>LLBZ010040414.1_pt3 | contig 10123 bp, 13 predicted proteins | sample 1489421 | NCBI WGS metagenome assembly LLBZ01 (sample SAMN04092657, study PRJNA295927) | soil metagenome | biome: Soil prokaryotic community; feature: Bulk soil; isolation source: soil from tomato rhizosphere | host: tomato cultivar Moneymaker | place: South Korea | collected 2011-11-01 | reverse complement strand
TGCTGCGGCGCCACCCATGGATTTTCTCGGGCGCGGTGCAGCATGTGGATGAGGAACCAGCTTCAGGCGAGACTATGGACCTGCTTTCGTCTGACCGGCAGTTCCTCGCCCGCGCCGCCTACTCGCCAAGCTCGCAGATCCGGGCGCGCGTCTGGACCTTTGAGGAGGAGCCCGTCGACGCGGAGTTCTTCCGGCGCAGGATCCGTTCGGCAATCGAGGCACGTCGAAAGCTGGGAGTGGAAGCACACGCGGATGCGTACCGGTTGGTTTACGCCGAATCGGATGGCCTTCCGGGGCTGATCGTCGACCGTTATGGAGATGTGCTGGTCCTGCAATCTCTCACGGCAGGCTCTGAATTCTGGAAGGAGACACTTGCCGATCTCTTACTTGAGGAGACCGGACTCACCACCATCTACGAGCGTTCCGATGCCGATGTGCGCGAGCTGGAAGGGTTAGAAGCTAAAACAGGCTTATTACGCGGCTCGATCTCCACGCAAAGCGTCCAATTCTCGATTGTGGAACACGGAATGCGTTATCTCGTCAATCTTCAACACGGTCATAAAACCGGTTCCTATCTCGACCAGCGTGAGAATCGACTGCGTGTGCGCGAGCTGGCGAAAGACAAAGAGGTCCTGGACTGTTTCTGTTACACGGGTGGGTTCACCGTCAATGCATTGGCCGGCGGCGCGAAATCGGTCCTCTCTGTCGATTCTTCCGCCGATGCACTGGTATTGTGCCAGGAGAATATCGCGCTCAACCATCTCAATGAGTCTCGTCAGACGGCCCTGGAAGGAGATGTCTTTCAGCTCCTGCGCAGATTCCGCGATGAGAATCGCTCCTTTGATATGATCATCCTCGACCCGCCGAAATTCGCTCCCACCGCGGCTCAGGCCGAGGGGGCTGCCCGCGGCTATAAAGACATCAACTTATTGGCGTTCAAGCTGTTGCGCCCGGGTGGGACTCTTGTCACATTTTCCTGTTCGGGGGGAATCGACGCGGGATTATTTCAAAAGATCGTCGCCGGGGCTGCGCTGGACGCAGGGGTCGAGGCGCAGATCGTCGAGCACCTATTTCAGGGAGGCGATCATCCCGTATCCCTGCATTTCCCGGAGGGAGCGTATCTTAAAGGATTGGTTTGTCATAAGCTCGGATAGCTGGAACTTCTTGATATAATGCCTCCGATGTCGGATACGCGTACGAATGAAGAGTGGCTCTACGCTTTGAAGGCAAATGGGGAAATACAGGAGACAGCCATTACAGATCTACGAGATCTATTACTGCGCGCAACCCTGTATTTTTTCCACCGGAACCAGAACGATTTTGCAGGAAAGCACCGGGACGAGATCCTAAAGTGTGCCGAAGACTGCGCGCAGGAAGCCTTGATTTCCGTCATGAACCATCTCCCCGATTTTCGAGGCGATAGCAAGTTCACCACCTGGGCATACAAATTTGCTATCAATATGGCCCTGATGACAGCTCGCCGGGAACGCTGGAAGGGGAGATCTATCGATAAAGTAGCTTTCTCCAGGGACGGTACGCCGTTCGAATCGGTGATGGCCGGTGTGTCATCCAGGTTAACACCTGACCAGGCTGCTCTGCAGGGCGAGATCAGCCAAATACTTCGTCAGGTCATCGAACAGGAGCTCACAGACAAACAGCGCCAGGTGCTCATGCTGATGGTCTTCCACGAAGTGCCTATGGATGAGGTCGTGCAGCAGTTGGGCACGAATCGCAATGCGATCTACAAAATGCTTCACGATGCCCGGCACAAGCTTAAGAGCAGCCTGCAAGCGCGTGGTTTTGAAGTAAGTGAGCTGCTCACCCTGTTCCATGAATCGAGGTAAGATTTCGACAAATTCTGCTACGCATGAAAGAGGACTGTAGATGGATCGTAAACGTTTCGAGAACTGGCTCAAAAACATACAAGAAACCAGGGACGAAGAAATTTCCTGCACAGAATGCTTTGATCTTGTATCTCGATTTGTGGAGCTTGAGTCCACGGGGCAGGATGCTGCCACGAAAATGCCGCAGGTGAAACAGCATTTGAACCAGTGTCGCGCCTGCCGGGATGAATATGAGGCACTTCGAGACCTGCGACGGCTCGAGGATACAGGTGATATGCCATCCGTAGACGATTTGCGGGATTCAATTCAGTAAATATCGGTCGCCGAGTCAAGCTCACCAGCACTTCCATTTCCCGGAAGCGCTGGATTTGTTTTGGTAAGAGAGGCTCTTTAACTGCAACTAATAATAAGCAGGATTCGTGTTCTTAATCCCGATTTTGTCGAAGCCAAATCAAATTGCCCTGATACATGCCATCCTTGGCAGGAGAAAGGAGATCCCAGGCGCGCAGATAATGAACGAAAACCACCTGGGGGAGGGTGCCCTCTCACATTTCCCAGACATGGTCTCTGGGTACCCTGTTGACCTGGTGAAATGGTTGTCCTGCCGCTTATCTTACTCATCGGTTAACCTTTATGTGAATTTGCAGGTCGAAATTCAAAATCAGGCTCATTAAAGAATGCGGCACCTTGTAGGGTAGATTAAGGAGAGCGCATGTTAAACCAGAAAATGAATCACAAAACACTGATTTATGCGGGAGGCTTTCTCCTCCTCTTTGTCTTGTTTGGCGCGGCCGCGATGCAAGCGAGAGCCAGCCAATCCGCCGACTTGATCGCAGAAGGCAAACAAATCTTCCGCTTTGATACCTTTGGCGATGAGGACTTCTGGGGAGGTCAGCTCCAGCTCCATCAAGCAATTCAGGGGGAACAATTTGGCGGTGTGGGCCCGGGCGTGAGCCCGGCAACAGCCCTTTCTGTGGGTCTGAAGGTAGACGTGGATGCCCTGCCGCGCTCCCTGCAAAGGCAGATACAGAGAGGCGACGTCGATCTGAATGACCCGGCTGTGACCCTGGCCCTGCTCAAGTTAAATGCGGTGGTCGGCGTCATCGGCTTTTTCAATTCAGACGACAGCCTCAGCTCGGTGGGCATTACCTGTGCCCTGTGCCATTCGACCGTCGATGATTCGCTCGTGCCGGGAATCGGGCATCGCCTGGATGGCTGGGCAAATCGCGACCTGAACGTCGGTGCGATCGTTGCCCTCTCGCCAGACTTAAGCCCCTTCGAGACAATCCTCGGCGTGGATCGGGATACAGTAGTGATGGTGCTCAATAGCTGGGGACCGGGAAAGTTCGACGCCGAGCTCGTCCTGGATGGCAAGGCCTTCAATCCCGAACAGGTGACGCGCGGCGAGGTGACCGGCACCAATGTGTCTGGCGCGACGTTGCTCCCGGCCGCGTTCGGGCTGGCTGGTGTCAACTTGCACACCTATACAGGCTGGGGTTCNNGCTGGATGGCTGGGCAAACCGTGACCTGAACGTGGGTGCGATCGTTGCCCTCGCGCCGGACTTGAGCCCATTCGAGACTCTTCTAGGCGTAGATCGAGCTACGGTCGTTGCGGTGCTCAACAGCTGGGGACCTGGAAAGTACGATGCAGAGTTAAATTTGGATGGCAAGGCATTCAACCCCGAACAGGTGACAGACGGCGTCGTCACGGGTACGAACGTGTCAGGCGCGACGCTGCTCCCACCAGCGTTCGGTTTGGCCGGTGTTAACTTGCATACCTATACGGGTTGGGGTTCAGTACCCTATTGGAACGCCTATGTTGCCATTCTTCAGATGCATGGCAAAGGTAACTTTTATGATCCACGACTAGACAATGCAGACCAATTCCCACTTGCCGCCGCAAACGGGTTTGGTCACATCCAAAGCGAAGAGGATCTGATTACACCAAAACTGCCAGCTCTGCACGCTTATCAGCTATCGCTATTAGCTCCAGCGCCACCCGAGGGGAGTTTCCGGCCAAGAGCCGCCGCCCGCGGACAGAAGCTTTTTGAAGGCAAAGCCAACTGTGCCAGCTGTCATGTCCCGCCACTCTTCACCGAACCAGGTTGGAACCTGCATACTCCTGAAGAAATCGGCATCGATTCCTTCCAGGCAGACCGGTCGCCTGACCTCATGTATCGTACCTCACCTCTCAAGGGATTATGGACTCACACAAAAGGCGGCTTCTACCACGATGGACGCTTCGCAACGCTTCTCGATGTGGTCAACCACTATGATGCCCATTTTGGACTCGGCTTGACCAAACAAGAAAAATCGGATCTCGTCGAATATTTGAAGTCCCTGGGAGATGCACCTCCTGCGGACGATCGAGACGACGATTGAATAGCATGAGACCGCCAGGACACCCTCCCTCCAGGAGGGTGTTCAAATACGGTGTCTTTCAACGAAGGAGAAAAATGAATACACGTAGTAAGAAGTCTGTTCGTTTCATCGTGATTTCATTGCTTCTACTCACCGTCATGTTGACAGCCTTCGCCCCGGTAACAACAGCACAAGCCAAAGCCAAAATAGATAGGCAGGTCTTCCACGACGCCATGCGCAAGCTCTGGGAAGACCATATCACATGGACGCGGCTGGTCATCATCGGTGTGTTTGAGGATTTGCCCGATCTGGATCCATCCGTTCAGCGATTGCTGCAAAACCAGGTTGATATTGGGGATGCCGTCAAGCCATTTTATGGCGAGGAAGCCAGAGAACAACTGACAGCCCTGCTTACAGATCATATTTTGATTGCCGCAGAGATTCTGCAGGCGGCCAAGAATGGAGATACCGCAACAATGGAAGACGCAATAGATCGGTGGTACGAAAACGCCGATGACATCGCTGAATTTCTACATGCGGCCAACCCCAGGCACTGGCGACTCAGAGAAATGAAGTCCATGATGCGAGAACACCTGGATTTAACACTCGAAGAGGCTGTAGCCTATTTGAATGGCGATTATGAAGGCTCCATTGCGGCTTACGATCTGGTTCATCTTCAAGCCCTGGAAATGGCCGATATGCTCAGTACGGGCATCATGCAGCAGTTCCCCAACAAGTTTAAGGGCGGCGCAGTTGATGATTAAGGGTGTACAAAATAAGAGGCCATAGACTGGAGGAGAATCTAACCTCAGATGCTCTGCTCCAGCGGATCGCTCTAGTTTCAAGAATGTCCTTAGCGCTTCCACTTCCGATGTGGAAGCGCTTTTTATTCAGTAAGAAATAGCTTCTACGCGCAACTAATAGGCGAGATGTCTCTGGGAAAGGATAAGGCCCTGGCCAGATTCACAACAAAAATTAGGAGACAAGAATGATCTTACACAATGATCCACATGATACGGAATATCGCGAAGCCGTACAGGTACAAATGCGCAATATTTCGGATCAGGACATACAAAAGTTTGAAGGCTACGCTTCAGAGATTTTTTCTGCCTTTGGTTTAGATTTGAACACCCCTGCGACCAAAGACACACCCCGGCGCTTTATCAAGGCGCTCTTCGATGCCACAGAAGGCTATGACGGTGATCCCAAGCTGCTGAAGGTCTTCGACACGGAATGCCGGGGGGAACCCGACTGCCACTTGAGCCAGGTCATAGAAGGACCCATCCCGTTTTTCGCGCTTTGTGAACACCATGCCCTCCCCTTTTATGGCAATGCCTACGTCGGGTATATTGCCCACGAAAACAGCATCGGCATTTCGAAGCTCACCCGCCTCGTGCGTCTTTTTTCAAAACGTTTTGCGGTACAGGAGCGGATCGGGCACCAGATCGCAGATACACTCGAGACGATGCTGCACCCGCACGGCGTCGCTGTTTTTCTGGAAGCGCGTCACCTTTGTGTGGAGATGCGAGGCGTCCGCGAAACAGCACCGATGACGCGCACCACAGTGTGGCGAGGGTATTATGCCGAAGACCCAGCTTTGCGGTCAGAGTTCTTTATGGCTTGCAGCTTGCAACGCAATGAGAAATAGGCAGACGAGCCATCGATAGAACGCTGATGGTTGCTTTTCGTTATAATTTCTAGAGCATGTTTGTTTCAATTGAATCATCAGCCGCTTGCCTGGTAAGTCATTGTTCTTCATTGCATCTATTAACGATCATGCCGTTCTTACGGTATGACAACTCATGGAGGAGGAAGAAATGAAAGAGTATAAGTACTTAATCATCGGCGGAGGGTTGGCGGGCGATGGGGCGACAAAGGGGATTCGTGAACTGGACTCGGACGGATCGATTGGATTGATCAGCATGGAGCCGGATCCTCCGTATATGCGGCCGAACCTTTCCAAAGGCTTATGGAAGGGCCGGCCCGAGGAGAAGATCTGGCGCAAGACCGAGGAGCGCGCCGACCTTCATCTTAGCCGCAAAGTCGTACAACTGGACACGGCAAACAAACGCGTTCATGATGATCAGGGAGAGGAGTACACATACGAAAAGCTCTTGCTCGCTACAGGCGGCACACCTAATCATTTGCCATTTGGGAATGGCAACGTCATTTATTATCGCAACTTTCGTGACTATAAACATTTGCGCAAGCTGACGGAACAGGGAAATCACTTCGTGGTAATTGGGGGCAGCTTCATTGGCTCCGAGCTCGCCGCGGCGCTGACGATCGTCGGCAAAAAAGTGACTATGGTGTTCCCCGGGCATGGGATCAGTGAAAACATCTTCCCTGGCGATCTCTCGCGTTTTCTCAACGACTATTATCGCGAAAAAGGTGTGGAGCTTGTCATGGGCGATACGGCTGCCAGCATCCAAAAAGATGGGGATCACATCACGGTCCGCACCGGTAGCGGACGGGCCTTCGAAGCGGATGGCGTTGTAGCCGGGATCGGGATCCATCCCAACCTGGATCTGGCAAAAGAGGCTGGCATCAATGTGAGCAATGGCATCATCGTGAACGAGCGCCTGGAAACCTCCGTTCCCGATATTTATGCCGCGGGCGATGCTGCAAACTTCCTGCACTCCGCGCTGGAAAAACGGACCCGCATCGAGCATGAGGATAACGCCATCCAGATGGGAAAGGTGGCCGGCCGGAATATGGCGGGCGCGAACGAAGCCTACACCCACGTCCCGATGTTCTATTCTGATCTGTTCGACCTGGGCTATGAGGCCGTAGGGGAAATGAGCAGCAAGATGAAGACTATCGAAGACTGGCAGGAAGAGCCCTTCAAGAAAGGCGTCGTCTATTACATGGATGACGGCCGCGTCCGCGGCGTCCTCCTATGGAACGTTTGGGACAAAGTGGATGATGCGCGTGCGTTAATGCAGGAGGCTGGGCCCTTCAAGGAAGAGGATTTGAAGGGAAGAATAACAGGGTAACAAGCTAAAGTTCTACCAGCAGTAAAACTGCCGCTACATCTCGTAATACTTTACGCCAGCGGCTGCCGGAAGTTTGCACCTGTGATCTCATCGTGGAGCTGCACGACGTCATTCACGTAGTGTTTTGCTCCTAGCTGCTCAATGAATCTGCAGGTGTTGAAGCTCCGGCTTTCTCGCTCATACTCTGCCAGCCATGCCTGGAGCTCCGGGTCATCGCCTTCGCGCGGAAAGGGAACCTTGTAGCGCTGCATGTTCATGCGATACGGCTTGGGGGTCAGCCTGGCCCGGTAACATCCCTGCTTGATACAGAGCCTGATGTAGAGCGGATCGCAATGAAACTCGTCCATGATTCGTTTTGTTTCCGCCGCACGCGGATCAAAATCTCTGCCAGAGACAATGACCCTGGCGCCCTGATACGTTTCATAGATGCGAAAGCCAAATTCCTGATATTTCGGCGTGACTGCCAGTTGTCTAACGGAATCGAAGATTTGCTCTTTGGGAGGTCGCATATCCTTCTTGAAGAATCCCAGCAGCCCACCGGAGGGTTGGGGCCTGTCAATGTCCAGGATCATCAGGGTTTCGGTATTCAGAACCTGCGCACCGTATCGATTCCGCGTAATCGCCGAGTGATTATCAATAATCTGTAAAATTTCCTCGCGGATTTCCGCCTCATATTCGTCGAAGAGATGCTTCTCGCCCCGGATCTTGCGTTTTACTTTTTCGGCTTTATCCTTAGCACGAAGACGGGCCTCGTCCACAGAGACATTTGACCCGCCATAGGTAGTGATGGTTTGCTCCACATCATCGATGTGAATCATCTGTTTTTCCGTGGCCCAGTATTTGTAGATTTTCATTTCACAAATTGTTTGATATTTCCGCATGGATCATGAAAATATATCAGGAAGTAATGCTATATGCCACTAACCCACTTAATGACTCAAGCCAAACTTGGATTAAATACTTTGGTACTCAAGTGACCCCCTAATCTTACTTTCCGTACGTAACAGTACACAGTCATGCGACAATCATCATGCCTCTTTTAATCTTCATCCTTTTCGGCATCATGCCGTGAACGAGGCGCTAAATAATCTTCAATCCGAACTTCATCGTTAATCGAGCACTTGTCTGGATCCCAAATGATCATCTTGCGGTCCTGGCTAATCTCATATTTTTCACGTTCCTCCGGCGGCGCATTGTGCAATGTTGGAATCCACCACAGCGGAACAGAAAGTTTCCGCCCATCAGTAAGCTCGAGATGCATAAAATCATCATCAAAGTGCACCCGATGAAGGAGCGCCTCACGCGGGAATGTGTACGCTGAGGCTGGATAAGTAATATCGTACCACTTTGTGGTTTGCTCACTCGGTTTTTGTTTTGTGGACATTCCAAGCCTCCTGTAACCGATCAAGATTTCGTTCAATAATCTTGATCGCATTGTTCAAATCGCCACGGCTAAGCGTTCGTCCATCTCGCGCGATTTCGATTTTCGGTTCCAGCCAGATTTTAGCATCTCCTGCATCATTTTGCGAACCTTTGCCGACATGGATACTGGCGCGGCTTTCGTGTAGAACATCATAACTATGAAACCAGAAAACAAATTCCCCTTCTTTGAAGACACGTGGGCTCATCATGATCCCTCCAACTTCTTGGAGAACGGAACTCAGTGATTTAGGAAATTAATCCCATTAATAGCTGCAGGGACACGACGTGGTCGTGTCCCTGCTATTGTATACGAATATCAATCTTTCAAACTATCAATTATCTTCTTTGTCTGCCAACCCCGCCACTGCACGAATCAAGCCCAGGGCCATCATGCCGAGCTGGATGCCTTCTCCTGTCGAAAGGGTGATCTCTGTACCCGCCCGTTCAGCGCGGCGCTGCAGCATCATGGCTGCGACGATTCCCATGGCGGCACCCGCCAGGGCGCCAATTAGCAAGACTTTAGACTGTTGATTCATGATCTATCTCCTCTCTTAGATTGCAAAAGACCCTAAATGAAACCTTTAGGGTCTCGCCAGGAATTATTTCCTTCCTAACAAAGCTTTGATCGTCGCACCAAACCCATTCACGGTAAAGACCGGTTTTACAGTTACATCCGCGGCGCGACGGATGCGGATGGCAAGCTTGTGGACAAAGTTCTGCGCCTTGCCCGTATACGTCGGAGCTATACCCAGAAGCCGTCCCATCAAATAGACCAGGCCCCAGAACAAGGCCAGCAAAACAAAGCCAAGGAGGCAAGTGGGGATTGCAATCCATATGGTGGAGACTGCCGCCCAGCGTCCGACGTCGCCGGTACCATTGGCGGTAGCAACGATGACCAGCACCACCAATGTGATAAAGACGAGCGCCGCCAGTATCACAGGTAAAAGGATCTGGACGGTCCGCTGACTGCGATGCCTTTTATAGGATTCATGGACAGGTTCAGGGAACACAGCTTTCATTGTTTTATTTTAACATAAGTGCAATACGAAACGATTGGGGGAAATACCTGATTGAAGGTAGGGATTAACTAAAACGCGCGGGGCGATCTGGCATGCCTCGCCCAGGCACGCCAAGACCGCCCCGGCTTTGGGGAACTGGACTTGACCGAGTTGAAGAGACCCTAAAGGTTTTCTTTTCCCTCCAAGCAAGGTGAGGCAAGATTTGGTTTCTCACTTACGAACAAATTCCGTGAGAAACCTTTAGGGTCTGAGATGTTATCGACGATTCCGCAGGAAGGTCGGGATGTCGAGATCGTCCTTGCTGACAGCAGGCGTGGAAGCGCCGGTGGACCTCGACTCACTCGACGGCAGATCTGCGTGTACGCTGACTGACTCGGAGGAGCGCATGTAGTGGCCCGTCTCACGCTTGTTCTCGCGCGGGTTGCGCTCCAAGGCGCGGCGGGGCATGCTGCTGCGCTCGAAGCCGGTCGCGATCACCGTG
>LLBZ010003891.1_pt1 | contig 10125 bp, 9 predicted proteins | sample 1489421 | NCBI WGS metagenome assembly LLBZ01 (sample SAMN04092657, study PRJNA295927) | soil metagenome | biome: Soil prokaryotic community; feature: Bulk soil; isolation source: soil from tomato rhizosphere | host: tomato cultivar Moneymaker | place: South Korea | collected 2011-11-01 | reverse complement strand
CCTGCCATATCAATTAATTCCTTGTCATTCGAGGGAATTAATTTGCGTGTTAAATCACCGTCGGAACTGGCGAGCTCGCGCATCATATTGCTCATGTTGACGATAGGTTTGGTCGATTGTTTAATCCACAGCGACACCACACCAACAAAAACTACCAGCAGAATTAACGCCAGACCAATCATATTGGTTGCCGTAGATAAGCTACTTTCCTGCAGTGATTGGCTCAGTTCATCCACCACGTCGTACGCGATAACGGAGGGCGTAACTATCACCATTTTCCACTCGCTACGCACAGCATCGGCTTTAATGGGTTGTACAGTGATAATTTGATCCTTGTAAATAAATTGGTTTTTGTTACTGGCGGCGAGTGCATCAAATAAGTCTTTATCACCGGCCACAAGTGCTTTGCCAACAAACTCAGGGTGCATACTGCTGGCTACCACATTATTGCGTTCGCTCAGTAAATACATACTGGTTTTGCCGTCATATAAATTGGCAGATTGCGCGAGAATATTTTTTTGTAACACCGGCAGGTCTATATCGATACCGGCAACACCGCGAAATTCATTGTTCACTAAAACCGGTGCAACCAGTGAGGTAAGTAAAACTTTATTGCCCGGAGTTACCTCGTAAAGATAAGGTTCCATTAGGCAGGGTTTACGTGTGTCGCGGCTGCATAAATACCACTCGGCTTTACGCAGGCCATTGGTGTCAATGGTGGCATCGTATTGATCGGCGTAACTGACTTGGCTGGAGACTGGGCCTTGGGTGTTTGCGACCCAGTAAATTCCCAGGCTGCCTGTTTCCGAGCTGTACTCGGCATCGCCCAAAAATTCACTGTCGAGGTTGTCGTAGCCGTTGCTATCAAACTGGGCGTAAATGGATGATGCCGACGGTGTGGCAACCAACATGTCATAAGTCATTTTTTTAACTTGTACACGCGTGTAGGGTGTGCCACTGCCGTGGGCGGTGCCACTTAAAATACTGGCCAGGTGCAGTGCCACATCAAAGTTGCGATTGAGCAGTGAGCTAGTTTCCAGCGCGCTCACCTGGGCGATTTCCAACAGGCGGTTATCAATAGTCGCCTTCATGGATTCCGCGCTGCGCGCAATGGATTCTTGCGCGTTGTTCGACATCGAACGCCAGGCGACGAAACTCAAGGTGCCCATGCTAAATGCGAGGATCAGCGCAATACTCAGGCTGAGCTTGAAACGGAGTGATAGGGCATTCATAGGTGGTGCTTCCTTAAAGGGTGGCGCTAAATTCAGCCTAGTTGTTAGTTGGCAAATTGCACAATTTTTAAGCTGATAAAGTCATTTACCCGAGCGCCTGTTGTGGAGTTGATGGTGTAGAATTGGCGCCACTTTTTTATCTACAACAAGAGATGCGCTTATGCCAACCGTGATTCGCCAGCAAGACCTGATCGACAGCGTCGCCGATGCGCTGCAATTTATTTCCTACTACCATCCCGTTGATTTCATCCAGGCCATCCACAAAGCCTACGAGCGCGAAGAGAGCAAAGCCGCTAAAGATGCGATGGCGCAAATCCTGATTAACTCGCGCATGTGTGCCATGGGCCATCGCCCCATTTGCCAGGACACCGGCATAGTTACCGTGTTTGTCACCGTGGGTATGGATGTGCAATGGGACGCGCAAATGAGCCTGACCGATATGGTCAACGAAGGCGTGCGCCGCGCTTATATGAACCCCGATAACGTGCTGCGCGCTTCAATTCTCGCCGACCCGGATGGTGCCCGTAAAAATACTGGCGATAACACGCCTGCGATCATTCACTACAACATCGTTCCCGGTAATACAGTTGATGTGCATGTGGCCGCCAAGGGTGGTGGTTCAGAAGCCAAAACCAAATTTGCCATGTTGAACCCGTCTGATTCAGTAGTGGACTGGGTATTAAAAGTCGTGCCGGAAATGGGGGCTGGTTGGTGCCCACCCGGCATGTTGGGTATCGGCATTGGCGGTACTGCCGAAAAAGCCATGCTGTTGGCGAAAGAAGCTTTGCTGGAACCGGTGGATATCCAAGAGTTGCAAGCGCGCGGGGCGAGTAATCGCGCGGAAGAATTGCGCATTGAGCTGTACGACAAAGTGAATCGCCTGGGGATTGGTGCACAAGGCCTGGGTGGCTTGACCACCGTAGTGGACATTAAAGTCAAAGACTATCCAACCCACGCGGCCAACAAAGCCATCGCTATTATTCCCAACTGCGCGGCAACCCGTCACGCCCACTTTGTACTGGATGGCTCCGGCCCGGCCTTCCAAACGCCGCCAGCGTTGGAAGACTATCCAGATATCACCTGGGAAGTGGGCGACAGCGTGCGCCGCGTAAATCTGGATACAGTGAAGCCAGAAGACGTGTTGGATTGGAAAACCGGTGAGACGATTTTGCTCTCCGGCAAGATGCTCACTGGTCGCGATGCCGCGCACAAGAAAATGACCGATATGCTCGCCAAGGGTGAAGAATTACCCGTAAGTATGAAAGGCCGCTTTATTTATTACGTCGGCCCGGTTGATCCAATCCGCGACGAAGTGGTTGGCCCGGCAGGCCCCACCACCGCCACGCGGATGGATAAATTCACTCGCACCATGCTCGAACAAACTGGTTTGCTTGGCATGATCGGTAAATCCGAGCGCGGCCCGGCGGCGATAGAAGCAATCCGCGATAACAAGTCGGTGTACTTGATGGCCGTGGGCGGCGCCGCCTATTTAGTGGCCCAGGCTATTAAGTCTGCCAAGGTGCTCGGCTTTCCTGAGTTGGGGATGGAAGCCATTTATGAGTTCGACGTAAAAGATATGCCGGTGACTGTCGCGGTGGATTCGCGCGGAGAATCGGTACATAACACCGGGCCGAAAATCTGGAAAGCCAAAATTGAAGAAGGTGTACTTGCGGTTCAATAATTATCCCAAGTGCAATTACTTCTCAAATGAAAAACGGCAGCTATCAAGTTGCCGTTTTTTTAGAGCTACTGTTTAAATTGTTTTTCGCTATATAAATAATATTTTTTAAGTTTTTATCTTGTATTGAATTACCCATCTCATCGTTTGCGTTATTAATTTTGTTTCAGTTTCTTGCTGAATCGCGCATCTAAAAATAAACCTGCTACTTTTAAATCATATTGACCGGGGTGACAGCGGCTGTCGCCATTTCTTTTGCAAGCAAGCAGGGGATCTCCACCGTTATGCCAACCAAGCAGATTATCGTTATTGCTGCAGCCTTTGTTGGCGGTGGAGCACTTGGAGTTTGGGTTCATCCTTTATTAGCGGCAGTATTTAGTACCTTGGTTATGGTGGTATTGGTTTTGTCGCTCAATTCATATGCCAGGCCTGAATTGGTTGGCGGTGGCGACAGCCACACCCAACGGCAAGACAGCGCCGCACCCCTGCAGGATGCCAGCCTGATAATGGGCGAGGTTGTTGCAGAAACCCAGAAAAGTTTACACGCACAAATTGCGATTCAAGCCGATGCAATTGGCTTGTTAGTCCAGTCTTTTGATGCCATTAAAACCTTGCTGGATGAACAGCAAAACCATATCCATAACCTGCTTTATGATAATGAAACGGATAAAAATACCATTTCAGCGCGCATGAGTTTGTTTGCAGAAAACACCTATGATCTGCTCAACCGCTTTGTAGATACCACGGTTGAAATTAGCGCTTCGTCTATGGAACTAGTGGAAAAAGTGGGCGCCATTGCCGAGCAAATGCCTACCGTTATCCGTGCGCTAAAAGACATAGATCAAATAGCCTCCCAAACTAATTTGCTGGCACTCAATGCTGCGATTGAGGCTGCGCGTGCCGGTGAAGCCGGGCGTGGCTTTGCCGTGGTTGCCGACGAAGTACGCGCACTTTCCAATCGCTCAGCAGGTTTCAGTCGCGATATACAGCAACAGCTAAGAACTATTGCTACGGCAATTGCAGACCTTGATCAAGTGGTTGGGCAAGTTGCCTCCCAGGACATGACCTATGTGTTACTGGCCAAGGCAGAAATGCAAAGAATCAGCTCCCAGTTAATCCAAAAGGCGGATGCGGATCAAGCGATAACACATCAAATGGAAGGCATTTTGGCGCAATTGGTTGTGGCGTTGAACAATGCAACCCGTGCCTTGCAATTTGAAGATATGTCGCGACAAAACATCGATTACAGTATTTCGCAATTAAATGATCTGAAACCTCTGCTTGCACAGTTAACACAAGCAGCAAATTCTCCTGAGCGGCTTGAAAAAGAAGTTGCTAACTACAGGAATAGCGGTGCGCGCCAAAAACACAATCCAGTATCTGCTTCCTCAATAGAGAGCGGTTCTGTAGATCTTTTTTAAATTATCCGGGAGTTAACAATGACTCAGTCAGCCGCTGTAATTCGCATGCCAAAACGTTTTGATTATTCATCCAGCAGTGAATTCAACGCTGCTATTGCTGCTGCCCTGGATTTTGGTGGCAATGTGACATTGGACTGTATTGAAATGGAGTATATCGACAGTGCAGGCATTGGCTTGCTGGTTATGTCGCATAAAAAAGTACAGGCAAAAAATGCCAAGCTAATTATGCAAAATCTGAAATCAGCACCCAAAGAGATTCTTGGGTTGGCAAATATTCAAAAAATTATTGATATTGATTAATTTATTTGGCGCTTTTAACTGGAGTAGTTATGACTGATCAAGCTGTTGTGATACTACCTAACCGTTTTGATTACGGCTATCACAAAGAATTCCAACGAAAGTGTACCGAGTGTCTGGAAGGCAATGGAATCACCAAAATTGTGTTCGACTTTGGTGCCGTCGAGTATTTAGATAGTGCTGCCTTGGGCATGATGATGATGTGGCAGCGTCGCGCTGCGGCCTCTAATAAGAAAATGTATATCAAGGGTGCAAAGGGAGCTACTGCACAAATATTAGCGATGGCCAACATGCAGCGTATTTTCGACTACATATAGTGTTCTTGTCGTAGAGTTTGCTCACTCAACACTTGGTGTTGTTACTGTTTTTATGGTTGCCTGCACTGGAAGCTTATGACTGAATTACTGTCGGACAAAACGCTGCGTATTTTAGTTGTTGATGATGATCAACTGCTAAATGAACTGCTATGCGAATTTTTGCACAGTAAGGATCTGCAAACCCATTCTGCGTTCAGCTTTTCCGATGCCAAGCGCGAGCTAAGTAATAACTCTGTAATCGATTTGGTATTGCTGGATTACGAGTTGGGTGATGGGACTGGCCTGAATTTGATGCGCGATCTGGCCAATGAAAATATTTCAATACCACCGGTCATTATGATTAGTGTCAATGAGGATCCGGATTTCCTGCAAAATTGTTTTGCGTGCGGTATTGCCGATTATATTATCAAGCCCATCAATTTGTCGTTGTTGGCTTTAAAAGTAAGGGCACTTATTAATTCGGTGTCCATGCAAAAACTCATCAGCTTGCAAAATGCCGAATTGGCGCGGTTTAAAAAAGAAGCTGAGCGCGAAGAGGCAATTGCTAAATTCATTTATGAATATTTGCTCGGGCAAAACAGTCAAAAAGTTCAAGGTGTTGAAACCTGGTTGCAATCCTCTGCTTCATTCAGTGGCGATATCGCAATGGCGCGCACCTCTCCCGGTGGCGATTTATATTTTATGTTGGCAGATGCGACCGGTCATGGTCTCTCGGCGGCAATTACCATAATGCCAGCGGTATCTATCTTTAATAGCATGGTGGCCAAGGGGTTTCATCTGCAACCCATAGTGACTGAACTCAATAAAAAACTCTGCCGCGATACCCCTCCTGATCGATTTGTTGCTGCCATTATTGTGCATGTACAAAAAGATCAAGGTGAACTTCACGTGTGGAATGGTGGAATGCCAACTGCACACTGGGTCAGTGATGGCGTCATTCAACAAAGTTTTCGCTCGCGTCACATGGCCTTGGGTATTCTTGATGATGACCAGTTCGAAGCAACTGTTGAAACCTATCGTTTTCCTAAAAGCGGATTTTTTTTCGCCTGTACCGACGGTTTGCTAGAAGAGAGAAACCCAGCTGGAGATTGTTTTTCCATGCAGCGGGTGGTGAATGTTATCGAGTCTGAGCCTGCTGATTTGCATGCGCAATTGGTGGCAGCGCTACATGCCCACACAGGATGTGCGACTTACAGTGATGATGTCTCCATGTGCACTTTAACACCTGCAGCAATGCTCCTGGGCAGTTCGCGGCTACTCACAGACGGTATTTTGCATCGACGAATTGAACCGGGAATTGGCCATTTTTCCTGGGCGGTGGAGCTGTCCGGGCGCAAGATTGCAGAATGTGAAATTCCTCCACTTGTAAATAAGTTTCTGCAATATTTGGGTGTCGATCAAAATGTCTGCCAGATAGTATTTTTAATTGTGAGTGAAATGGTTAGCAATGCAATTGATCATGGCATTTTACGACTTGACTCTGAGTTTAAAGAAAATGCCGATGGCTTTGAGTTTTATTTTCAGGAGCGCGAGCGCCGGTTAAAGCGATTAACCGAAAAAGATACGATTTCCTTATCGCTTGAATGGCTAAAAGATGCCGCCACCCCGAGCTTGATGATCACCGTAAAAGACACCGGGGTTGGTTATGATCCCGCCGTGTTAGATAAAAATAATGATGATCAACTTTCCGGGCGCGGTTTGTATTTAATTCGCGGCTTGGCGCAATCAGTGGAGATTGTGCCGCCCGGTAATTTGATTCGGGCAGTAATTAGTTCTTTTTAATGGAAATGTATTTGGGGCTAGCGCTATGAGTAAACATGTGTTGATCGTCGATGATTCAGTATCGGTAAGGCAAATGGTAGAGGCAACATTAAAATCCGCCGGTTATACGGTTACTGCTGCGAAAGATGGTTTGGAAGCGTTGAATTTGTGCAAAACAAAAAGCTATGACTTTGTGTTAACCGATCAGAACATGCCGAATATGGATGGTTTAACGCTGATTAAATCCTTACGTACCTTACCTGCTCACATCCGCACACCGATTGTCGTGCTCACCACTGAAGCTAGCGATGCCATGAAAGCACAAGGGCGAGCCGCTGGCGCAACAGGTTGGATGGTAAAACCTTTTGATCCCAATAAATTGTTGGAAATTGCTAAAAAAGTGATGGGGTAGGGGCACTTATTGCGGTGAATAACCAGGGCGCAGCAAACGGCGCCTTTACGGAAATACTGAAGGTATTGCGAAGGATGTGAGAAATGTCGATAGACATGAAACAATTTCACACTGTCTTTTTTGACGAGAGCCAAGAGCACTTGGATGAGATGGAGCAGCTGCTGTTGGAGCTTGATATCACAAGCCCTGACGCTGAAATGCTTAACAGCATCTTTCGTGCCGCTCACTCGATAAAAGGCGGTAGTGGAATTTTTGGTTTTGATGCGCTAACCAGTGCAACACATATTATGGAAGGGTTGCTGGATAAAATCCGCAAAGGCAATCTCGCCATTACTGCAGCCATGGTTGATTTATTTTTACAGGCTGTCGATAAACTAAAAGAAATTCTGCTCGCTTATCGCCATGGTGACGCAATCGATTGGGCTGGCGTACATCAACTCACTGAACAGCTTGAAGTAGTGACCTCGGGCGCTGCTACACTTCCAAACCCTTCGGTAAATGAAAACCCCGCCTATGGTTTTTTTACCGAAACCTCTCCTGCGTCCGAAAGTGAAGCTTATGGTTTTTTTGAAGAGTCGGCGACCGTTTCCGACGATGAATCCTTTGGTTTTTTTGATGAGCCATCAGTGCCAGAAAACAAAGATACGGTGTTTGGTTTTGTTGATAGCTTGTTGGCTGCTAGTGATGATGAAGGTTTTGGTTTTTTTGACGAAATTCCATCCGTCCCGGCGGCGCCAATAGTAGTTCCTGCAATACCACCAGTGATAGCGCCAGTATCTGCTGCAATTCCTGTCGCAGAAAAAAATACTGAACTCTCTCACAAACCGGTAAAACATAAAACCGCAGAATCGGTGGCGGTAGAGAGTTCATCCATTCGTGTAGATGTTGCCAAGGTTGATCAGCTCATTAATCTCGTGGGTGAAATTGTTATCACCCAATCCATGATGAACTTGTTAGGGCAAAGCCTTGAGGGGGCGATTGCTGAAAAATTTCAAGCAGTTGCCAGTGAATTGGAGCGTAACACGCGGGAAATTCAGGAAGCGGTTATGTCAATCCGCATGTTGCCAGTATCCTTTGTGTTTAATCGTTTCCCGCGTGTTGTGCGCGACCTTGCCGGTAAGTTGGGAAAACAAATTGAGTTAATTATCGAGGGCGGCGATACCGAATTGGATAAAGGCCTAACCGAAAAGTTAGTGGACCCACTGACGCATTTGGTGCGCAATAGTATTGATCACGGCATTGAATCACCCGAGGTGCGCCGCGAACGCGGTAAAGATCCGGCAGGTAAGGTGACGCTTCGCGCCGCGCAGCAGGGCGGTAATATTGTTATCAGTATCAGCGATGATGGTGGCGGTTTGAATCGCGAGCGCATTCTGGAAAAAGCCTATGAAAATAATATCCCTGTTAGTGACAACCCAAAAGATGAAGAGGTATGGCAATTAATTTTTGCGCCAGGTTTTTCAACTGCTGCCGCTGTGACTGATATTTCCGGGCGCGGAGTGGGAATGGATGTGGTGAAGCGCAATGTGCAAAGTTTAGGTGGGCGCATTCACATTGAATCCCGCGCGGGACAGGGTTCCAGTTTTACTATTCATTTGCCATTGACCTTGGCCATTGTGGATGGCATGTGCGTATCTGTTGGCGATCAAACATTTATTATTCCACTGGTTTCTATTGTGGAATCCATTCAACCAGCGCAAAAGGACATTAAAACCTTGGGTAGTAACGATCAGTTACTGCAGGTGCGCAATGAATATTGGCCCATCTTACGGCTGCACAGCATTATGCAATTGGAGCCTGTTTTTAGCGAAGTTTCCAAAGGCATTGTGGTATTGGTTGAAACTGCGAAACATCGGTTTGCATTGTTTGTGGATGCCTTGGTTGGCCAACAGCAAGTGGTCATTAAAAGCCTGGAGCAGCATTACAAACGTGTTGAGGGTGTTGCCGGTGCCACCATTTTAGGCGATGGCAGTGTTGCATTGATTTTGGATATAGAATCCCTGGCGCTATCGATTAATCAATCGGTGCATTTGGCTGCTGCTAGCTAAACTTTAGCAATACCTCTGTTTGGGAGTGCGTGTGTATGGATCAACTGTCGCAATCAATTTCTGCGAGTACCGTGCAGGAATTCCTCACTTTTAGTTTGGGTGATGAAAATTATGCAATTGATATTCTGACCGTAAAAGAAATTCGCGGTTATGAGTCGGTAACAAAAATTGCTAATGCACCGCCCTTTATTAAGGGGGTGATTAATCTGCGTGGCGATATAGTTCCAATTGTTGATTTGCGCATTAAATTCAACGTAGGACAGGTAACTTACGACGAATTTACGATTGTGATAGTGCTGCATATTCGCAGCCGCATTGTGGGCATTGTGGTAGACGGCGTATCAGATGTTGTCGGTTTGAGTAAGGAACAGTTGCGACCGCCACCCGATTTTGGCGTGGCGTTTAACAGCCGTTATTTGTTGGGGCTGGCAAGTGTTAATGAGCAGATGATTATTTTGGTTGATATTAACGAACTTATATCCAGCGAAGAGTTGGGATTATTCGATACAGCAGACGCACCGGCGACAAAAAACTAAGGAAAATTACCCATGAAACTATTTGAATTATTTGCTGGCGATAAAGATCTGATTAAAGTCAACGCACAAGAATTGGAGAATGTCCGCGGCCAATTGGCGGCGATTCATCGCGTGCAAGCGGTTATTGAATTTGCATTGGATGGCACCATCCTCAATGCCAATCAAAATTTTCTGGCGTTAACCGGTTATAGTTTGGATGAAGTTAAAGGTCGCCATCACAGTATGTTTGTAGATCCTGAATATCGTGCGAGTGATGCCTACCGAAAGTTTTGGGAATGTTTGGCGCGCGGCGATTTTGAGGCTGGCCAATATAAACGCATCGGCAAGGGTGGCAAAGAAGTCTGGATTCAGGCTAGTTACAATCCAATCCTTGATACCGATGGGCGAGTGATTAAGGTTGTGAAATACGCGACTGATATCACC
>LLBZ010011531.1_pt1 | contig 10139 bp, 2 predicted proteins | sample 1489421 | NCBI WGS metagenome assembly LLBZ01 (sample SAMN04092657, study PRJNA295927) | soil metagenome | biome: Soil prokaryotic community; feature: Bulk soil; isolation source: soil from tomato rhizosphere | host: tomato cultivar Moneymaker | place: South Korea | collected 2011-11-01 | reverse complement strand
GTTGTAGAAGGGGGAGCCCTGCTCCAGCTGGTCTATAAACCACAGTCGCTGCTGCGCAAACGAGAGCGGTAGCTCGGCAAAATCCTTTCTCCGGCTTGAAGTGATCGTCGGAGAAGGCTTGATCCCCTCCTCTTCAAGCCATTGCTCAAGCAGTCGACGCTTCTCTATGAAAAGCTCATCCGCGGCAGAGAAGTTTTTAACCCCTTTCATTTTTCATTAGTTCCTTTTCGTCTTCTTGAGAGATCTGTACGATTTGGTCAGCCTGTCGACGGATGGCGCTGATCTCCGGCGCGACGGCATAGCCATAAAAATTTAGCTTATGCCCGGCCGCGACTGGCGCTAACAAGTACTCGGTTTGCGTTTTCATATGATGCCTTAGCCCGATTCTTCAGATGTTGTCTGAGCTTCACCACAGCGAAAGACCATGAGAATGAATCAAGTGTTTTGTGAAAATAGCGAGCGACTACTCGGGGGAGGCGCTGCTTACGACGAGATGAAGTTCTCCGCAGCGGAGAAGTTGCTCGGTTCTGTCAATCTCCACCGGCCGTTTTCTGAAGCGCCACCTTCACTTCTTCTGCCGACATCGCGTCGAGCCTCTTCAGGAGCCGGGCGATCTTCTCCGTCTGCCCCGGCTTTTCTTCATGCGCAATCATGGCGCGCGTCATTTCCGCAATGGTGGCGGCCTCAAAGAAACTTCTGAGCGGTAACTCCACATGAAAAGTTTCGCGCGTGCGCGATACCAGACGGGACGCTAAGAGTGAATGGCCGCCGAGATCGAAGAAGTTATCGTTGATACTGACCTGCTTCAGACCGAGCATCTCTATCCAGAGCTTTGCTAGCTGTTCTTCGATTACGTCGCGAGGAACAACGAAAGTCTCCTCTCGTGTGACTTGCGCCGGCACAGGCAACGCTCGACGATCCACCTTGCCGTTAGCTGTGAGCGGCATTTCATCAAGCACCACAATCGCGGACGGCACCATGTACTCTGGCAATTTCTGCTTGAGATACTGGCGCAACTCTTTTATCGAGGGCGCTCTTTCGTCTCGCGTTGTGAAATAAGCTGCTAGCTGCTTCTCACCTGCCGCCGAATCTCTCGCCAGAACCACTGCTTCTCGTACACGGGGGTGCCCCGAGAGTGCAGCCTCTATCTCTCCCAGCTCGATCCGGTAGCCTCTGACCTTGACCTGCTCATCAGTGCGCCCCACGAACTCTATATCGCCGCTCGGCAGGTAGCGGGCCAAATCTCCGCTCTTGTAGAGCCGCGCGCCCGCTTCCGTGCTGAACGGGTGCGGGATGAATTTTTCGGCGGTCAACTCCGGACGATTGCGGTAGCCTCGTCCCAATCCTTCGCCGCCGATGCAAAGTTCGCCTATCACTCCTACGGGCACAGGATGTAGATGCTGGTCCAGAATGTAAATCTGCGTGTTAGCGATGGGCCGCCCAAGAGGAACGATCTGACCGCCGCGCCTGCGCTCACATCTCCGGCTGGTGACATCAATCGCCGCCTCTGTCGGCCCATACAGATTGATCAGCTCTGCCGTGAGCCGTTCAGAGAACTTCTCTGACAATTCCACCGTTAATGCTTCACCGCCGCAGAAGACGCGCCGCAGAGTCTGACAACTTTCGAGTCCCGGCTCCTGCTGCTCCACCAGCATCCGCAGCAAGGAGGGGACAAGTTGCAGGATGGTGACCCGCTGCTCATTGATCAGTTCGATGAGGTAGGCAGGGTCTTGATGTCCCCCCGCTCGCGCCATCAGCAACTGCGCTCCCACGAGTAGCGGCGCATAGAACTCCCACACAGAAGCATCAAAGCTGAAGGGCGTCTTCTGCAGCACTCGATCTGCCGCTTCGAGCGGGAACGTCTGCTGCATCCAGAGCATGTGATTGGAGATCGCTTTATGAGAGATCATCACGCCTTTGGGCTTTCCCGTAGACCCGGAGGTGTAGATCACATAAGCCAAGTTCTCAGCCGTAGCTTCAGTCGCCAACCGCTCGTCGCTCTCTTCAGCAATCACCTCCCAGTCCGCATCCAGACACACCACTGTCTGTGCCCCACGCATCGGTAGCGCTGCCACTAGCTTTTTCTGCGTTAGCACCACCGGCACCTGCGCATCCTCCAGCATGAAAGCCAAACGCTCCGGCGGATATGACGGGTCTAAAGGCACGTATGCTCCACCGGCTTTGAGTACGCCGAGCAGCCCGACGATCATCTCCACAGAGCGCTCTGCGCAAAGACCGACGAGCATTTCCGGCCCCACTCCCAGAGATCGTAAGTAATGGGCCAGCTTGTTCGCTCGCCGGTTCACTTCGCTGTATGTCAGTCGTTGATCTTCAGAAATCAGCGCCACTCTGTCGGGCGTGCGCTCGATTTGTCTTTCAAATAGCTCGTGGAGACAGATACTGTCGCCGAACTCGCACTTAGTAGCATTCCACTCCATCAGTAGTTGATGTCGCTCGGTCTCTGTTAAGAGCGGCAAGTCGGCGATGCGGCGCGCCGGGTCAGCAACGATGCCTTCGAGCAAGGTCTCCAGATGGCCCAGCATCCGTGTGATGGTCGTCGCATCGAAAAGGTCTGTGTTGTACTCCAATAATGCTTTTAGCCCCTGTCCTGTCTCCTCCATCGTGAGCATCAAATCAAACTTCGATGTATGGTTCGCCATTTCGAGCGGGCGCAGGGTCAAGCCGGAAAAGGCCAGAGTTGGCTGCGAGGTATTTTGCAGGACGAACATCACTTGGAAGAGAGGATGGCGGCTCATCTCGCGCGGAGGCTGCAACTCTTCAACCAACTTCTCGAACGGGATGTCTTGATGCGTATACGCCTCTAATGCTGTCTTGCGTACTCTTGCGAGCACCTGGCGAAAACTTGGATTGCCGGAGAGATTGGTGCGCAATGCCAGCGTGTTGACGAAAAACCCAATCAGCCCCTCAATCTCATTGCACGTTCGATTGGCAATCGGAGAGCCAACCACAATCTCTTCTTGCCCGCTGTAGCGCGAGAGCAAGAGTTGAAACGCGGCCAGCAAAGTCATAAACAGTGTGACATCTTCACGCCGACTCAGGCTCTTGAGTTCATCGCTTAATTCTTTGGAGAAATGTCTCGCAGCTTCCGCTCCGTAGTGGGTCTGCACTTTCGGACGCACACGATTTGCCGGCAACTCTAATGCCGCCGGCGCGCCCTGCAGTTGCTCTTTCCAGTAAGCCAACTGCGTCTTTAAAACTTCACCACTGAGCCGTTCTCTCTGCCACAGAGCGAAATCTGCGTACTGAATCGGCAGTTCCGCAAGGGGTGAGGGCCGTCCGCTTGAGAAAGCTTCATAGAGCGCAGCGAGTTCCCGCAACAAAATATTCATCGACCAGCCATCACTGATGATGTGGTGCATCGTCAGCAGCAGTAGGTGTTCTTCTTCACCGAGAAGCACCAGCTCTGCGCGCAGCAATGGCCCACGCCGAAGATCAAAAGGTCGCCGGGCTTCTTCACTTGCCAATCGCCGGGCTTGCGCTTCCCGCTCTGCCGCTGGCAGAGCGCTGAGGTCTACGATCGGAAGATTCAAGGTTTGTGCTGGAGCGATCACCTGTCTGGGCTCGCCCTCTGAAGTGATGAAGGTGGTGCGCAGCGACTCATGACGTCGCAGAATTTCGTTGCAGCCGTCGACCAAGACCGAAACGTTCATGCGACCCGTAATGTGCACGGCAGCAGGTACATTGTAAAAATCGCTGTTCGGCTCCAATTGATTGAGAAACCAGAGCCGCTGCTGCGCAAACGAAAGGGGCGCATCACCATCTCGCGAAATTCGTCTGATGGGCTCTGACGGCGAGCTTTGCCCGGCGTTAATCTTGGCTTGGATCGTTTTAGCCAGACCTCTCACGGTTGGCTCCTCAAAGATGCTGCTCAGCGGCAGTTCAACTTGCAGAACTTTGCGCACACGGGAGATGATCTGAGTAGCGAGTAGCGAATGGCCGCCTACAGCAAAAAAGTTATCGCGGATGCTCACATGCTTCACACCGAGCACTTCGGCCCAGATCGCGGCGAGCGCCTCCTCAATCGGGGTGCGCGGCGCAACAAACATTTCTGCTGTTTCAAGGCGTGCCTGGTCGGGCGCAGGCAACGCTCTGCGATCTACTTTCCCGCTGGACGTCAGCGGCAGCTCATCCAACAGGACGAAGGAAGTGGGGATCATGTGCTCCGGCAGCTTTCTCTTCAAAAAACTGCGCAACTCGCTCATCTCTAGTGGTTGATCAGCTCGCGTGACCAGATAGGCAGTGAGACGCTTTTCGCCGGGCGCGTCTTCTCGCGCGACAACCACATTTTCAAGCACCGTTGCGTGTTGTCCCAGCACGGCCTCGATCTCGCCAGGCTCAACACGAAAGCCGCGCACCTTCGCCTGCCGATCAATTCGTCCAAGAAATTCTATGTTTCCATCAAAGGAGTAACGCGCGAGGTCGCCGCTACGGTAAAGCCGTGCGCCCGCTTCCGTGCCGAACGGGTGCGGGATGAATTTTTCGGCGGTCAACCCTGGCCGGTTAAGATAGCCACGCGCCAGGCCACAGCCTCCGATGTAGAGTTCGCCGACGCACCCCTGGGCCACTGGCCGTAAGTTGCGGTCTAGTATGTAGACCTCTGTATTCGCCACTGGGCGACCAATGGGGACGGAGGCAGCAGCCCGGTCAGGCTTCCACATCGAATGACAACAGGTGAAGGTTGTGTTCTCAGTTGGCCCATACCCGTTGATCAGCGTCGAGCCGTCCGCTGCGGCGAGAAATCTTTCGACGTGAGCGCCGGATAAGACATCGCCTCCGGCGAGCAGTTGGCGAACCTGCTTTAAATCTTCAAGTTGATGATCCACCATCCGGTGAAAGAGTCCGGCTGTCAGCCAGAGCGTGGTCACACGGTAGCGCTTGAGGGCTTGGCCCAACTCTTCCAAAGATGGTTGGTGAGCAGGCAACAACACCAGTCGCGCGCCGTTAAGGAGGCTGCCCCAGGTTTCAAACGTCGAGGCATCGAACGCGAGCGGGGCAAGTTGGAGGAAGACCTCTGTTGGCCCAAGCCTTGCGTAATTTGTCTCTTTAACCAGACGGACTACGCCGCGATGAATCACGCCCACACCTTTCGGCGCGCCTGTCGAACCGGAGGTGTAAATGATGTAGGCCAGATTGTCTGTGGAGACCGCCGTGTTTGGGTTCTGCTCATTCTGTCGCGCGATGCTCTCCCAGTTTGTGTCCAGGCAGATGGCCTGCGCCCTGTGTTCTTCTGGCAGCGTTCTCAAGAGATGCTCTTGTGTCAGCACGACGGAGGCTTGTATGTCGGCCAGCATGAAAGCCAAACGCTCCAGCGGATATGACGGGTCTAAAGGCACGTATGCTCCACCGGCTTTGAGTACGCCGAGCAGCCCGATGATCATCTCCACAGAGCGCTCCATACAGAGGCCGACGCACACTTCTGGCTCAACGCCCGCGTCACGCAGATGATGCGCCAACTGATTTGCTCGCCGGTTCAACTCGGCATAAGTCAGTTGCTCGCCTGCTAAGACAACGGCGACTGAATCAGGCGTGCGCTCAACCTGCTCTTCAAAAAGTTGATGGATACAACGGTTGCTCGGGTAGTCGGTGCGGGTCTCGTTCCATTCAAACAGCAACTGCTGATGCTCTGCTTCGGTCAACAGCGGTAAGTCTCCGACGAGTCGCTGCGGCCAGGCAGTGAGGCCCTGCAAGAGAGTCTGCAAATGGCCCAGCATGCGCGTGATGCTCGCGTCCGTGAAGCGGCGGCGGTCGTAAGCGATTTTTAGCAACAATTCTTGATCAGGTTGGGCCATCACCGTCAGGGGATAGTTTGTTCTCTCTTCGGAACGCACATTGCTAACTCTCAACCCACCCTTTCGTTCTCTTAAAGACGCGTCTACCGGATAGTTTTCAACGACTAAAATGCTTTCAAAGAGCGACACTCCACGCGCCACCTCGCTCCACTCCTGCACCCGCACGAGCGGGCTGTACTCATACTGTTGCATCTCCACCTGCCTTCTCTGCAGCTCTTTGAGCCACGAGAGCGAGGAGGCATCCGTCGGGATCTGCACGCGCATCGGCAGCGTGTTGATGAAGAGGCCGACCATCGTTTCGACTCCAGCGAGAGCTGCCGGACGACCGGAAACCGTCAGGCCATAGACGATATCTGTTTCAGCGCTGTAGCGTGAGAGCAGTATGGCCCAAGCTCCCTGAATCAAAGTGCTCAGCGTCAACTGATGCTCCCGCGCAAAAGCCTGCACGTCAGTGGTCAATCGGGGCGAGAGTCTGATCTCTTGCTCTCGATAACGCGCGTCCTGGTCGGTGAGAGAATTATCGTTGCAGCCAACTGTGAGAGGCGTCGGCGCGTTGAAGCCTTTGAGAGTTTCTCGCCAGAACTTTTCCGCTTTCGCTAAATCCTGCTGCTTGAGCCAGGCGATGTAATCTCGATAGGGACGGCTCAGCTCCAGGTGTAATTGCTCGCCCCGACAAAACGCTTCATAAAGCTCAAACACTTCCTTGAGAAGCACGGACATGCTCCATCCGTCTAACAGGAGATGATGAGAACTCCAGACCAGTTCATAAACTTCAGCGTCCACTCTGATCTGTGCGAGCCGCAGGAGTGGCGGCGTGGATAGCTCAAAGCCTCGCTCCCGATCTGCCTTGAGGAAGTTTTCCAGCCGCCCCTGTTGCTCAGACCAACTCAGCTCACTCCAGTCGTGCTGCTCCAGCGACAGCCGCAGGGATGACCGCACCACTTGAACCGGCTCAGCCAAACTTTCCCACACAAACCTGGTTCGCAAGACCGCGTGGCGATCTAAGACCTGCTGCCACGCTCGCTCGAATGCCGTGATGTTTACAGGCCCATGTAAGGTACAACTCAACTGCGCGACATAGATCCCGGACTGCGGCTCGTACAGGCTGTGAAAGAGCAATCCCTGCTGCGTCGGCGACAGCGGATAAATATCCTCCACTTGCCGATCTGCTCCGATCACCTTATCGAGCGCCTGTTGGTCCAAGTTCGCCAGTGGAAAATCTGAAGGAGTGTAGCCAGCGGCTTCCGGCAGCAAACAGTGCGCAATTGATCTGCGCAACGCCGCAATGTAATCACTCGCCACTCGCTCAATCGTCTCCCGCTTGTGCACTCCTTCGCTATAACTCCATTCCACGCGCAACCGGCGACTAATAATTTGTGCTTCTATCTCCAACAGATAACCTCGCTGGTTCCGTGGACTCCGCGCTGGTCCGCTTCCTTCTTCAGCTAAGCTGGACAGGTCGCTTGCAAACGTCTGATCCAACTGCCCCAGGTAGTTGAAACTAACCTCCGCCTGCGGTAGCGCTGCTATCTGTTCTCTGATCTCCTGATCCGTGCTCAGGTAACGCAGCATCCCATATCCGATTCCCTTCTGCGGTACTTGCCGCAACCCTTCTTTAATGGATTTCAATGCCGCTCCCGAATCAGCAGTTGTGCTGAGTTCCAGCAGCACAGGAAAGATGCTCGTAAACCACCCGACAGTGCGCGACACATCCACGCCTTCGCCGATCTGCTCTCGTCCGTGCCCTTCGAGGTCGAGTAAGAGGGAGCGCTGGCCCGTCCACTCCGCGAAGGCTTCCGCCAATGCGGTCAGGAGCACCTCATTGATCTGCGTGTGATAGGCAGTAGGCACGTCTTGCAGCAGAGAGCGTGTTTCTTCAGCCGTCAGTGAGACCATCACGCTGCGTGCAGATGCTTCTGTATTGTCCCTATCGAGATGATCCACGGGCAGAGGTGCTATATGAGTGAGCGGCCTCGTGAGCCAGTAGTTCAACTCTTGCTTTAACTCTGCCGACTGCGCACGCTCCTGTAATTGTCTGGCCCATTCTTTAAACGATGTGGTCTTTGGTGGAAGTTGAATTGCCTGAGCATGGCTCAACTGCTGGTAGATGGCTTGCAGATCATCCAATAGAATCCGCCACGATACTCCGTCCACCGCCAGGTGGTGAATCACGATCAGAAGTCGCTGTGGCCTGTCCCCGCCGAGATTAACGAGAGCTATTCTCACGAGGGGCCCTTCTGTGAGATTGAAGCTGGCCTGTAACTGCGCTGCCGTCTCCGCTATGGCTGCGCAAGGGTCAGACTCTGATAGCTTCGATAAGTCTATCGTTGCGAATACGGTCTTCGTCTCCTGCGCTGCATTGAACTGCCGCCATTCATCTCTCTCTCTGGTGAATCGCAGCCGTAGCGCATCGTGATGCTCAAGCAACTTGTTTACTGATCGCTGCAACAGCGTTGGATCGAGTGCCTGTTTTGCTTCGAGCATGATGGCCTGGTTATAGTGCTGAGGCTCTGCAAGATTCAGTTCAAAGAACCAATGCTGCACGGGCGTCAACGCTACTTCCCCTGCGACTGTCCCCTGCTCGTGAAGCCTCACGGCTGTGACACCGCCCGCCGCTTCAGCCAACTCTCTGATCGTCTGGCGCTCGAAGAGAGCCTGTGGCGTCAGATGAAGCCCCGCTTTGTTGGCTCGCGCAATGATCTGGAGACTGAGGATTGAATCTCCTCCTAGCTCAAAAAAGTTGTCATCCATGCCCACCTGCGCCACTCCAAGAACGCTGGCCCATATTTCAGCCAGCGCCTCCTCGCTATGAGAGCGAGGCGCGACATATGCTGTCTCCATTCGAGGCCGTAGATTATTGGGCGCGGACAGCGCTCTGCGATCCACCTTGCCACTGGGCAGTAATGGCATCTCATTCAAAAACACGAAGGAAGCAGGCAACATATATTGCGGCAACCGCTTTTTCAGAAAGTTTCGCAGTTCAGTGGTAGTCAGGTGCTGCTGATGGCTGACGACATAGGCGACCAGTCTACTCTCGCCCACCTCACCCTCAAGGCCCACCACCGCCGCCCTCACCCCGGCATGCCCCGCTAACGCCTCCTCGATCTCCCCCACCTCCACCCGATAGCCCCGCACCTTCACCTGCCCGTCGCTCCGCCCCACAAACTCCACGTTCCCGTCCGCCAGGTAGCGCCCCACATCGCCCGTCCGGTAGAGCCGTGCGCCCCCCTCTTGACTGAAGGGGTGGGGCACAAACTGCGCGGCCGTCAGCGCCGCCTGGCCGAGGTAGCCGCGAGCGAGGGCAATGCCGCCGAGGTAGATCTGGGCCGGGACGCCGATGGGGACGGGTTGGAGGTGTGCGTCGAGCAGGTAGACCTCTGTATTGTTGATCGGTCGTCCGATGGGCACAGAATTGGTCTCATCCTTTACCGGGAACCTGCCCGGCTCATAGATCATTGACGTAATGGTAGCCTCGCTCGAGCCGTAAGCATTGAGCCAGCGGATACGGTTGCGCGCCAGTTTTTGCCAGGTGATGAAATCTTCCGGCAAACACTTCTCGCTTCCGACTACCACCAGGCGAAGAGCCTCAGGCAGCGATGCCTCCGAACGAGATAACGCAGTTATCCACCGATGCCAGTACGAGGCCGGTAAATTGATGACGGTCACTTTTTCGTCATGCAGAAATGTGGAGAAGTCCGTCGCCGAGGCGCGCCCCTGGTCTGGCAGTAAAATTACAGCCGCCCCACTCAACCAGGACGGGAATAACTCCTCGGCCGCGACATCAAAACTTAGCGAAGCAAATTGCAGGATTCGATCAGGTGATCGCAATTCGTAGCGGTGTGCGATGCTGACGCAGTGGTTGACCAGAGAACGGTGTGAAACGAGGACTCCTTTCGGCCTGCCCGTCGAACCAGAAGTGTAGATGACATAGGCTAAGTTATCAGGTTTTACATAGCTGGCTGGATTCTCTTCGTCTTCTCCGGCAATCGCGTTCCATTCTGTTTCAAGGCACACCACACGCGCGGAATGTTCTCCTAACTGATTAATGAAACGCGCTTCGGTCAGCAAGACCTGCACCTGCGCGTCTTCGAGCATGAACCCCAGCCGCGTCACCGGATACTCCGCCTCAAGCGGCACATACACACCCCCCGCCTTGAGGACACCCAGCACCCCGACGACCAGCGCCAGCGAACGCCCCGCACATAATCCGACGCGCACTTCTGGCCCGACGCCCAAGCGACAGAGGTGATGCGCGAGTTGGTTCGCTCGCCGATTCAACTCATCGTAGGTCAGCCGCTCGTCTTCAAAGACCACGGCAATCGCTTCTGG
>LLBZ010007295.1_pt8 | contig 10160 bp, 10 predicted proteins | sample 1489421 | NCBI WGS metagenome assembly LLBZ01 (sample SAMN04092657, study PRJNA295927) | soil metagenome | biome: Soil prokaryotic community; feature: Bulk soil; isolation source: soil from tomato rhizosphere | host: tomato cultivar Moneymaker | place: South Korea | collected 2011-11-01 | reverse complement strand
GAAAAGTAACTAACTAAAAAACTCAGAAACTTTGAAGCTCTGAATCTTAGAATCTCTGAAACTTTGCAACTTTGAGTCTTTGAAACTCTGAAGCTCAAAAACTCAGAAACTTTGAGACTTTGCAACTTTGCAACTTTGAGACTTTCAACCATTACAAGCATCCCAAATAGGATCATTTGGCAAAGGTGCAGTAATATGTATGGGTTCTAATTTTACAGGATGTATAAAGGTAATGTGTCTGGCATGCAAATGGATGCTGGCATCTTTATTGCTTCTATCGAACCCGTATTTTAAATCACCTTTTATGGGGCAACCAATAGTTGATAATTGCGAACGTATTTGGTGGTGCCTGCCCGTTTCTAAATTAATTTCAAGCAAGAAATAATGGTCTAATTTCTTTAATGTTTTATAATGAAGAATGGCTTTTTTACTGTCTTTTACTTCTTTTGGATAAGCTGAGGATTTGTTGTTTTTTGGATTTTTTTTTAGCCAATTAACCAAAGTGTCTTTTGCTTTTGGTGGTTCGTTTTTTACAATAGCCCAATAGGTTTTGTCAATATCTTTTGAGACAAACAAGGCATTTAATCTAGGTAATACTTTGCTGGTTTTTGCAAAAATAACAAGGCCTGTCGTGGGGCGATCTAAACGGTGCACAACCCCTAAATAGACATCCCCAGGTTTGTTGTATTTGTCTTTTATGTATGCTTTAACAATATCGCTTAATGGTTTGTCGCCTGTTTTATCACCTTGTACAATATCGCCAGCACGTTTGTTTACGATGATGATATGATTATCTTCATATAAAACCTGTAGGTTGTTTTTATTGGACAATTTGGACATATTAGATTATTAGACTACTTAGACTATTTATATTTTTAGTGTTGATTTGAATTTAGAAATCATTTTTATTATTTCTTCTAATTCTTTTGAAATAAGATTTAGTTCTTCAAAAGAAATAAATTTTAAATCGAAAGCAATAAGTAATTGTGTCTCTATTTCATATGTAAATATTTATTTTTTATTGGTCATATGTTATCGCTTTACTTGTTGATTTTTGTTTGCAATAAACTCATTGGTGGTAGCGATTTCATAGCAAGAACCTAATGTAATTTCTAAAAATCTAGAAAAATCTTTATTTGATTTTCTAGATGAACCTTCGGCAATATTAGAAGGGATTGAAACAGAAGCTTTTCGAAGTTGATTTGATAATCCGAACTTTTCCGATTCAGGAAACTTAGAAGTTAAAGAATATATTCCAGTACAAAAATGTCGGCCTCTTTTCCATATTTCTAATTCTTTAAATTATGCATAAAACTAAATAAGTCTAATTCTCTAAAACCTCCATCAATCTAACAAGTCCAACAATCTAACAAGTCCAACAATCTAACAAGTCCAACAATCTAACAAGTCTAACAAGTCTAACAATCTAAATTAATACTGCTCATTATCATTAGGAAAATCAATCGATTTTACATCTTCAACATACTGGGAAATGGCATTGGTCATGTCTTCATACAAATTCATATAGCGGCGTAAAAAACGTGGATGAAATTCGTGTGTCATACCTAGCATATCATGTAGAACCAAAACTTGTCCGTCAACACCATTACCAGCGCCAATTCCAATAATGGGAATGCTAACACTTTCTGCTACTTCTTGAGCAAGTTTAGCAGGTATTTTTTCGAGGACAATAGCAAAACAACCAATGCGCTCAAGCATTTTGGCATCTTCAATAAGGCGTAGCGCTTCCTCTTCTTCTTTAGCGCGAACAGTGTAAGTTCCAAATTTGTAGATAGATTGTGGCGTTAAACCTAAATGCCCCATAACAGGAATACCAGCATTTAAAATACGCTTTATGGACTCTTTAATTTCTTTTCCGCCTTCCAGTTTTACAGCATGTCCGCCACTTTCTTTCATAATTCTAATAGCAGAACGCAGGGCTTCTTTCGGGTCACTTTGGTAGCTTCCAAAAGGCAAGTCTACTACCACTAAAGCACGGTCTATAGCACGAATTACCGAAGATGCATGATATATCATTTGATCTAAAGTAATAGGCAATGTCGTTTCATGTCCCGCCATGACGTTACTAGCCGAATCACCAACAAGAATAACATCTATACCAGCACCATCTACTATCTTTGCCATGGTGTAATCGTAGGCTGTTAGCATGGATATTTTTTCACCATTGGCTTTCATATCAACCAGTGTTTTTACAGTAACACGTTTATATTCTTTTTTTGCAGTAGACATATTTTTGTTTTTTCTGATAGGAAGCAAAAGTAGTAAAACAAATTCGTAAGAAATAAAAAATGAGTTTACTCATGTAAAGCATTTTTTAAAACCAGATGCGTTTACTTAATGAGTTCGCCATTTACTTCAACATTTTTAAAAGTAACGCCATTAATGATGCTTTTATCGTAAGTGGCATCTTTGGCTTCAACTTTTATGTTTTCAAATGTAAAATTGGAAAGCTTGTCGTATTCGGTAATCTTCATATCATAAAAAATATCGCACTTTAAGTCAATATTTCTCATCGTAATATGGTTTGAATATGATAGAGGCACATCTTTTCTTCCTTTTAAGTCGAAAAACTGTGTCCAGGGTTTAATATAAATAAAGCTATGGGCTTCACCTGTAATATTTTCAACGGTTATGTATTCGTATTTTTGGGCTGTATCGGGACGCATTTTTAGCCATAATAAACGTTTGGCTTCTTTTACGACACAATTACGCATCACTATGTTTTTGTTATGTATGGATTCGCTTCCGTTTGTTAAGGCGGCATGACAAAATCCGAATTCGCAATCTTCAATTATAATATTGGTGTTTTCGCCATTGCTAGGGTCTTTATCTGCCCAAGGACCTTTGCCACCTTTTAAAGCAATGGCATCGTCGTTTACTGCCATATAGCAACCTTTAATTAGCATGTTGTTACATACATCTATATCAATAGCATCGGTACTTGGAGCTTTTACTGGTTCATGTGGCGAAGTAATGCGTAAATCTAAAATTTTCACGTTATTACATTGGTAATAATGACTGGTCCAAAAACCAGAGTTTCGCAATTTCACATCTTGTACTTGTACGTTATTGCATTTCCAAATAAATACCAATCGTGGTCTTGATACTTCTAAATTGGTGCATTTAGGGTTTTCTTTTCTACGTTGCCAGAAAGCCTCCCAATATTTTAAACCGTTTCCGTCAATAGTCCCTTTTCCGGTAATGGTAAATCCGTCTATACCAAAGGCATTTACTAAGGCTGAGAAATATTCAATACTTTGCCCTTCAATTCTAGAAGGTTTAAATGGGTAATCGGCAATATTATCAGAACCCTTTAAAACACCACCTTCGGCGACATGTAAATGGGTATTTGGTTTAAAAAACAGCGCACCACTTAAAAAAGTCCCTTTAGGAATTACAATAACACCGCCGCCATTTCTGTAAGCTTCATCTATAGTATTTTGAATGGCTTCTGTTTGTATTAAGGTACTGTCGTTACTAACACCATAATCGGTGATGGTATAAAAAGCACCTAAATCTTCAGGGTTTATTTTAGAATAGTCATGAAACCAATCAGGAATTTTAGTTCCGTCAGGAAAAAGATCGGTTTCTACTATTTTGGTTTTTTGATTGCATGATACGAGTAATACTGTAATAATTAGTAAATAAATGTTTTTCATTGCTTTTAGTGATTTGTTGGTATTATTATGATAAGCATTTTCAAGATTGGTAAAAGTAATAAATTACGAATCATTATCAATATGACATCATGTCAGCATTCATTTATTGGCATAATCATTGACTTTTACATATCGAATTTAAAAATGAACATTCAACACAAATAAAAAATATATTATGAGTAAAATTATTGGAATCGATTTAGGTACAACCAACTCTTGCGTTTCTGTTATGGAAGGTAACGAACCCGTTGTTATCCCAAACGCAGAAGGTAAAAGAACAACGCCATCGGTTATTGCTTTTGTTGAAGGCGGCGAAATTAAAGTTGGTGACCCAGCAAAAAGACAAGCAGTAACAAACCCTACAAAAACCGTTTATTCTATTAAGCGTTTTATGGGTAATAAATATTCTGAATCTAAAAAAGAAGCAGAGCGTGTACCATATAAGGTGGTAAAAGGTGATAACGATACGCCTCGTGTAGACATAGACGGGCGCTTATACACACCTCAAGAATTATCTGCTATGATTCTTCAAAAAATGAAGAAAACTGCTGAAGATTATTTAGGAACTACTGTTACAGAAGCAGTTATTACGGTACCTGCATATTTTAACGACAGTCAACGTCAAGCTACTAAAGAAGCTGGAGAAATTGCAGGCTTAAAGGTAAGACGTATTATAAACGAACCTACAGCTGCAGCATTGGCTTATGGTTTAGACAAAAAAGGTAAAGACCAAAAAATCGTGGTATTTGACTTTGGTGGAGGTACACACGACGTTTCTATTTTAGAATTAGGAGACGGTGTATTTGAAGTATTATCTACTGATGGTGATACGCACTTAGGTGGTGATGATGTAGATGAAAAAATCATCAACTGGTTGGCAGATGAGTTTAATGCCGATGAAGGTATGGATTTACGTAAAGATCCGATGTCTTTACAACGTTTAAAAGAAGCTGCTGAAAAAGCTAAGATTGAATTATCATCTTCTGCACAAACAGAAATCAACTTACCATATATCACGGCTACTGCAAGTGGACCAAAACACTTAGTACGTACCTTAACAAGATCTAAATTTGAGCAATTAATTGACGATTTAGTAAAACGTACCATTGCACCATGTGAATCTGCGTTAAAAGCAGCAGGTTTAAGTAAAAGTGATATTGACGAAATTATTTTAGTAGGTGGTTCTACACGTATCCCTGCAGTTCAAGCTGCTGTTGAGAAATTCTTTGGAAAATCTCCAAGTAAAGGTGTGAACCCAGACGAAGTTGTATCTTTAGGTGCCGGTATTCAAGGTGGTGTATTAACTGGTGATGTAAAAGATGTATTATTATTGGACGTAACCCCATTATCATTAGGTATCGAAACTATGGGTAACGTTATGACGAAGCTAATTGAAGCTAATACGACGATTCCTACTAAGAAATCCCAAGTATTCTCAACAGCTGCCGATAATCAACCATCTGTAGAAATTCACGTATTACAAGGTGAAAGAGCTATGGCTGCCGATAACAAAACCATTGGTCGTTTTCACTTAGATGGTATTCCACCAGCAAGAAGAGGAACGCCACAAATTGAAGTAACGTTTGATATTGATGCCAATGGTATTATCCATGTAACGGCTACTGATAAAGCTACAAATAAAACACAAGATATTCGTATAGAAGCATCTTCTGGTTTAACTGAAGAAGAAATCAAAAAAATGAAAGCAGATGCAGAAGCTAATGCTGAGGCAGATAAACAAGCCAAAGAGAAAGCAGAAAAATTAAATGCTGCTGATGCCATGATTTTCCAAACCGAAAGTCAGTTAAAGGAATTTGGTGATAAATTATCTGATGATAAAAAGAAACCAATTGAAGAAGCATTAGAAGAACTTAAGAAAGCTTATGAAACTAAAGACGTAGCGGTTATAGACCCAGCTTTAGAGAAAATTAACGAAGCTTGGAAAGTTGCTAGTGAAGAAATGTACAAAGCACAAGCCGAAGGACAACAAGGTGGCGCACAACCAGGACCAGATGCTGCAGGTCAAAATGGACAAGCAGAATCTAGCGATGTGGAAGACGTAGACTTCGAAGAAGTCAAGTAGCCTGTGCTGAGCGAAGTCGAAGTATAGATTTCGAAGAAGTGAAATAAACAGTCATTCCTGCGAAGGCAGGAATCCAAATAAGACTAAAAACGCAACCATTTCTGGTTGCGTTTTTTTATTCAATAAGTTGTTTACTTACTATTTTATTGGTAACAGAAATAGTTAAAACCATGTACTTTAGTGCATTTTCCTTTCAGTTTCTAAAAATTTTTACCGCAGATTCGCAAATTTTTAACATTTTAGATAATCTGCGAATCTGCGGTAAAATTCCACTGATTAATTTCGCAGACTAACCTTGCAGATTAGTCTGCAAACAAAACTATGGATTTCAAGTCCATGGTTTATTTCTGAAACTGGTACGTTTGCCCTGAATGGTTGCGTTCTTCATTTTATTAATTTCAAAACAAAACAACATGCTATGCGTGCATAATATTGTTATATTTGTCGAAATCAATTTTAGAAATGTCAACGAAACTTACTCAACTTTTAGAAATTAAATATCCAATAATTCAGGCGCCTATGTTCTTGGTATCAAATACCGCCATGGTTATTGAAGCTATGAAATGTGGTATCGCTGGGTGTATTCCTGCACTTAATTATAGAACTTTGGAAGAATTAAGAGCAGCTATTATTGAGTTAAAAAATGCAAAAGTAGAAGGCGGTTCGTTTGGATTTAATCTAATAGTAAATAAATCGAATATTAAGTATAAGGAACAATTACGCATACTTTGTGAGGAAGGATGCGATTTTATAATAACCTCTTTAGGAAGTCCGGAAGAAACCATAAATCAAGCACATCGAGTAGGCATAAAAGTGTTTTGTGATGTGGTCGATTTAAAATTTGCGAAAAAAGTTGAGGGATTGGGAGCCGATGCTGTTATAGCTGTTAATAATCAAGCCGGTGGTCACAGAGGAAATCTGTCACCTGAGAATCTTATAAAAGAGTTGGTTTCCAATTGCCATATTCCGATTATTTCGGCAGGCGGTGTGGGACGCAAAGTAGATATTGATACCATGTTAAGTTATGGAGCCGCTGGCGTTTCTGTCGGGAGTCCGTTTATCGCATCGGTTGAAGCTAATGTCACAGACGAATATAAACAAGCTTGCGTGGAATACGGTGCAGAAGATATTGTAATGACCGAACGTATTTCGGGGACACCATGTACTGTTATCAATACACCTTATGTTCAAAAAATAGGTACTAAGGCTACTTGGATAGAATCTGTTTTAAACAAGCATAAAAAACTTAAAAAGTGGGTGAAGATGATTCGTTTTTCGATAGGAATGAATGCCACCAAAAATGCCGCTACCAAAGCCACCTATAAAACGGTTTGGGTTGCAGGTCCTAGTATTGAGCATACGCATAGTATATTACCTGTAAAAGCTATAGTAAAACGGTTAATAGAATAATGAAGAATAAAGAGAATAGAATAAAGAAAATAGACAAGAGACAAGAGAATGACAATAAATGATTTACTTTTCTGTTTTAATAATCCCTAAGTAACTTATTAATAAAAAAAAATAGGGGCACACATCGGTGATCTCTTTAAAAAGCCATTGACACTGTGTTTGCAGTGAATTGTAAAAGTTTTATCGGACACTATGAATATTAATTCACCAATGCTACCTTTTTTTGTTCCCTATTTTTTTTTCCAACAAATAGGCTAATAGTTGTACTGGCTGTTAATCCCCCTAAAGAAGTGGCTATTAATTCACCGGTATCCCAATAATAAGAATAGCCTTCTTTGCCTTTTCTTACACTATCATAGAGTTCTTTAGTAGCTCCAGCAAGCACAGAAGCTCCAAGACTATACCAAAAAGCCTTTTTCTTATTTTTAGTGGTTGTATAAACAACGGCATAAGTGGTTGCGGAAATAAAAGCGCCAGCACTAAAGTGCAATTTGTCATCGGTAGAAATAAATTGTGCATGACTTATACTCGAACTCAAAAAAAATATAATAAAAAAAGCAATTGTGATTTTCATAAGGTGTTTTTAATATCAAACTTATCTTGATAAAAACAAAAAGTCAAGATAAGTTCGTTGGTTGCACTAAAACTATAGATTAAAACTTTAAAAATGTTATATATTCGTTTTTTATAATATTTATACGGCAAAGAGTCTTTTTTTAGCACATACATGTGTTATTTGCACTCAATTTTGAAATTAATACAAGTACATTCAATGAAAAACAGAAAATTAGGAGTTAACGGATTTAATATTGGTGAAGTAGGTTTAGGTTGCTGGCAACTAGGAGCCGATTGGGGTAAAGACATTTCAAGAGAAACTGCTTTAAATATTCTAAATGAATCTGTTAAAAATGGTATCACCTTTTTTGATACTGCAGACGTGTATGGCAATGGAAAAAGTGAAACGGTTATAGGTGAATTTTTAAAAACGTGTGATGATCCTATACGTGTGGCTACAAAATTTGGTAGAGCAGGGGATGCGTATCCAGATAAATACTCAAAAGACGTTTTACGAAAATCTGTTGAAGGTTCTTTACAACGTTTAGGCGTAGAGTCGATAGATTTGTTACAATTACATTGCATTCCAACACACTATTTAAAAGAAGGAAGGGTTTTTGATTGGTTGCGCGAATTACAGCAAGAAGGACTCATTAAACATTTTGGTGCCAGTGTAGAAACGGTTGAAGAAGGTTTAATATGTATGCAACAAGAAGGTTTACTATCGTTGCAAGTTATTTTTAACGTTTTCAGACAAAAATTGGTAACCGAACTATTTCCGCAAGCGGAAGCAAAGGGCGTTGGCATTATTGTGCGCTTGCCATTGGCAAGTGGGTTGCTTTCAGGGAAATTTGATAAGAATACAAGCTTTCCAGAAAACGACCATAGAAATTATAACAGAAACGGAGATGCTTTTAATGTAGGAGAAACTTTTGCTGGGTTGCCATTTGAAAAAGGATTAGAGTTTGTTGATACCATTAAAAATAACATATTGCCAGATAATTTAACCATGGTTCAACTGGCTTTACGATGGATTTTAGACCACCAAGCTGTTAGTTGTATTATTCCGGGAGCAAGTTCTACAAAGCAAGTGATTTCAAATGCCGAAGTTTCAAATATTAAAGCGTTATCACCTGAAACGCATTTAGCTTTAGCACAATTATATAAATCTGAAATACATAGTAACATACGTGGTGGTTATTGATGATGCTATAAATAACCCGTTAACTCCAAGAATATGGAGTTGAATATTGACGAGATAGTAAACACTTTGACTAAAGCAATTAAAGCAAACGCTATGGAAGAAAACAAATCTCAAATAATAATTTATCAAACCGAAAGCGGAGAAACTAAATTAGATGTTCGTTTTCAAGATGAGACGGTCTGGCTTACTCAAAGATTGATGGCAGAATTATTTCAAACCTTAATCGATTATCGATTTACAAACACGGTTTCTAAAACCCTTTAAAAACATCATTTTTTATACCAATCCATTCCTCATTCAAAATTCCATAACAACAAGTATTTCGTTTAAAACCATCAAGCATCAAGGTGTCTTTTCGTAATACGCCTTCAAGTTTGGCGCCTAATTTTTCAACCGCTTTTCTGGATTTTATGTTGCGTTCATCAATTCGAAACTCAACTTTATCAAAATTCAAGGTTTCAAAAGCATATTGCAGCATTAAAAATTTCATGTGTTTGTTTAATCCCGTACCTTGAAATTGGGTTCCTATCCATGTCCATCCAATATGCAACACTTTATTATGCCAATTGATATATCCAAAACGTGTACAACCTGCGTAACTACTTGTTCGTTTATCAAAAATAATAAAAGGAATGGCTGTTTTTTGGTAATAGCAATCTACAGCATCTTGCACATATTCTTTTAGATTTTCCGGTGTATCAATTTTACTGGGGGAGTATTGCACTAGATTGGGTTGTTGGGCAACTTCTATTAAATATTTATAATTGCTTAAACCCAATAAAGAGAGTTTTACATAGTCGTTTTCTAAAGTTGGTACTTGCATCATTTTGTTAATTCTGTGTAGGTAGGTATATATTAAATTGAACCTTAAATTTTATATCTGTTACAAGTGTATTTTGTACTTTTACAGGCGCGATTAAAAATACAATATTTCTATGCAATTAACCAAAGAAGTCATTATAGCAAAAGCCAATGAAGCTTGTAAAAATACCTTAATGGAAACCTTACATATTGAGGTTATAGATTATGGTGATGATTTTTTAGTAGCACGTATGCCCGTAAATTCTAGAGTATATCAGCCTGATGGCGTGCTGCATGGTGGTGCAACCGCAGCTTTGGCTGAAAGCGTAGGTAGTTTTGCTTCCCATATTTTTATAGATACCGAACAGTTTTTTGTAAGGGGCATCGAAATTACCGCCAATCATTTAAAAAGCATTAAAGAAGGGTT
>LLBZ010086083.1_pt2 | contig 10163 bp, 10 predicted proteins | sample 1489421 | NCBI WGS metagenome assembly LLBZ01 (sample SAMN04092657, study PRJNA295927) | soil metagenome | biome: Soil prokaryotic community; feature: Bulk soil; isolation source: soil from tomato rhizosphere | host: tomato cultivar Moneymaker | place: South Korea | collected 2011-11-01 | reverse complement strand
TCATCGAGCGATAGCCGGAATCGATGCGTTCGACTTCGCGGGCGATCAAGCCATAGCTGACATAGTTCAAGCCGGCGCCGCCGTATTGCTCGGGAATGGTGGGGCCGAGCAAGCCGAGCTCACCCATTTCGCGGAAGATCGCCGGGTCGGTTGTTTCATGGCGGAACGCATCCAGGATGCGCGGCGCAAGCTTGTCGCGGGAATATGCCTGTGCTGCATCGCGCACCATGCGTTCGTCGTCGTTCAACTGCTGGTCCAGCAGCAGTGGATCATGCCAGTGGAATTGAGCCTTCAATTTTTTTGTCGTATCGGGAGCGTTCATGGGAAATCCTTGAAGATGGCCGACACGCATGTCGGTGACGGGCATGGTTCAGACGAACCGGCACGAGACATATTGTACGCGTGCCAAACTTGTGGAACACCACGTGCAGCGATGTCGGCGGCGCTGCATGCTGTTGCGAAATATCGATTCATGGATTTGCTCAAGCGAGCTATTTCCCGTCAATGTGAACAAACCGTCCGCCGTGGAACACCAGGGCTGGTTGTGGCGTGACATCGCAACGTTCGACTTCGCCAACGAAGATCACATGATCGCCTTCCGGATAGCGGCTGCGGTTATGACATTCAAACCAGGCCGCCGCGCCTTTCAGAATCGGCAGGCCGGTGTGGGACAACTCGAAGTCAACTCCGTCGAAACGATTGTCGATCCGGCTCGCAAAACGTTCGGCCAATGGCGCCTGATCTGCCGCCAGGATGTTGATCACATAGTGTGAGTTACCGGTAAACAGCGGCATGCTGGATGCGCCGCGTGCAAGACTCCACAATACCAACGGCGGGTCGAGCGAAACCGAATTGAATGAACTGGCCGTCAAGCCGAAAAAACTGCCGCTATCGAGACGCGTCGTAATCACCGTCACGCCGGTGGCGAATTGCGATAACGCATTGCGAAAGTGGCGCGAGTCGAAAGCAGGTGACATCGCGTGCGGAGAGCCGGTAGACATGAGGGGCGTGAAATTTATCGAATTGAGCATTATGCCGAAAAAGCCATTGCCATGGCGAATGTGGCGAGGCGTCGTATTGCATGGCGTGATCTGCTCGGTAATGAGCCAAATGCATGTGTCGGCATTGGAAATAATGCAATCGAATTTTGCAACATTACACTGACAAATCGCAAGATTCCTGAAAACGTACTGCAATCCGTAATACTTTGCGCTACAGTTCCTGTGAATGTAAATAAAAGAGTGCGTACCGATTGCACACATTCCTCAGCATGGCATTCAACAATGTTGGCAAGGTCACATTACACGAGTGGAGTCGAAAAATGACGACGGAAATCGCCACGCTGGGAGGCGGATGCTTCTGGTGTCTGGAAGCGGTCTATCAACAAATGAACGGTGTTGTCGCGGTCGAATCCGGATACGCCGGCGGTCATGTGCCGAATCCGACCTATGAGCAAGTCTGCGAAGGTACTACCGGCCATGCGGAAGTGGTTCGGATCAATTTTGATCCGGCGATAACCAGCTATCGCGAAATTCTCGAAGTGTTTTTCACGATCCACGACCCGACCACGCTCAACCGCCAAGGCAATGACATCGGCACGCAATACCGTTCTGTTATTTTTTTTCATTCAACTGAACAGGCGCAAATGGCAAAGCAGGTGATCGCAGAGATGGCTAACGTGTGGGACGCGCCTATCGTCACGGAATTGAGTGCAGTGCCGACCTATTACAAGGCTGAAGCGTATCACCAGGATTATTTCCGAAACAACCCGATGCAAGGTTATTGCGCTTTTGTGGTGGCGCCGAAGGTGGCGAAATTCAGAAGTACGTTCGCCGCAAAACTCAGGAGCTGATATGGTTTTTCCGTTGCGCTTTCAGTGGGGCGGCGCAACGGTTCGGCGTGATCGTTGTCAGGGTTGCAGGCGCTGACGCTGCCACTCGCCGTTTTCATCGCGCGTGTACACAATGCGATCATGCAGGCGCGACTGACGGCCTTGCCAGAACTCGATGTGATCCGGCACCAGGCGGTATCCTCCCCAATGCACAGGACGAACCGGCTGGTCGCCATATTGCGCTTCGATGTCGGTGAGCTTGGCTTCGAAAGCTTCACGGTTCGCAATGGGTTCGCTTTGTGCTGACGCAATGGCACCGAGCCGGCTCTTTAACGGACGGCTATTGAAGTAGGTGTCGCTTTCGATGTCGGCCATACGTTCGACCCGGCCTTCGATGCGCACTTGACGCTCCAGCGGGATCCAGTAAAACAGCAGTGCGGCGAACGCATTTGCTTGCAAGTCACGCCCCTTGCGGCTGGCGTAATTGGTAAACCACGTAAAGCCGCGCGCGTCGATATCCTTGATCAGTACAATGCGCGACGATGGGCGTCCGTCGACGCCTACGGTCGACAAACCCATCGCATTCGCTTCCGGCACTTCGGCGGCAAGCGCTTCATGAAACCATTTTGAAAATTGCTTGACCGGATCCGGATCGACCTCCGTTTCGGTCAAGCTGGCGTGGCTGTAATCCTTGCGCAGATCTGCGATCGACATTTTTTCTTCCTGATTCTCATTACGTGATTTTCTTGAATTCTATTGCGCCAATTGACGCCGGTTGCGCATTGCATCCCCCAACTGCGCCATTTGCGCCGCACTGAAAATACGCTTTGCCATTGGTGCAATGACGGTTTCTTCCTTTTCCATGTGCGCCGCATAGAGATCGGTAAAATCTTGTACACCAACCTCCGACAGCGCCGCTGCGGCGCCGGTCGCAATGGCTTCCAATTGAAGACGCAAGGTGTGCCATAACGTTTCCATTTGTTTGTGTTGCGCCAGGATTTGCGGCATTACCTCTGACAATGCGTCATTGTCATCGCCGCGCGCGGTCGCCTGCAGCATCGGCAGCAAGTCCTGTTCTTCATCGGCGTGATGCAAGTGCGCGGCCTGATTGAAATACTTCAGTACCGCTGCTGCTGCCAGTCGCGCATCATCGTCGGCTCCATGTTGCGGCAAATGTACGAGCAGGTTGTGCATGGTACGTATTTGTTTGCGGATCCGGTCATGGCAATGTTTCAGCACTGCAATCGGTTGATCGAAACCGGGTGCCGGCGCAAATAGCGTGTCCGTCATGGTGTGACTCCGTCCTTGTTTTCAAATGCCTTGCGCCATGCAATTGGCACGCCATAACCTATCATCGCCCCCATGCCCCAAAAGACCGCAAACAAACCGAGCGCCGCGCCTGCTGCGCCGAATGCCAGCGGCAATGCCACCTGGCTTGCATTGCTGATGGTCACGCGGATGCCGACGGCTTCTGCCGCACGTCCTTCCGGCGATGCATGATGCAGCAACGCCAGCACGTTTGGCTGACTCGAACCCAACGCGATGCCGAGTACTGTAGTCAGTATCATTATTGACACCGGATCTTTCATGAATGGAAACAGTGCGTAGCACACCAGCGCCAGCATCAGCGCACTTGTCAGCACTTGCCATTCAGTATAGCGCCGCGCAATCCATTGCATCGCCAGGCGCACGACGATGGTCGCGGCAGAGAAGCAGCCGAGTATCAGGCCGATGGTGGATGCGGAAAAGCCGAGACGCGAGCCGTGGATCGGCATCACGAACGCAAACAAATCCCAAGCGGATCCCAGCAGGATGCTGATCAGGTAAATCCTGCGCATGTCCGGATCGCGCAGCAATTCAAGGATGCCGCCGCTTGCCGTATTCGGTCTGTACTGAGGCGGCCCGAGATGCCTGAGGTCCGCTCGTGTCATCGCCGCCAGCGACAGTAGCGCGAAACCGGCAGCGACTGCATAGGCGGCACTGTGCCGCAAATGATCGATGACATAGCCGGCAATGACAGGGCCGATAAAACTGGAGATCGAATACCCGAGCGCAAGCCAGCTGTAGTTCGTTGCCGTGGTTTCCGGCGTGTTCATCGCGCCTACGGCATGCTGTACCGATACATGAATGGCAACAAAGCCGGCGCCGATCAACAGCACGGAAAGATACAACACAGGCAAGCCGGCAACCATGCTGGGCACGAGGCAGCCGACTGCCATCAGTATCCCGCCGCACCACATCGGCTTTGCAATACCGATGCGATCGATGATGCGGCCGAGTTTGACTGCGCACAGCATCGGAACAAGGGCAAACAGTGCTATCAGCATTCCGACTGTCAATTCGGAAGCATGCAGCGACAATGCGTAAAGCGAGGTTGTGATACGGGTGCCGACCAGCGCGACATGCGCAATGACGGAAATGACAATCAGTTGAAATAGGCTGGGAAAATGCCGCACAAACAAGAATTGGAGTCGCGGAAAAGGAATCTCAAGGGAATTCTATTGTAGAGGAAAAATAGTGCTTGCTCTCCGTTAAAATGCCGCGATGAATCCATTATTTCCTTCATCTGTGGTCGCTTCGGCAAGCGACATCGATTTTGACCGGCGTTTTGGCGGCATTGCGCGCTTGTACGGCAAGGCAGCACTGCAACGATTCTGCAACTCGCATATCTGTGTGGTCGGTGTCGGTGGCGTAGGTTCGTGGATCGTCGAAGCGCTTGCGCGCAGTGCAATCGGGCGCATCACGATGATTGATCTCGACAACGTTGCGGAATCGAATGTGAATCGCCAGATTCATGCACTGTCGGCGACGCTTGGCATGGCAAAAGTGAGTGCACTCAGCGAGCGGATTGCGCAAATCAATCCGTATTGCAAGGTTACTGAAATCGAGGATTTCATTACGCCGCAGAATCTGGACCAGATGATCGGTGCACACGGGTTCAATTATGTGGTCGATGCCATTGATGATGTGCGCGCCAAGACGGCATTGATTGCGTATTGTCGCGCAAACAATATTCGACTCATTACGCTTGGCAGCGCGGGGGGGCAGATCGACCCGACCAGGATCGAGGTGCGCGATCTGTGTCGCACGGAACAGGAGCCATTGCTGGCGAAAGTCCGCAAGTTGTTACGCACGCAACATGGCTTTCCGCGTGGTACAAAAAACAAGTTTGGTATCGATGCCGTATTCTCGACCGAGCCGTTGCGCTTTCCGGAAGTGCAGGAAGCTTGCGCCGTCGACGGCGATGACCAGGCCGGCATCACCGGCTTGAATTGCGCCGGATTCGGTTCGGCAATGGTCGTGACCGCGAGTTTTGGCCTGGTGGCGGCTGCACAGGTATTGCGCCAGCTTGCGTCGGACGCAGAGGCAGATGTTGCCAGTGTGGCGACGCCGATAATCGAACAAGGCGTGATGCCGATTTCTGCCTGACCGTAATTCAATCACCGGTTGTCGGTACACACGACCGATTCTTTCCGCATGTCCGCTTTATCATGCCGGCCTCATTTCTGATGCTGTCTTTTCGCGCATCGTTGCTGGCGTTGGCGGCAGGCGATGTTCGTTGCAGCGCAGTGTTGTTTTTGGGCAAATTTGTCATGAATGCAAGCCTTGCGTTGCCTACCAGACGCCGATCCGAGATAATGGCAACATCGTCCCTGCCTGTCACTCCATGACATCGTCTGCCACCAACTCGATCGAAGACCGCCTGTACGTTCTGCGTACACGCTGGGAACGCTACATCGCCGGAGGCACTTTCGAACAATTCATCGAGTTCACGGTGGCGGTCAACAGCCTTGCCGAGTATTTCAACCGCTTGCGTCTGCCGGGACTGGTACGGTTGTGCGAAGGACTTGAGAATTCGGCGCTGACGAAGCTCGGCGATGTGGCGACCCATCCGATTGCGCAACTGGATATTGTGGGGCTGCAGCGTCAGCTCGATGCGCTGCTCGGTTCGGTAGCGACATCGCGACCGGCAACCGGCTCTCGTCGCATTCACGAGTCGACGGCAACCGACGCCGAGGTCGACTGGATCAAGCCGCGTTCGGTATGGATGATTGCGGCTGACGAAAAGCGCGGCATGGCCGATGCATTATCGCGCCAGTTGCAGTTTTTCGGCTTCAAGGTATTTGACATTGCATGGCGCGGCACGCAACTCCCGGACGACAAGCCGCTTGCAGTGCTGTTTGTCCCGGAGCGTGAAAACGTGACCGGCGAAGAGCTGGCGTGCGTGACTACGATCCGCGCGCATTGTCCGGCGAGTCAGTTGATTTATCTCGGGTCGCAAGCGGCGATCGAGCCGATCGTCACGCTGATGCGCGCAGGGATTGACGTTACCATTCCCGCCGAAGACCAGCCATCGATGGTCATCAATTGCATCCTCGATCTGGTGCAAACCAACGAGCAGGAACAGTACCGCGTACTCGTGGTCGAGGATTCACGGGTTGCGGTGGCATTGATTCAGCGTACGCTCTCCGAACACGGAATCGATACCCAGGCGATCAGCGACCCGGCCAATCTGCTCGATGTGGTTGAATTGTATCGACCCGATCTGATCCTGATGGATATGTACATGCCGCATTTCAACGGCGTCGAAGCGACACGCGTGCTGCGGCAAATGGCCGCATATCGTTCGCTGCCGATTGTCTATCTGTCCGGCGAGTCCGATGTCGGCATGCAGGTCGAAGCGTTGCGACTTGGCGGCGATCAGTTCTTGATCAAGCCATTCAATCCGGTATTGCTGGCGGCGGTGGTCAAGACGCGTATCGAGCGCTTTCGCGAAACGCGTCGGTCGAGCCGGCTCGACGGCTTGACCGGATTGCTCAATCACACCGCTGCCAAATCCCGCCTGCAGGCAATGGTGGCAAAGCTGCCGCTGCATGAAAAACTCACGGTGGCAATGATCGACATCGATCACTTCAAGGCGATCAACGATACCTACGGCCATCCGGTCGGCGATCAGGTGATTCGTGCGCTCGCCTGGTTATTGAAGGGGCGCTTGCGTTCACGCGACCTGATTGGGCGCTATGGCGGCGAGGAATTCCTGCTGGCGTTGCCGGATGTCAGCCTGGACCAGGCGCAAGCGGTAATCGATCGTATTCGCGGCGATTTTTCTGCATTGCCGCATGCCCATCCGGGCGGCGCCCTGTATGCGACCTTTAGTGCGGGTATCTCGTCGTACCCGATGGTCGATACCGCAGCCGGCTTGACCGAAGCGGCCGACCGCGCATTGTTGCAGGCGAAGCGGCTGGGACGGGATCGAGTGGAAAAGTCGTTGAACGCGGAACGCTAGTGGTCAGTCAGGCTGGTTGCGACATTGACAGTTGTGCGATATCTCAATGCAACGTGCAAGGGCTTACGCAGATTTGTCCTCGTCAAGGCAATGCGACGCCAGCACGTCGTAGCGCACACCACCAGGTAGCGTCACTGATTGCACCAGCGCGATTTGCGTGACATTCCAGGCGATGGGTTCGAACGGCAAATCCGGCGGTGCATCACTGTCGCGCGCCAGCGTGACATGCGGTCTGAAACCCGTGCGGTCATAGAATTCAATGCCTTCCTGCACGAGATCGTGCATTAACCTCTTTTGCAACTGGATCAGTGTGTCGGGCACGTTGTGCATGCCGGCCCATGCAATGCGCTTGCGCACAAAATAGCCTACCCGATCCAGCACGAGTGTCATTGGCGCGATCGGCAAGTGAGCGAGGATATGTTCAAGTCGCGGCGCCCGCTGCGCCGGTTGCTGTCCGAGAAATGCCAATGTGATGTGCAGGTTCTCGTATCGCGTCGAATTGCCGGTCGTGAGCAGTTGCAATTTCGCGAGCGCGGCGCGGGTTGCATCATCCGGCCAGAGCGCATAAAACAGGCGAAGCGATGCAGGCATATCGGCACTCATGTCATTGACCGGCACAATGGCGCCACAGAATCAGGACTTGCCCAGCGATTCGTTCAATTGCTGTGTTACCCGTACGAACGTGGTGCGCTTGGTAAGTTCCTTCAGTCTGTGCGCGCCAACGTAGGTGCAGGAAGAACGCACGCCGCCCAGGATATCTTGCAATGTATTTTCGACCGGACCGCGATATTCGACCAGAACTTCCTTGCCTTCGCTGGCGCGGTATTGCGCGACGCCGCCCGCATATTTTTCCATCGCGATGCGGCTGCTCATGCCGTAAAAGCGCTTGAAATTCTTGTCACCCCGTTCGACGATATCCCCTGCACATTCATCATGACCTGCCAGCATGCCGCCGAGCATGACGAAATCCGCGCCGCCGCCGAATGCCTTGGCGAGGTCGCCTGGCACTACGCAACCGCCATCCGCGCAAATCTGGCCACCCAGTCCATGTGCCGCATCGGCGCATTCGATGATGGCTGACAATTGCGGATAACCGACACCAGTCATCTTGCGCGTCGTGCATACGGAACCGGGCCCGATACCAACTTTCACGATATCGGCGCCGGCCAGTATCAATTCTTCTGTGATATCGCCGGTCACCACATTGCCCGCCATGATCGTCAAATGCGGAAACGTGTCACGGACTTTCTTTACGTAATGAATGAAGCTTTCGGTATACCCGTTGGCGACATCGATGCAGGCATACCTGACCGCATCGCCGGCGCGCATCATCACGGCCGAAAATTTGTCAAAGTCCGCTTTGCCGATACCCATCGAATAAAATGCGGTCGACCCCGGCAAGCCGTCGTCTTGCAGCGAATGGAAAAATGCAACCAGATCGTCTTCCGCATAATGCTTGTGCAGCGCAGTCGACAAGCTGTGGCGGCCCAGTGTTCGCGCCATCTCGAATGTGCCGATGGAATCCATGTTGGCGGCAATGATCGGAATGCCGTGATACGTATTGCGCGAATTAAGGAATACGAATTCGCGACTGATATCGACATTGGAACGCGATGTTAACGTCGAGCGCTTCGGCCGGATCAACACATCCTTGAAATCAAGCTTGACCGATTCTTCTATATGCATGGCGGAAATGATGAATGGTGAATGGCGATAACGTTACGACACGGAACGCCATGTAAACAGGCATCAGTTGCGCTTCCGCACAGCGTGATCGACGTAGCGTATATGACATTCATCGTATGCCGTTGACACCCGCATGGCAAAACAAAGTCAGTGTTCCTTGACGCATGACGAACACGAACGACGTGTTGCGCTTCCGTTGCACGAGTCATGCGTCAACATTGCGTTGCCAAGTCTGGTCAGAGTTGCACTCAATGACACAACGTTGCGCCGCGGTCCGTGAATTCGCCACCGGTGACCGGCATGAATTCCCATTCATAGCCGGACGGTTTGAGTACCATGCGCAATACGCCATGCGTTGAATTGTCCCGGATTTCGCTATTGGCTTTGCGATAAAGGAAGGACGTCAGCTTCGCGCCGCCAGTGCCAATCACGAAACTGCGAATGCCGCGCTGGTGATCGAGGTTGCCGTTGCTGTCCTGGCGCGCGAATCGTTCATAGTCATGGTCATGCGACGCCAGGATCACATCGGCGCCGGCGGCTTCGAGTATTTGCCACAATTGCCTGAGATGCGGATTGTTGCCATGGCCCCCTGAACTGAATATCGGGTGATGCCAGTAGGCGAGAGTGCAGTGTGCCGGATGCTGTGCCAGATCGCTTTTCAGCCATTCAAGTTGTTGCTGATACTCGGCGCCATGCAAATTGCTGTTGAGCGACACGACATGCCAGTGACCGAGGCGGAAGCTGTAATAACCGCGATTCGCCGGACCGGCCGACCGGCCGAAATAGCGGTAATAGCCTGCCGCCGCTGGTGAGTAATACTCATGATTGCCCGGCGCGGGGAAGGTGCGGTCCGTGAACCGCCCCCAAGTGGGCTCATAGCAGGTCATGAATTCTTCCAGCAAGCCGTCCGGATAGGTATGGTCGCCCAATGTCAACACTGCTGCAGTCGGATCACGCGCCAGACCCGCAGCGACCACGCGCGCGGTTTTCGCGGCGCCGCTGGCTACGGCACGGACTCTGCGGCAGTCGGCAATATCGCCGGCGGCATAGATGGTCATGCCGTCACCCGGAATGAGGGTATGTGGTGCATCGGAGCCTGCTGCCGGATGTTCCGGTAGAAACGACCAACCCAACAGGCTGCTGCCTATTGCGACAGTTAGCGTTGCAAGTAAAACCGATTTCTTATGGCGGAGCCAATGCGCCGTCAATGCCATCTTGATGTCTTTCATGTGCTGGAGCGTACGGGTTTAATTCGGTGGTCGGAACGGAGTCGCGTTAGCGAGGGCTTGCAACAAGAACAGGCAAATCGTGACACGAATCGGGTCACGCATGCGGCAATGCATCAATTTAAATGCCGCG
>LLBZ010002395.1_pt4 | contig 10163 bp, 3 predicted proteins | sample 1489421 | NCBI WGS metagenome assembly LLBZ01 (sample SAMN04092657, study PRJNA295927) | soil metagenome | biome: Soil prokaryotic community; feature: Bulk soil; isolation source: soil from tomato rhizosphere | host: tomato cultivar Moneymaker | place: South Korea | collected 2011-11-01 | reverse complement strand
AATTTTCAGTTAGCTGAAAATGTCGATTCGGGTTCGCTTCAGTGGCGAGCCTTTTTTGAGAGGTTTTTTTGTGATGAACGATATTAAAAAAATCGCCATGTGCATCGCCGCAATGGTCGCCTTAAGTTTGGCAATTGTAGGGCTGGTAGCCTGCAATCAATCCACTGATCGCGCGGAACAAACTCCCACACCAGTAGTGCACGGCAAGCCGGTGGTGTATCAAATATTTACTCGCCTTTATGGCAATACCAATACCACCAATAAACCTTGGGGGACTTTGGAAGAAAATGGTGTGGGTAAATTTAATGATATCAACGAGACCGCGCTTAAATCGATTAAAGAGTTGGGTGTTACTCACGTGTGGTACACCGGTGTACCGCATCACGCCGTCATTCGCGACTACACCGCTTTCGGCATTAGCAACGATGATTCTGACGTAGTAAAAGGCCGCGCCGGTTCACCTTATGCGGTCAAGGATTATTACAACGTTAACCCGGATTTAGCTGTTGACCCAGCAAAACGCTTGCAAGAATTTGAAGCGCTAATCGCCCGCACCCACGCGCAGGGCATGCGAGTTATTATCGACATAGTGCCTAACCATGTCGCGCGTCGCTATGAATCATTGAGTAACCCGCCAGGGGTGGAGAGCTTTGGTGCGCGCGATGATGTGAGTGTGGAATACCGACGGGACAATAATTTTTATTACGTGGTAGGCGAAGACTTCCGTGTGCCAGAAGCGCAAGGCAATTATCAGCCGCTGGGTGGCGATTCACATCCGTTAAGTGATGGCCAGTTTGACGAAAAACCGGCGAAGTGGACCGGCAATGGTTCGCGCTTGGCGCAACCAAAATTTGATGACTGGTATGAAACTGTAAAAATTAATTACGGTGTGCGCCCCGACGGTAGCAAAGATTTTCCTGAATTACCCGCAGACTATGCGCAAAAAGATTTACTCGCCCATGCCCAATTCTGGCAGGGTAAGGATGTGCCGGATTCATGGATTAAGTTCCGCCAAATTGCGGAATATTGGTTGGCAAAAGGGGTAGATGGTTTTCGTTACGACATGGCCGAAATGGTGCCAGTCGAATTCTGGAGTTATTTAAATTCCGCGATTAAACAAAAAAATCCCCAGGCATTTTTGTTGGCTGAAGTATATAACCCAGCGGAGTATCGCAATTATATTCGCATGGGAAAAATGGATTATCTCTACGACAAAGTGGAAATGTATGACGGCCTAAAAGCGATAATGCAAGGTAAAAGCGGCACCGACGTTATTGCGCAGGTGCAAGCGGGCATGAGCGATATTGAAGAACACATGCTGCACTTTTTGGAAAACCACGATGAACAGCGTATTGCCAGCCCCGAGTTTGCGGGCAGCGCCGAAAAAGCCAAACCAGCGATGGTGGTATCCACGCTGATTAGTCGCTCGCCGACCATGTTGTATTTCGCGCAGGAAGTAGGTGAGGCTGGCGAGCTGGATTCCGGTTTTGGCGACCCGTCGCGTACTACGATTTTTGATTATGCCGGTGTGCCAGCACATCAACGCTATATGAATGGCGGGAAGTTTGATGGTGGGCAATCTACTGCGAGCGAAAAAGCGCTGCGGGGATTTTATCGTGAGTTATTAAATTTATCGCATCACAGCGCCGTAGCCGAAGGGGAGTATCGCGAGTTACACAGCCACAATATTTCAGCAGCAGGCGGTTACACCAATAAATTATTTGCATTTACCCGTGCCACCCAAACACAGAAATGGATTGTGATAAGCAATTTTTCAGGCGAACAAAGTGGCCTGGTAAAATTATTATTACCTGCCGCTACTATAAAAGACTGGGCGCTGAATGAAACTGCCTATGAATTGTCAGCCAAGCTGGCCCACGGCTCACAATTTTCAACGCTAACAGTGAATGAAGACGTTGCCACTGTTGAACTTGAATTGGCAGCCTACGATTCGTTGGTTTTAGAAGTCGCAACAAAAAACTAATACTTTCTTTGATGTGAAATTTATGATCAAAAAAATTGTAATTTTGGGTGGTGGTACTGCCGGTTGGATGGCGGCCAATATTCTTGCCAAACGCTGGGCCAAATATTCCGTAGAAATTGCGCTAGTTGAGTCTAGTGATATCGGTATTATTGGCGTGGGTGAAGGGTCAACACCACAGTTAAAATCATTTTTTGATTATATGGAGATTGCCGAAGCAGAGTGGATGCCAGCCTGTAATGCAACTTATAAGACCGGGATCCGCTTTTGCAACTGGTCAACCAAACCAGGGTTTGAAAATTACTTTCATCCTTTTCCTGCGCAGCCGGATGATTACTCTGCACCTGCATTTTTTTATAATTGTTTTGTGCGACGCAAGGGCGCTGATGTTTATGCTCACCCGGATAAATTTTTCCTGGCGACCTATCTTGCCAAACACCAGTTAGGGCCAAAACCTGCGCACCATTTTCCTTTCCAGCTAGGCTATGGTTATCATTTTGACTCTTCGCTGGTAGGGTTGTTTTTAAAACAACACGCGGCGAAGTTGGGAGTGACGCACATAGATGCACGAATAACGGAAGTAAAACTGGATGCACAAGGATATATAAGCCACTTGTTGACAGAGAATCAGCAGCCTCTCGCTGCGGATTTATTTATCGATTGTTCCGGTTTTGCCGGCGTGCTAATTCAACAAGCGTTAAAAGTACCTTTTATTAACTTTTCTAGTAATTTATTTAATGATTCGGCAGTTGTTATGCCTACCGCTGCTGCTATGGATATAACCCCACAGACCACCGCTACTGCATTAAACGCCGGCTGGATGTGGAATATTCCTCTTGTTAATCGTATTGGGAATGGTTATGTCTACAGCTCGAATTATTTATCAGCTGATATGGCTGAGATCGAACTACGACAAAAATTGAACTTGCTAGATAAAGATGTCCCAGTACGACATTTAAAAATGAAAGTGGGGCGTTTGCAGCATCATTGGGCTAAAAACTGCTTGGCAGTTGGCTTGTCTCAAGGGTTTATTGAGCCGCTGGAGGCAACGGCATTGCATTTGGTGCAGGAAACAGTCTTGGGGTTTGCGGAAGCTATTGAGTTGGGGGATTTTACCGATCGTGAGCAGGCGAACTTTAATCGTTCTATTAACCAACGTTTTGAAGCGGTGCGCGACTACATTGTATGTCACTATCGGGTGAACTCACGCACGGACACCCAATATTGGCGCGACAATGCTAACAACAATTCGCTTTCAGATTCCTTGCGTGAACTGCTACAGGTATGGGTTGGTGGTGGGAATTTAACTCAGGAAATTGAGCGACAGAAAATTGGTTGTTATTACCCATCGGCTTCATGGCATTGTTTGCTTGCCGGGTATGGTCTATTCCCAACACAGGATCAGCTTTTGCCAGGCAATGAAGTTGCTCATAAATATAAAATGGAAAATATTGAGAATTTTATTAGCCGCTGTGCATTAAACTTTAGTTCGCACCGCGAACAATTGAATGATTTGGTTGCGAAGCAACAGGTTATGTAAGCTCGTTTTAATAATTGTAAAGCCGCCTCTTGAATACGTATGTAGTGGATTGGTGGTGATTGGTTGGTTAAGTATTCTGCGTCGCGCACGTGCATAACAATAACCAATCAACCACCAGGATGTCTTTATGAGTCAGTCCACTGTATCGTCCCTTTTTGCTCCCGTTCGTTTTGTTTTTATTTCGCCTTTTCTCTTTCTTTTGTTGTGTTTTGGTATTGCCGCTAGTGGTCTAGTCAATGCTAATGCCGCTAACTATAACCTCAAACATATAGAGCCCATGCATTGGTGGGTGGGGATGCATAATCCTGAATTACAAATTATGGTGCATGGAGAGGCAATTGCCGAGCTACATCCCAGTGTGAATTATTCCGGCGTAACACTAAAAACTGTCGAGCGAACCACGAATAAAAATTATCTGTTTATCAATCTGCATATCGCAACTAATGCAAAGCCGGGCAAGTTGGAGCTGCAGTTTAGCGATAAATCTGGTGTGCAATTGCGGGTTCCCTATGAACTGCAAAAACGTCGTACTGACTCTGCGCTGCGTGATAGTTTTTCTGCGAAAGATGTTATTTATTTAATTACCCCGGATCGTTTTGCCAATGGTAATCCCGCTAACGACAATCATTCATCGATGGTGGAAGTTGCGGATCGCACCAGCCCGATTGGGCGTCACGGTGGTGATATGAAAGGGATTCAAAACAATCTGGATTATATCGCGCGTATGGGTTTTACCATGATTTGGCCGACGCCGATGATTGAGAATAACCAAGCGGAATATTCTTACCATGGTTATTCACCTACCAATCTTTACCAGATGGACCCGCGTATGGGTTCCAATGAGGATTATAAAAACCTGGTAGCGGCCGCCCGTAAAAAAGGCGTGGGTTTTATTCAGGATATAGTGTTGAACCATATTGGCAGCGGCCACTGGTGGATGCAGGATTTACCTGCTGCGGATTGGTTGAATTTTCAATCCGGCTTTGTGCCCACCAACAACCAACACACCACCGTACTGGATATTCATGCGGCGCCGGAGGATATCAAACACTTTACCGATGGTTGGTTTGTGGAATCCATGCCGGATATGAACCAGCGCAATCCGTTGCTCGCGCGCTATTTAATTCAAAATACCATTTGGTGGATTGAATACGCCGATCTGAGTGGTGTCCGCGAAGATACTTACGCTTATTCCGACAAAGAATTTTTGGCGCGTTGGAGTAGGGCCGTATTGGATGAATACCCCCATTTAAATATCGTCGGTGAGGAGATGAATTCCAATCCGCATATTTTGGCTTACTGGCAAAAGGGAGTGGTTAATCGCGACGGTTATGTCTCCCATTTGCCAACATTAATGGATTTTCCGGTGGTGTATTTAATGCCGGAAGTGTTAAACGCGGAAGAAACTGCTAGCAGTGGGCTGATCAAGCTCTATGAAATGATCGCCAATGATTTTGTCTATGCCGACCCGATGAAGTTAATGCTGTTTCCGGATAATCACGATATGTCGCGTATTTATTCGCTGTTGCATGAAAATCTGCAATTATTAAAAACATCGTTATTGTTCACGGCAACTACGCGCGGTATCCCCCAGTTTTATTACGGCACTGAAGTGTTAACCAAAAGCCCGCTCGTGCGTAACGATGGTTTGTTGCGCGCTGATTTCCCCGGCGGTTGGGCGGGTGACAAGGTGAATGGTTTTAGTGCCCAAGGTTTGAGTGCGGATCAGCGCGAGGTGCAAAACTATTTGCGCACCTTGCTCACTTGGCGTAAATCCAGTCGCGCCATCGCAGAGGGAACACTCACGCATTACATTCCTGAAAATGGTCACTATGTATATTTCCGCCGCTATGAGAAGGGGCAGGAACAGGAGCAGGTCATGGTGGTTATCAATAAAAATAAAACGGCCTCTGCGTTGGACTTAAACCGCTTTGGGCGCCTGTTGCAAGGGCGCAAAAATGGAGTAGATGTTATTAGTGGCAAGAAGGTGGATTTAACGAAACCGTTAACATTAGCCCCACTGGAATCAGTGGCAATTTATTTTTAATAACATTGTTTTGATTAATCTATTTACGATGGTTCGCCACCCTGTTGCCTTGGTGCACAGCGGTGGTGCGCTGTGATAGACCCCCATGCTCAACTGTCGAGCCCCGCACAAAGTGTTACTTTTCTTCATGTTTTTTGCTTTTGCATACGTATGCAATTTGCGTTTTTTTATTCCTCATTTTTTGCATACGTATGTAGTTTGCGAATTAAATTTCTCGCTCATAGACTGATTAATAACACCCAGCAGTGTTTTTTCTGTTGGTGACATAAATATAAAAAACCATTTTTTCATATACCTCTGGCCGTGGTTTTTTTGCCAGTCAGTCTTGCCTAATTTATCGATTTTTAAGTTCGCAACATTTGTAAAAAATAATTAAACGGGGGATACCAAATGAAGTTCAATTCGCGAAATGAATCCGCGCGGAAAGCACTGGGGCTAGCGGCTCTTTTGCTCGGCGTATTCACACTTAGCTCGTGTGGCGGTGGTGGCAGCGGTACAGACAATAATGCGGCGGAATTGCCGACGTGCCGCGACCCGCAAGTATTGCTCGATAACGGTGTATGCGGTGACCCGCGCCCGCCCTTTGAATTACCCGCTTGCCCTGAGGGAACTATTCGTTCCGGTGCGGAATGCGTGGTGCCTGACTTCCCGGTTCCTGAAAAATTAGCGGGTCCGAATGAAGCGGTTATTTTCGTTAACGTTGAAGGCACTGCTGACGAGAAAAATGCAGCTTTTGCCAAATATAACTTACACCTATGGCAGTCCTGCGGTAACGGCTGGGCGGATTCAGTCACCGATGGCAGCAACACTACTTATGCAATTCCAACTACTTGGCCAAACGGCCCGGGGATTGCGAGTAAGAATGAAGGCGAAGCGGGCGTTCGCCACGATCCATACTATGGTGCTTATTTTGTAATTCCCGTGAGTGAAGCAGGTACTTGCGGTAATTTCATTGTTAAAACGCCGAATACCCCCAATCAAACTGCTGACTTGTCGCTCAATATTAAGCGTGATGGCGGCGATTACGATCGCATGGCTTGGGTGATTGTTAATACCGACAATATGCGCAATAGCCGCGTCAGTAATGTGCCCATTTGTATCAACGATGTGTGCAGCCTTGAGCGCCCAATGTTGGCAATTAGCGATGTGGAAGCGCATTGGATTAGCCCGCATACCATTATTTGGAGCCGCTCGTTTGCTGCCGGTAAATCAGTTGAGCTATACCGCTCTGCTGCGGGTGGTATGACTGGCGATGATGCCGGTGCTGTTGTTGGCGGAGAGCGTTTTGCCGTGTTAGGTGCAGGGCGTGCGATGACGGATGAGGAAAAAGCATTAGTTCCCCATATGTCCGACTACATTGCCTACGACTTACCTGCGGAGATCAGCCTCGATAGCATCAAGTCGGCGCTAAAAGATGAGCTGCTGGTTGTGGGTCGTTTTGATTCTGTCGAGGAAGGTGAAAACGAACAGACAGTGACCATTGAGCGTGGCCGCGGCACTCGCGTGCAAGTCCCTCATGTACTGGATGCTATTTATGCCGACAATGCTGCAGATGTCACTTTGGGTGTTAGCTACGCCAATGGTGTAACGGCATCGGTATGGGCGCCAACTGCACAAAACGTTGAGCTGCGTGTGTTCTCTGGTGACCCACTGCGTGTGTCTGCCACTATGCCTATGACCTTCAATGCCGAAACCGGTGTGTGGAGTGTAACTGGCACTGCTACTGAGTTGGATCGCAAATTCTACCGCTATCGTGTTACCGCCTATCACCCGCTGCAGAAGGCTGTGCGTCGCCTTGAGGTGACTGACCCCTATTCTATTTCCCTGTCTACCAATGGTCGTCACTCACAGTTTGTGAACCTGGATGATGCTGATACCAAGCCCGCTGGCTGGGAAGGCCATTCAATTCCAGAAGTGGTGGCGCCGGAAAATATGGCAATTTACGAAGCGCATGTTCGCGATTTCAGTATTGATGATGCCAGCACCTCAGCGAGCTATCGCGGTAAGTACCTGGCATTTACCGAGAACTCCTTGCCCGTACAACACTTGCGTTCACTGGCGGACGCGGGGCTGACCCATGTTCACCTGCTGCCCAGCAATGACAGCTCTAACATGAAAGAGGATTTTGAAGGCCAGGTGAATCTGGACAGCTACATCCTTGAGCTTTGCCAGCGGGTATCAAACCGCGATTCAGTCAGTGTGTGTGACGGCTCAGTGCCTAATAACTCTACTGTGCGCCAAGTGTTGGAAAGCTACGATCCACAAACCTCGGCGGCACGCACCTTAATTGCGGCTATCGCTGATTTGGATGGCTTTAACTGGGGTTATGACCCTCAGCATTTCAACGCACCAGAAGGTACTTACTCAACTGACCCTGAAGGTTTCACGCGTATCAAAGAAATGCGTGCGATGAACATGGCGCTGCACGAAATGGGGCTGCGTGTGGTAATGGATGTGGTCTACCCGCACACAGTGTCTTCCGGTATTGAAGCCGCTAACTCTGTATTCGATAAAGTAGTTCCTGGTTATTACTACCGTGTGAATCCGGCTACTGCGGTTGTGGAAACTGGCACTGGTGCCGGCCCCGACACTGCAACTGAACACCGCATGATGGGCAAGTTTGTTGCTGACTCTGTTGCGCAATGGGCTGAGCATTACAAGGTGGATGGCTTCCGTTTTGACCAATCCGGTTATATGCCCAAGTCAGTACTGGTGGATGCCTATGAATCTACCAAAGCCGTTGATCCAGATACCTATTTCTACGCCGAAGCCTGGACTCCCGGTGGTGGCACCTCAGGTGACCGCATTGCCGTGCGTGCAACCCAGGAAGCGTTGAACGACACTGAAATGGGTACTTTCAATGACCGTATCCGCAACCCGCTGCAGCAAATGGCCTTGGTGAAGGGCGACAATCTGGATGCTATCCGCGCTGGTTTGGCGGGCAACCTGAAAGATTTCAAACTGAAAACCAAATCCGGCGCAGTAATCACTGCTTCTACCGTGGGCGCCTATGGCACTGACCCACAACAAGCTATCAACTATGTAGAGAAACACGACAACGAAACCCTGTGGGACTGGATGCATCGTCCGGGCGCCGTGCCAACCGATATGACTATTGCCAACCGTACCCGTGTGAGCAGCTTGACCCTGTCGGTACCGGTATTGAGCCAAGGTGTCCCTTTCATCCAAATGGGTACCGAGTTGCTGCGCTCCAAGTCTATGTCGCCCAACAGCTACAACGCTGGCGATTGGTTTAACAAGGTGGACTTCACCAAACAAAGCAACAACTGGGGTGTAGGTCTGCCACCAGAGCTGCGCGATGGTATTACCGACGAGTATGTTGCCGGTCTGTTTGCCAATGCCCAAACCAAACCTGAAGCAAGCCATATTGAGCAGGCTTCCTCGGTGTTCACTGAGTTTATGAGTATTGCCAGCGGCAGCCCGCTGTTCAGCCTGCAAACGGCCGAACAGGTAATGGACCGTGTTGGTTTCCACGATGGTGGCAAGACTCAGGTATCTGGTTTGATTGTGATGAGTATTGATGATGGTGCAGGCATTGTTGCCGGTACGGAATCAACACCGCGCGCCGACCTGGATTCAGCGGTAGATGCGATTGTGGTGGTGATCAACGCCACTGGCATGACCCAGTCACCCAAAGTGAAAACGGCGGCGGGCTTTGCCTTGCATCAAACCCAGCAAAATTCAGTAGATGCCATAGTAAAAACTGCCAGCTTTGCGGCTGATGGTGAAGACGGTGTATTCACTGTGCCTGCCTACACCACTGCCGTGTTTGTGAAAGCGCAAGCCGGTGCGCAGGGTATGGGGCTGTCGGCAACAGCAACTCTCGGATCGAGCGTGGCTGTGCCTTACGGCGATACGGCTGTGTATGTGCGCGGTGATATCTCTGCCTCTGGCTGGGCGAATACTACCGCCGCTAACCGCTTCACCTATGAAGGCGAGGGTATCTACTCCTTGCTGTTGACGGTGGTTGCGGGTACCGAAGTTAACTTCAAAGTGGCAGAAGCTGGCTGGAGCTTGCCAAACCTGGGCTCCAATGAAGTGATGGAAATTGGTGACACCATTACCCTCACCCAAGGCAGCAACGACAATATCCGTATCAACATCCCTGCCGCAGGCACTTATCGCTTCGTGCTGGATGCCTCTGCAAGCACCACCGCACCAACCTTGAAGGTGGAGAATCCGGATGTGTATGGCGCTACCGCTATTTATCTGCGCGGCACTGTAACGGCGTCGGGCTGGGAGAATACCAATAGCGGCAATCAACTGGTTCATGAAGGTAACAGCGTTTATGCCCTGAGTGTGCCCATGGTGGCGGGTCAGGATTACATGTTCAAAGTTGCTTCGGCGGACTGGAGCACAGTAAACCTCGGCTCCGCAACACCAGTGATGCTGGGTGAGGGTGTTGTTCTGGCGCAAGGCAGCAACGACAACCTGATGCTGGACATTGCTGAAGCGGGCAACTATCGCTTTGAAGTGGATGCGCGCAACCCCGACGCACCGGTAGTGAAGGTGTACCGTGAAGATCTGTTTGCTGCCACCCCGATTTACCTGCGCGGCACTGTGTCAGCGGCGGG
>LLBZ010055262.1_pt1 | contig 10179 bp, 4 predicted proteins | sample 1489421 | NCBI WGS metagenome assembly LLBZ01 (sample SAMN04092657, study PRJNA295927) | soil metagenome | biome: Soil prokaryotic community; feature: Bulk soil; isolation source: soil from tomato rhizosphere | host: tomato cultivar Moneymaker | place: South Korea | collected 2011-11-01 | reverse complement strand
AACTGCCGTCAGCCAGTTCCCAGAACTGATGGTCGAGCATGACCTGCGAAGTTTCCAGGCAACTGAAATCAGAGCGCTCGAACCCCGCCATGAAAAGCCCGCTGCCGATGACGAACGGAATGGCTGCGGTGCCGAGGCTTCCCTTGCGGCGGTTCAGCGCCTGCATGACCTGCATGCCGCCCCATTGCAGGTGCCTGGCATCGCGGATCACTTGCTCTTGCACATTGCGGGCGCGTTCGACGAAGGTATTCTTCTGGCGAAAATCGATTTCCAGTGGATAGAGCGACGCGAAATTGCCGACGATATCGCGGATCTCCGGATGAATATTCAGGCGCCGCGTCATCATGTTGCTCAGGACAAAATGCCGGCTGTTGCCCCACGCGCTCATGATTTCGGCATACGCGCAGAACACGGCGTTGGATGGCGTCAGTCCAAAATGCGCGGCACGCGCCTTGAAAGCGGACCAGGTCGCCGCAGCAATGAAGCCTTCGCGCCGTTCCAGCCGGGAGCGGCAACGGCGGTCCATATCGGCGCGCACCGGCAACGCGGGCGGCCCCGGCAACGCATCCAGCCGCTGCTCCCAATACCGTTGCGCAGTCTTGCCTGCTGCGCTCTGCGCCAACGCATCCAGCGTCAAGGCCGCATCGCGGAAAGTGAGGCTTAATGGCGGCAGCTCGGCTTGCGGGTTGCTGTAGTAGAGATCGATTTCCTGCAACAGCCGGGTGGTGCCGAATCCGTCGGAGAAAAAATTATTGTGGTTGTAATGGATGGTGGCCTTTTCGACATGGTCCCCTTTGGCGTCAATCTCCATCCACAACGTCACCCTGAGGTCGATCCACGGCCAACGATCGAGCGGCAATTCGCTGCGCATCATCCGGGCGCGCACTTCCTCGCGCGTGCGCCGGGCTTCTTCCGGCGCTGCATGCCGCAGATCCTGCACCTTGCATTGCAAAGGCGCCGGGTCCTTGACAACGGCAAGCCGTCCGTCCGGCTGGACTGTCACGATTTCCCCGCTGTGCCGGACCAGCGCCTTGTTCCAGGCTGCTTCATAACGCGCCACATCGAGTCCCGTAACATTTTTCTCGATGTAGTAGTGCGGCCGTACATGGAACTCCATGTACGGATCATCCCCCATGTAAAAACCCAGTTGCATGTCGGAGAGCGGGAACGGCTCGTACCGGTTTTCACGGTCGGGCGCGCAGACCGGCAAAGCGTCCTCCACCTGGCTGGATTCCTGCAGCCAGCGCAGCATCGCCTGTTTATGCGTTGCCAGCCGCGTGCGCAAATCCGCTGTCAATGCCCCGTGCGGGGCGTTGACTTTCAGATTTTCGCCTTGAGATGAGACGGTGATGCCACGCTGCCGCAACTCGTGCAACAAGGTCATCATCGTCATAGTACGAACTCCTCTCCGCTATCGGCAAGCGCATCGGCGTCTTGCGAACTCTGGCTGAGATAGCTCAACAGCACTTTTTGGTAAATCAGGTTGGCGACTTCTTCCACTGAATTGTTGCCGATCAACAGGTGGGCGGGCAAATCGACATTTACCCAAGCCCTTACCCTGTTACGCAACTCCATCGCCATCAGCGAATCGACGCCCAGTGAAGAAAGCCGCACATCGCGCGGGTCGGCATCATTGTCCAACGGACCACCTTCATCGCTATGGAGAACCTGTTTCAACAGGCTACAGAGCGCCTGTCTGACTGCAAGGCCTGCCGCAGCGCTGTCCAGTGCCGCCAATGCCTCAACCCGGATCAATTGATTCGCTTGGTTGCCGGATTCGCTTGCCCGAGTACCGGCAATGTCGCGCAGCAGACTGCGAATAACCGAGGCGGGAAGGTAATCGGTGAAGCGCTGCCAGTCGATTGCTGCGACAGCAGTCTGCATCCAGCCGCCTGCCAGCACATCGCCAAGCGCCTTGAGCGCAACCGGCACCGCCATGGGCATCACCCCTTGACGCGACAGATGCTGCACCAGCGCCGGATCGCTGGCCATGCCGATATTGGCCCAAGGTCCCCAGTTGATGGTTGTTGCGCACAAGCCTTGCTGACGGCGTTGCGCCGCCAGCGCATCCAATACACCGTTCGCCGCGGAATAATTGCACTGTCCGGCCGAACCGAAAGTCGCCGCAATCGACGAAAACAGGACGAAATGATCCAGCGCGATATCGCGGGTATGCCGGTCAAGCAGCAGGGCGGCTTTCGCCTTGGAGTCGATGACATCACGCCATTTCTGGTCGTTGATATCTGCCAGCGGTCTATCCTGCAACACACCTGCCGCGTGGAAGACACCGCGCAACGGCAGGCGGGCATGGGCGAATTCGGCGCACAGTCCGGCAACCTCCACCTCGCGACTGACATTCGCCTTGCGCAAAACGATGTCCACGCCACGTGGCCCCCAATGTTCGATCAGGCGGGCAATCCGCTTGTCGGGGGTCGCATGTCGTCGGCTGACGAGAATGATTTGCCCAGCGCCAGCATTGGCCAGCCACTCCGCCAAAGCAACGCCGATGCCACCAGTGCCGCCGGTCACCAGGTAGCAGCCGTCGTTGCGGATAGTCGGCATGGTGGATTTTGCCGGCAATGGCAATTGACGCAGGCGCGACGCTCTGACCAGACCATCGCGAATCGCCAACTGGATTTCCCCATCGGCAGCCACCGCTGCGGCCAGCACCTGCAAGTCCGCATCGCCCGGCTGGTTGTCCAGGTCGATCTGCTGCAAGGCCAGTCCCGGATATTCCAGCGCCACCGAGCGCAGCATGGCAGCCAAGCCAGCCTGCGCCAATCCGGTCACTTCAATGCCATCCAGCTGTATGGCCGCACGGGTCACGATGCAGACTTTGAAGCCCTGCGGCAAATCGATTATCCCGCCCAGCGCCACCAGCAAGCACTGCAAGCGGCAGCATAATATGGCGCAGCGCTCGGCCTGATCGTCGTCGGCGCGATCAGCCCCCAGACAAACGATGATCCCTGCTGCACTGACTGTCGATGCCAACGCCTGCCGCAGCGAGCGCTCGGTCTCCGCCAAATTGTCGGCACTGTTTTCCAGAGTGCCGAACTGCAATGCCGGGGTCGGCAGCGCTTGCCGAACACGTTGATCGACCGTCGTTTCGGTCAGCACCAGCCAGGTTTTTTCCGAAGCGTCCGATACCTCTTCGCATGGCGATTCGACCCATTTCGTTGTCAGATACTGCACTGTGGCAAGCGGCGGCAAGGCAAGCACCGAACCGAGCGACACCAGGGACAGGTGCAGGCCGCGCACTTGTGCGATGGGGGTTCCGCGGCCATCGTACAACATCAAGCCGGCAACGATTTTCTTTTCCGCCGAGGCCGGCCCCAATTGAGCTTCGACGTACACTTGTCCATCACCGGCGCCGAACACGAGGATCTCATCCACGCCAGTCGGCAACGGCACCAGCCCCTTGTACTCGCTGCGCTTGCCGAGAAGTGCGCCGACAACCTGAAACGCTGCATCCAGCAACACCGGATGCAGCACGCCATTCGCCGCAGCTCCCGTTGCCGCCGCTTGCGGAAGTGCCAGCAAGGCCCTTGCCTTCGGTCCGTCAAGCGCCAAATGTTGCACGGCCTGAAATCGATCTCCGTATTCCAGCCCCTGCTCTGCCCAGTAAGCATAGAACGCAGCCACGTTCTGAGGCGCGCCATCCACGGTGCCGCCGGCACGTTGAGGGTCGACATGCCGGTTGCCGTAATACAGCTTGCCGGATGCATAGGTTTCCCATGTCTCGCCTTCCGTATCCCAAGCCACCACACGCGCCAGCCACCCGGAGGATTCGTCCTCGCCGACATCTTCTGGCGCAAGCCTCTGAATAATGGTTTGCAGGCGCACGCCGCCCTTCGTCAAATCCAGCGGGCGGAAAAATTCCAAGGCTTGCAGGGATAATGCCTCTCCGGAGACAAAAATTCCGGCATCCTTGGCTGCCGCCGCCATCAAGCTCGCGTATCCCGCGCCCGGCATAACCGCACGACCTTGCAGCTTGTGATCATCGAGGTAGGCTGTGGTCTCATCCGGCAGTGAAGTTTCGAAACAGGTAATGTCTTCCACCGCGATATCGACCCGACGTCCCGCGAGCGAGCGCGTTTGCCCACCCGATAGCCGGCCTCTGGCGGCGACATCGGCGGCCGGGTTGCGGCTGAACCAATATCTGCCGTGGTCGAACACATAAAGCGGCAGCGCAACGGACCGCGCCTTGGCATCATGCGCATCGAGCCGAACTTCCACGCCAGCAGCAAAAAGCGCCCCCGCCGCCTCCAGCCACTGACGCCGTTCCTCGCCCTCCTTACGCATGGTTGCGATCCATGTGCCTTCGCTATGCGTGCGTACGCCGAGCCTGGACAGCACCGGCATGGGACCGGCTTCGATAAAGGTATTCGCGCCCGCTGCCGCCAACGCGCTGACCGCCGCGCTGAAATACACCGGCTGCCGCAACTGATTAACCCAATAGTCGGCTTGATCGAGACGAACACCTTGTTCGCCGCCCGATGGGATCATGCGCACCGTCATCGGACGGAATTCGACCGTGGCAAACGCCTGACGGAATGCGCCAAGTATCGGCTCCATCAACCGGGAATGGAATCCATGGATGACCTTTAGCCGCGTGACATAGATGTCGTGACTGACAAACAGGCCGAGCGCGCGTTCGATATCGACGGTAGTGCCGGAAAGCACGATCTGGTCCGGTGCGTTGATCGCGGCGATTTCAAGCGAGCTTCCTGATTCGGCAAGCAGCTGGGTAACACGCTCTTCACCGGCGGCGACCGACAACATTCCCCCTTGTTCGGGCACGGATGCCATCAAGCGTCCGCGTTCAGCCACCAGGCGCAAGGCCGTCTCGAGGTCCAGTAATCCGGCCACGCAAGCAGCCGCATACTCACCCACGCTATGGCCGACCACGAATTCGGGCTCCACGCCGTGATGCTGCCACAAGTGCGCAAGCGCCAGCTCCAGCGCGATCAGCGCCGGCTGTGCATAGCGCGTGTCGTCCAGCAAGGCCGTATTATCGCCAAACAGAATGCTGCGGATGGAGCGCCCAAGACAAGGCATCAGAAGCACGTCGCAGCGGTCGATGAATTCCTTGAAAACCGGCTCGGCATCATACAATTCGCGTCCCATGCCGGCATAGTGCGCGCCTTGCCCGGTGAACAGAAACGCAATCCGGTTGCGTTGCCGTGCGCGCCCTCTTGCGACATGCGGCAGCAACGCCGCTGGCTGGTCAACGAACCGCGTGAGCAATGCGGCAATTTGCGCCGAGTCCGCCCCAGACACTGTAAGGCGTTCCGGCAAGCGGGCGCGCTGTGTATTGGCCGCGTCGCAAATTGTCTTCAGCTCGGAGGCAGATGCGGCCGCCACCAGTTCCGCATACTGCCGCGCCAATCCGCGCAGGCTGACCGTGCTGTTGGCCGACAACATCAGAAGGAATGAACCGAATGCATCACTGGATTCGGGAAATGCCGGCAGCTGCGCCGCCACCGGCACGCCATGTCCCTCCAGGATCAGATGTGCATTCGTCCCGCCGAAACCGAACGAGCTCACCCCGGCGCGGCGCGGACGATTGTCGCTGTCTGGCCACTGGATCAAATCGCGCGCAATCCGCAAGCAACTGCCGTTCAGATCGATACGACTGTTCTGCTCGCCCGCGGCACATACAGGCGGTATTTCGCCGTGCTGCAATACCAGGACAGTTTTGATCAACCCGGCAATGCCTGCCGCGGGTTCCAGGTGGCCGATATTGGGTTTGGTCGCCCCCAGCCAGCAAGGAGCGGCATCCGCACCATCGAATACGGCCTTCAATGCCATGACTTCGATCGGATCGCCCAAAGGCGTGCCGGTACCGTGCGTTTCAACATAGCCGATGTCGCCGGGAACCAGACCAGCCCGTTGCAGGGCCGTACGGACGACTTGCTGCTGCGCGTGGCCGTTGGGCGCTGTCAGGCCATTGCTCGCTCCATCCTGATTGACTGCCGAGCCGCGAATAACGCCAAGAATCCGATCGCCGTCGCGTTCTGCATGACGCAACAATTTCAGTACGACGACGCCGCACCCTTCACCGCGTACATAGCCATCCGCCGCCTCGCCAAAGGTATTACAGCGCCCGCTCGGCGAGAGCATCCGCGCCCGGCTGAAGATGACGCCATAGTCCGGCAACAACACGAGATTGACGCCACCAGCGAGCGCCAAGTCGGTCTCGCCTGCCGCAAGGCTGCGGCAGGCCTGATGTACCGCCACCAGCGAAGAAGAGCACGCGGTATCCACGGCCATGCTCGGCCCCTGCAGTCCCAGGCAATAGGAAATACGGTTGGCGGCAATACTCAGTGCGCCCCCCGTGCCGGAATGCATGTCCTGACCGGCCCCCGCTTCGCGCTGCAAACGGAAGTAGTCGTTCGAGCTGACCCCCACGAACACGCCGGTCGCGCTTCCAACCAACTGGTTCGCCGGGATACCGGCAGATTCCAGCGCGTGCCATGCGGTTTCCAGCAACAGCCGCTGCTGCGGGTCGATACTATCGGCTTCACGCGGCGAAATGCCGAACAACGACGTATCAAAATGGTCAATCTCGGATAAGAAGCTTCCCCAGCGGTGAGGATCGTTCGCACCAGCCTGGTAGCCGGTCAATGCGATGCGTTCAGGAGGAATTTCGCCCACTGCAGTCCTGCCGGCCTTGAGCAGTTCCCAGAATTCATCGAGTCCGTTCGCTTCAGGAAAGCGGCAACCCATGCCGATGATGGCGACCGGTTCGAATTGGCCGCTCTCGCGCGGCGACAACTCAGCGCGGCTTCCGCGCAAATAAGCGGCAAGACGCGCGATGGTTGGATATTCAAAAGCGATGGTGGGTGAAAGCGTCAGATCCAGCGACTCGCCCAGTTCGGCAATCAGCTCCACCACTTTCATCGAATTCAACCCGAGTGCCGAAAACGGTTGATCTCTCGGAATTTGACTGGCTGGAAGCGCGCTCATCCGGGCAACACCATCGCGGATCAGACTTTCAAGTGCAGACTGGTCGATCTCGGCACTGGCCGTCCGCTCCGTGCGGCTCGCCGAGTCGGCCTGGGTACGCTGCCACTGCCCGATCCCGCCGAGCTCACCTGAGAGAAACAAGCGCCGGCATAACTTGCGCTGTATCTTTCCGCTCGATGTCTTTGTCAGAGCGGCCGGCTCAAGCAATACAACAATATCGACATCAATGCCGTGCTGCTCGGTCACGGCACGCGCCACGGCCAAGCCAACTTCGTTCACGTCAATCTTCTTGCGCGCAGTACGCTCAACCTCCTGCACCACCATCAACTGCGGCGCGTCCGCAGTATCGTCGAGTGTAAATGCCGCCCCCCACCCGCCCTTGCGCAGCGCAGGATGAGCGTTTTCGGCAGTGCTCTCGATATCCTGCGGATAGTGATTGGCGCCCCGGATGATGATCAGGTCTTTCAGGCGACCGGTCACATACAATTGCCCATCGTGAATGAATCCGAGATCGCCGGTTCGTAGATAGCATCGGCCAGGATAGTCCGGCAACGTGGCTCCGAAAATCTCGTTGGTCTCCGGCCCCTTGTTCCAGTAGCCCGCACATACACTGCCGCCGCTGGCCCAGATTTCACCTACCTGTCCTGCATCACATGCCACCCCGCTTGCGGGGTTGACAATGCGCACGTCGAAATCGCCGGCAACCACGCCGCTACTGACAAAAGGCTGGTGCCCGGCTTGCTCCGTTTCACCGATCACCACCTTATCCCGTTCAAGCGCCTGCTTGTCCAGCCATAACACAGGAGCTCCCTCGCCTCCTTTGCCAGCTGTGATGCCAAGCGTCGCTTCCGCCAGTCCGAAAGCGCCAACCAGAGCCCTCGGCTGAAGGCCGCATGCAGCAAATTTCGCTGCAAACCGACGCATTGTCAGTAACGAAATCGGCTCTGCCGCATTCACTGCTGCACGCCAGCATGAGAGGTCGAGGGTTGCCACCTCTTCTGGCGAAACTTTGCTTACGCATAGCGCGTAAGCAAAATTTGGCCCGCCACTGAAAGTCGCACGAAACCGGCTGATCGCCCGCAACCAGCGTACCGGTTTTTGCACCATCGCGGCCGGCGGCATGAAAACTGCGGTTCCCCCCAAGGTCAGCGGCATGATGATGCCTTGCACCAGTCCCATGTCGTGGAAAATCGGCAGCCAGGACACCGTCGTTTCCCCTTGTCCGACACCAAGCGCATCACTGTACAGTGCGCAATTGCCTAACAAATCGCCATGCCGAACCATCACCCCTTTCGGATCGCCGGTCGAACCCGATGTGTACTGCAAATAAGCAATGCTGTCGGCTTCAACTTGATCGTTGATGAATCCTGGCTGTTGGTAATCGACCTGGTCAATCGCAATAACCGACTCCGCTGCATCACCTTCGATAGCGAGGCGCTCACGCATGCCATCCGCAAGCGAGGAAAGTGTCAGCATTGCGCAGGCGCCGGTATCGCGCGCAATCACGCCAATGCGTTCTGCATGCCAATTATTCCGCGGCGGATAAGCAGGCACGGCGATCACGCCAGCGTACAAACATCCGAGGAAGGACACCACGTATTCCAGCCCGGACGGAAGCAGCAACAACACGCGCTCCCCGCATAATCCTCGATTTGCCAACTCGGCGGCGACGGCCATGGCGCGCCGATGCAAGGATTGATAACTCAACTCGACCGAGCGTTCGTCGCCGGTTTCAAGAAAAATCAGCGCGCTGCGCGATGAATGAGCTGCTGCATATTCGGAAATCAGATCGCTTAGTCTGGGACGGTTTTTACACGGTGCTTCAATGGGCTGATTAAGTAGTAAAGCCGTTGCACTCTGGTGATTCATTGTTACGTCTCCTGATGCTCTTCCAAAACGCCAAAACCGAGGGAGGGTTTGATGTGACGAGGGGGGGGGGAAAGCCAAGTAAAGGGAGAAACGGTAGAAGATGCTGACAAGGTAAACGTGATCCGAGCTTGGTTGTGTTTTTCGGATACCAACGTCTTCATCAAACCGCCAGTTTTTACTCCAGTAGCCAGGCTGCATGATGCTGCGCCGGGTTCTTGTAATGCAACGCCGGGGGGGGACGTCGCCGACTGTAAAACACCTCAATGTAATCGAATAAATCCTGCCTGACCTCCTCCTTCCTGACGTAGTTTCCACGGAGCGCACGCTCGTTTTTCAAACTATTGAAGCTGCTCCTCATCGGGACATTGCTCCGGCAATTGCCCTTGCGCCTCATGCTCGTCGCCATGCCATATTCGGCCTGCAAAACCCGATAGTCGCCACTGCAATGCTCGCTGCCATGGTCAGACTGACGCAAAAGACTGGCTTCGGTTTGCGACGGAAGTGTGCCATGCGCAGCGCGTTCATCATCAGTTTCCAACTCATCTGGAATGCCCCTGCCTTTCAATTCATCCGTGATGCGGGGGTGATCCGCAGGTCTGCCGGTATTGCCCAGGCAGCGAACGCATCAGCGCTGGCAACTGCTGAATCTCGTACATTTTTTTATCCTTCAGCAGTCAATGCAGACTGCTACTTTTGGTATCCGAAATTCAAGCCAACTTCACTCAGTCATATGACATGTGCAGTCAAATCGATACTACACAACTCGCCCTATGATTGCAATGATGCAATGTATTGCACTGCATCAATACTGGAGCTAAATATCGCTAAAGGCGGCACTCTTCTTGCGCGCGTTTGGCGAATTTTCGCGAGCGAAATCAGCAGAAAGAAATGCACCAGCTATCGTTCTACGCTCCTGCACAAATTAAAAAAACAGGCAGCCGCTCATGTGACCTGCCGCGTCAGCGACACTGACTCTTAATGTGAGCGCTAACGAGTACAAGATTAAGAGCGACGTCAATCCAGAAGATTGATATGTCACAAAAATTCTGCACCCATGTCACTCTCTTCCGTCATCACATAACAGCGACATCGGCCAGCGCAGTTGTGCGAGCACAGTGTGCTACCAAGGCGAAGAGAAAGAGTTGCGTCTGAAGATGATTCCTTAAACCTGAATGTGACGCTTTTCACACCAGTTGATCTGTCAACCTACCCCAGCGCTTGACCTCATCGCCGAGAGCGGGCAATAGTAGCCAGTCAAGCTGAATTGCAGAGTATTTGCCGGCCGCTCGAAGGCGATTGCGGCGTTGCCGATGCGCGCCGGGAGAACCACCCCGGCTGTGC
>LLBZ010029766.1_pt8 | contig 10186 bp, 11 predicted proteins | sample 1489421 | NCBI WGS metagenome assembly LLBZ01 (sample SAMN04092657, study PRJNA295927) | soil metagenome | biome: Soil prokaryotic community; feature: Bulk soil; isolation source: soil from tomato rhizosphere | host: tomato cultivar Moneymaker | place: South Korea | collected 2011-11-01 | reverse complement strand
GTGGGCCGGAGCGGCAAGTTCACCGCCGCCGAGTCGTACGGGGTGACGCCCGATCTGCTGACCATGGCCAAGGGCCTCGGCTCAGGCTTTCCCATCTCGGCCACGGTCGCCACCAGTGCCATTGCGAAGCAGGTGTCCGTCGGCGACCTCGGCAGCACCTTCGGCGGCGGCCCGGTGGCCTGCGCCGCGGCACTGGCGACGCTCGAGGTGATTGATGAGGAACACCTCCTGGCGAACGTAGTGCACGTGAGCCAGTACCTCCGTCAGGGTGCGCTCGAGGCCGGCGCAGTGGCGGTTCAGGGACGCGGGCTGCTGCTGGGGCTCCGGCTCGACCGGCCCGCGGCGGAAGTGCAGCGGGTGCTGTTCGAGGACCAGACCCTTACCGGCACATCGACCGATCCCCACGTGCTGCGGCTGATGCCGCCGCTGACGTTCAGCGAGCTGGAGGCGGACATGCTGCTGGCCTCGCTGACCGAGGCGCTGCGATGAGCAAGCGCGACTTCCTCGCCATGGAGGACTGGGGCGCCGACGGGGTCGAGGCGCTGCTCCGGCTGGCCGCCCGGATCAAGCGGGGCGAGATCACCGGCGGGCTCGAGCGCCGGGTGCTGGCGATGATCTTCATGGACCCGAGCCTCCGCACCCGTTCCAGCTTCGAGACCGCGATGTTCCTCCACGGCGGCCACGCGCTGGTGCTGGAACCGGGCAAGGGCTCCTGGACCCTCGAGACCGAGCACGGCGTGGTGATGGACGGCGCGTCGGTGGAGCATATCGTGGACGCGGCGCGGGTGCTGGCCCGCTACGCCGACGCGCTGGCGGTGCGCGCCTTCCCCAAGGGGACTGACTGGAATTTCGAGCGCGAGGACCGCGTCATCCGCGACTTCGCCCACTACTCCGACAAGCCGGTCATCAACCTCGAGAGCACCCGTCGGCATCCCTGCCAGGGGCTGGCCGACGCGCTAACCCTGCGCGAGCACCTGGGCCACACCAAGGGGAAGAAGTTCGTGCTCTCGTGGGCCTGGCATCCCAAGTCGCTTCCCACCGCGGTGCCGGCCAGCGCCGCCATCGCCGGCGCCATGATGGGGATGGACGTGATGGTGGCGCGGCCGCCCGGTTTCGACCTCGACCCCGACGACATGGCCACCGTCACCCGCCTCGCCGGACAGGCGGGCGGCAGTGTGAGCGTTTCGGATGACATCGACGAGGCAATGCAGGGCGCGGACGCAGTGTACGTCAAGGCGTGGGGCGCTCTGGGTGCATTCGGGAAGCCGGAGGAAGGCGCGGCGCTGCGCGCGCCGTACCGCGACTGGCGCATGACCAGCGAGCGCCTGCGCGCCACGCGTGAGGGGAAGGGCATCGTGCTGCACTGCCTCCCGGTGCGCCGCAACGTGGAGATTGACGACGCAGTGCTCGACGGCCCCAGCAGCGTGGTGGTGAACGAGGCCGAGAACCGGCTCCATGTCCAGCGCGCGGTGCTGCTGGAACTGCTGGGACGGCCGTAATGGAACGACGACAGGAGAACGACCGGATGAGCCTGGACCCCAGCCGCGGCATCGCCGGCCTCAAGGGCGCGCTGCGGTATGTGCGGCATTATCGCGACCAGGTGTTCGTGGTGAAGCTGGGCGGCGATGTCCTGCAGGATCCCGACGTGCTGGACCAGGTGGCCGCGCAGATTGCCCTGCTGCACTCGCTTGGCATTCGCCTCGTGGTGGTGCACGGCGGCGGTCCCCAAGCCTCGGCCATGTCGCGCCGCCTGGGTCGAGAGCCGCGCATGGTGGCCGGCCGCAGGGTCACCGACGATGACGCGCTGGAAGTGGCCAAGATGGTCTACTCCGGCCTCCTCACTACCGACCTGCTCTCGGCGCTCAGGGAGCACCGGGTGCAGGCGGTGGGACTGAGCGGAGTGGACGCCGACCTGCTCACCGCCCATCGGCGGCCGCCGGTGTCGATGGTGGATGACAACGGCAGGGAAGAGGTTGTGGACTTCGGCCATGTGGGCGACATAGACCGGGTGGACTCGCGGGTGCTGGCCACCCTGCTAGAGGGCCGCTTCGTGCCGGTGGTGGCGAGCCTCGCCGGCGACGACGAAGGCAGCGTCTTCAACGTCAACGCCGACACTGTGGCCGAGACGATTGCCACCGCGCTTCACGCGCAGAAGCTGATCTTTCTCACTGGCGTGCCAGGCGTGCTGCGCGACCGGAACGATCCGGCGACTCTGGTGACCTTTGCCGATCCGGATGACCTCACCGAGCTGATGCAGAGCGGAGCGCTGGCCGGGGGGATGCGTCCCAAGGTGGAGGCCTGCATTCGGGCCGCCACCAACGGGGTCGAGCGCACTCACATCATCGATGGCGGCCAGCCGGACGCGCTGCTGCTGGAAGTGTTCACCGGCGCCGGCTGCGGCACCATGATCGTGGGCCGGAAGGAGAAAGCGACCTACCTTGGCGTTGACCTGGCCGGACGAGATTGAGCTGCTGCGGGAGCTGGTAAGCACTCCCTCGGTGAGCGGCGACGAAGCGGCGGTGGGCCACCTGGTGGAGAAGCGCGCCCGCGAGTGGGGGTTGGACGTCGTGCGCGACGACGCCGGTGTGCGGGTGAAGGTGGCGGGTGCCACGCCAGCTAGCGCGCCGGGCGCCACGCCTGGACGTCGTCTCGCGTTCGTGTCGCATCTCGACACCGTGCCCGCGGGCGACGGCTGGTTGCGGGAACCGTTCCAGGCCACCATCGAGACCGGCAAGCTCTATGGCCGAGGCTCGGGAGACGCCAAGGCGTCGGTGGCGGCGATGCTGCTGGCGGCGCGTGACGTGGCCGAGGAACCGTCGGGTCTCAAGGGCGAACTGGTTGTGATCCTTGGCTACGGCGAGGAGACCCGCCACACCTCCATGCCCGAGGCGCTGGCTCGCACCGGCCCTGTCGACTCCGCCATCGTGGGTGAACCTACCAATCTCGATCTCGCTATCGCCCAGCGGGGCCTCATGATGGTGGACCTGGTGGCCAAAGGGGACCAGCGCCACGCCGGCTACGCCGCCGCCGACGGCGAGTTCGTCAATGCCGTGACCACGCTGGCGCGTGACCTCGTGGCGCTGGACGGTCTCTTTCCCGACAAGCCCCACCCGGTGCTGGGTGCGCCTACCGTGACCGCCACCATGCTCGAGGCCGGTGTGAGCCGCAACGTCACGCCCGCCTCGGCGCGGGCGGTGCTCGACATCCGCAGCACGCCTGCCTGGCCTCATGACGCCATCGCTGAGCGGCTCAAGGAGCGGCTCAAGTCGGAAGTGGTGGTGACGTCCGACCGGCTGGTGCCGTGCGAGACACCGGGTCCGTCTCGGCTTCTGGAAGTAATGCACCGGCTCCGGCCCCAGGCCACCACCTACGGCAGCCCCACCTGTTCCGACTGGGTCTTCCTGCGGCACGCCGACGCTGTGAAGTGCGGACCCGGCACCAGCCGCCGCTCCCACACGCCCGATGAGTACGTGGACCTGCACGAGGTGAGCGCGGCGCGCAGCTACTTCGCGAAGGTTGCGAGGAAGTACCTCTCATGAGTCCGCGGAGGAGCCCGCGCACGAAATCGCGCACGAGCACCCGCAAAAGCGCGCGCACGAAATCGCGCGCGAACGGCCGCACGAACGCGCGCGCCACTCCTGGCACACTCTGGCAGCCCAAGGGGAAGCCCGATGCCGCAATGCTGGCCTACAGCATCGGCGACGATCCCCACTGGGACACCCGCCTGCTCCGGTGGGACGTGCTGGGGAGTCTGGGGCACATCGACGGGCTCAAGTCGGCGGGGCTCATTTCCGGGCGAGAGCATGCCCGGCTCAGGGCGGGGCTCCGCGCGGCACTCCTCGCAGTCGAAAAAGGGAAGCTTGCGATCGGCGCGGGGCAGGAGGACGCCCACAGCGCGGTGGAGGCGTGGCTCACTAGGCGCGACCAGGGTGCAGGCGAACGGCTCCATACCGGCCGCTCCCGCAACGACCAGGTGGCGGTGGACCTGAGGCTGATGCTGAAGGACCGGCTGCTGGAGTTGCACGATGGCGCGCTGGACCTGGCCGATGCCCTGCTCGAATTCGGCCGTGCGCACCGGCGGGTGCTGCTGCCCGGCTACACCCACCAGCGGCGCGCCATGCCGTCGTCGGTGGCGCTCTGGGCCGGTGCGCTCGCGGAAGGGCTGCTCGACACCGCCGAGGAGCTGCCGGCGCTGTGGCGCCGGGTGGACCGCTCGCCGCTGGGCAGCGCCGCGGGATACGGCGTGCCGCTCCCGCTCCCGAGGGAGCGCGTCGCCAGGGCACTCGGCTTCAGCGGCATCGACCGCAACGTCGCCTCGGTGCAGAACGGCCGGGGCAAGCTCGAGGCGGCGGTGCTCTTCTGGTGCACCCAGGCGGGGCACGAGCTGGCTCGACTCTCGACCGACGTGATCCTCTATAGCGCCGAGGAGTTCGGCTACTTCGTGCTGCCTGCGGCGTTCACCACCGGCAGCAGCATCATGCCCCACAAGCGGAATCCCGACTTGTTCGAGCTCACCCGGGCGCGGGTGGCTGCGGTAGAGGGGGAGCTTGCAGGCGTGATGGCGCTCAAGGCCCGGCTGGGGAGCGGGTATCACCGCGACTTCCAGCTGCTCAAGGCGCCGCTCTTCCGGGGACTCGACTTCACAGGCGAGATGCTGGCGATGCTGCCCCGTGCAATCGCTGCGCTGGAGGTGGACCGGGAGCGCTGCGTCGCCGCGCTCCGGGGCGGCGCGCTGGCGACTGATGAGGTGATGCGGCGGGTGGAAGCGGGCGAGCCGTTCCGGCGGGCCTACCGCGCCGTGGCTGACGAACTCGGAGCAGGGGCGACTTATACTGCGCCGAGTGCGGCGGACATCATCCGCCGGCGGAGAAGCACCGGCGGCATCGGCGACCCCGGCCTGCGTGAGGCCGCGGCGCGGGTCCGCGCCGCCCGCCGCTGGAGCCGTGCTGAGCGGCAGCGCTTCGAGCGGGCGATGGCCCGGCTCGCGGGAAGGCGGGTGTCGGGAAGGCGGGCGGCGGGAAGGCGAGCTCCCCAATGACCTCCGACCGCCGCAAGCGGCATCTCAAGATTCTCGAGCTGATCGAGACCCGCTCGATCCACACCCAGGAGGAACTCGCCGAGGCACTCTCTGCGGAGGGATGGGACGTCACCCAGTCGAGCGTCAGCCGCGACATCTCGGCGCTGGGCCTGGTAAAGGCTGGCGGCGCCTATCGCCGCCCGGAGGCCCCGGCCCGCAGCTCCGACGACCCCGACGAGCGCCGCATCGCCGAGGGCGTGCTCACGGTCGACACCGCTGGTGACGCCATGGTGGTGCTCCACACCCCGCCGGGTGAGGCGAGCCGGGTAGGGGCGGCGCTGGACCGGCTCGCATGGCCTGAGGTCGTGGGCACCCTCGCGGGGGATGACACGATCTTCGTGGCGACCGGGGGAAGGTCACAGCAGCGGAGGTTTGTGCGGGTGATTGAGGGTCTGGTCAGCAGTTCGTCGCCCTGAGCGAAGGGTTCGTCACCCTGAGCGTAGCGAAGGGGCCGAGCCTGGTCCTGGCCGCTTCGCTGCGCTCAGCGTGACGTTTGAACGGCTCCCGGTCCCTTCACAAACCTCCCCGGCATCGCGCCCGTATGCTCCCCGTCCCGCAGCACCTGCACCCCGTTCACGAACACATCCCGCACGCCGGTCGAATACTGGTGCGGCTGCTCGAACGTCGCGTGATCGCTGATCGTCGCTGGATCGAACACCACCACATCCGCGAAGTAGCCCGGCTTGAGCTGCCCCCGCCGCTCGATCCGCAGGTTGCTGGCCGGCAGCGCGGAGAGCTTGCGGATCGCTTCGCCCAGCGAAATCACCTTCTCGTCCCTGACATATCGCCCCAGCAGCCGTGCGAAGTTGCCGTACGCGCGCGGGTGGGTGCCTGACAGCAGGAACACCCCCTCCGTGGCATACGACCCGCCATCGGACCCGAAGCCCACCCACGGCAGCGCGACCTTCTTCCGCACGTTGTCCTCGGACATGGTGAAGAACACGCAGCCCACGTCGCTGTCGTCCTGGATCACCAGGTCCATCGCCGTTTCCTCGGGCGATGTCCCCCGCATCCGCGCCACTTCGCCCAGGGTCTTGCCAATCAGGTAACGCAGCGAGTCCTGCCGGAACGACACCAGCAGGATGCCATCGGGCCCGCCGGTGTTGTCGAAAGCGTGGTCGCTCCCGCCGCCGTGGCTCACGCCTCCGCTTCCCTCTCCCCGCATCTCGGCGCCGAGTCGCTTCCGCACCTCCGGGTCCTTGAGCCGGGCCACCCACGCATCGTGCCCGCCCTCCTGCACCCAGAGCGGCATGATGGCGTCGAGCCCGGTGGAGCTCGCGGGGTAGGTGTACATGTCGGCGGTGATTGCGAGCCCCGCCGCCCGCGCCGAATCAATCTTGGCAATAGCGCTGTCCAGCCTGGGCCAGTTGGCGCGGCCCGACGACTTGAGGTGATAAACCTCGGCCCGGACTCCGGCGGCATCCGCGATATGAATGAGCTCGTCCAAAGCGGGCAGCAGTCCGGAACCTTCCGAACGAATGTGGGAGATGTACATCCCGCCGTACTCGCCGGCTGCACTTGCCAGCGCCACCAGTTCCGGCGTGGGCGCGAAGTTGGCCGGCGCGTAGATCAGCGACGACCCCACGCCCAGTGCGCCCTCCCGCATCGCCTCCCGCACCAGCTCCTGCATTCGTGCCAGTTCCTCGGGAGTCGCCGGCCGGTTGTCGTAGCCCACTTCATGGATCCGGAGCGTAGTGGCACCGACGAACGACGCCACGTTGGGTGACACGCCCTTGTCCTCGAGGTGCTGGAGATATCCGCCCAGCGTGCGCCACGGCACGTCGTACTTGATCCGCCCCTGGTTGGCCACGGTTCGTGCATGCATCGAGTCGCTGAGCGGACCCATCGAGGTGCCCTCGCCGAACACTTCCAGCGTGACGCCCTGGCGGATGTCTCCCTGCGACCGGCCGTCGTGCAGCAGCGCCGTGTTGGCCCAGCTCAGCATGTTGATGAACCCGGGCGCCACTGCCATCCCCTCGGCGTCCACCTCGCGCGCGGCCCGCGCTCCGCTCAGGTCACCAATCCTGGCGATGGAATCACCCTTGATACCGATGTCAGCCACCACACCCGGGCCTCCGCTCCCGTCGAAGACTGTACCATCGCGGATGATGACGTCGTACTCGGGAGCTGCCGGCTGCATGCCCGGCCCACAGGCAGCCACCAGCAGCATGAGCAGGGCGAAACCGGGGCGCAGCCGCATTCGAACTATCCTCCTGGGCGTTCCGGGCGTGGTATCTGGCGCGAGTTTCAATCCGGACGTACGATCAATCATGGAGTCCCCCCTCTCCTTGAGCTTCCCCGGCCTCCGGGGCAGCCGCTCTGCAGCCATGCTCGCTCTTGGCGGGCTTTTGCTGGCTGCCTGCGAAGGCCTGGGCCGGCAGCCGTCACCTCCGCCCACAGCGCTGGAGGTGGCTGATACCACGCCCGAGCCCGCGGCCACACGGCGCCGGCCCGCCCGGCCGGCGGAGGAGTCCGGTTCGCGCGGCTATCCCAGCGCCGCCGACGTGGCCGATGGTCCCGTCGGCATGCCGACCTCTGGCGCAACTCCGGCAGTCCAGCCCGCCACCCCCACTCAGCCACCACGCTCGATTCCGCCCAGGCTCGATCTCGAGAACCTGGTCACTGCGCAGGAGCAGCACTTCGCCAACAACAACCGCTACGCCAGCAACCTCTCGTACCTCACCTTGAGGCTGGTTCCACGGTCAGGTGTGACCGTTCAGATCGAATCTGCATCGGACAGCGGCTGGACCGGCCGCTCCACGATGGAGGGGTGGACTGGATCCAGCTGCGTGGTCTGGGTGGGCCGGGTGGCCGCTCGGCCCGCTACCGACAGGCACCGGCTTACCGCGGCGAGGTCCGGCCGGGTGGCCTGCGACTCGCTGTAACGCCATCAGGCGCGGGACTCCACCCTCCGGGCAAAATCCTCCCAGAAGTCGCGGCTCATCATGCGTATGACGGATTCGACGATCGGGCCGCCCAGGTCGGCGAGCGTGCCGTGCACCTCGCCCACTGCCTGCCAGTTGAGTCGCTGGCGCCGGGGCCCGTCGTCCTCCAGCTCAATCGACGATCGCACCGAGGCCTGGGTGCCGTGAGCCCCGCCAGTGGCAGTGAGGCGCGCGCTCTCCTTTGGCACGAGGTCGTGCATCTCAACGTCCATCTCGAACGTCAGCCTGAAGATCGCGATGCCTACGCCGACATGCATCCGGAAATGCCCGGGGCCGAGTATCGTGACCTCTCCGTCACCCGGGGCGGACCGGGCCACGAAGGCGGGATCGATGAGGCAGGCCCACACGGTGTCCCGGTCGGCGGCCATGGTTTCGGCGCCGCTGAGTTCGAGCTTCACGGCAGCCGGGGTTGGTGGGTCGCGAGTAAGCAATGCATCACGGTAAGTTACCGTATCCCGGGCGGGGCGAGGGTGTGACCCAGGCAATGGATGTTTCGCGCATGCGGATCGCGATCTTTTCAGAGGTCTACTGGCCGATGGTCAGCGGGGTGGGCATCACGCTCACCCGCCTGGCCGACAGCCTGATGGCTCGCGGCCATGCTGTGCGGGTCTACACCGCCACCTATCAGCTCCCGGCCCAGGGCGATCGTCCGGAAGTGCATCGCTCGCGCAGCACCCCGCTCTTCCTCTATCCCGACGTTCAGTGGGCCTTCCCCCGCCACCGTGAGCTGGTGGAGGACGTCTCCGCGTTCCGTCCCGACCTCATACACGTCGCCACCGAGTTCGCCCTCGGCTACGCCGGACTCCGCGTCGCCCGCGAGCTCTCGATTCCGGTGGTGGCTTCGGCCCATACCGATTACGAGAGTTACGCCGCGCGTTACCACGTTGGCTGGGCGCTCAAGGCGGGCTGGAAGTATCTCCGCTGGTTCTATGGCCAGGCCGAACAGGTGCTCACGCCGACCCGGATCTACGAGAAGCACCTCAACGCCAGGGGCGTACCTCACACCGATGTCTGGACCCGGGGTGTTGATGCCCGCCGGTTCGACCCCGCGTTCCGGGACGATGCCTTCAGGGCCTCGATTGGCGCCGGCGCCGACACACCAGTCGTGGCCTACGTCGGCCGGCTCGCGCGGGAGAAGAACCTCGACCTCCTGATCCAGGCCTGGCGCGAGATCCTGCCGCGGCATCCCGGCGCGCGCCTGCTCCTGGTGGGCGAAGGGCCGCTCGAGACCGAGCTGCGCCAGAAGAGGGAGCCAGGCGTGCACCTGACCGGCGTGCTTTCCGGCACGGCGCTGTCGCAGGCGTATGCCTCCGCCGATGTGTTCGCGTTCCCCAGCGTCACCGAGACCTTTGGCAACGTGCTGCTGGAGGCGATGGCTTCAGGCCTGCCGTCGGTGGCGGCCGCAGCGGGTGGTGTGCTGGAGTTTGCGGAGGACGGGAACAACGCACTGCTGGTGTCGCCCAACTCGGTGCCGGCACTGGTGAACGGACTGGACCGGGTAATGTCGGATCCGACGCTCCGGCGCCAGCTCTCCGATGGAGCGATTGCCACCGCTGCTGCCCGGCGCTGGGATGCAGTGGACGACGCGCTGCTGGCGCAGTACCGGCAGGTTGCGAGCAATCACGACGGATTGCGCGCGGCGTAGGGATCGGTACATCGTCACGCTGAGCGCAGCGAAGCGGCCATAACCAGGCACGGCCCCTTCGCTTCGCTCAGGGTGACGATTCTGTTGAGCTAGCCGCCCAGCCGCGAATCAGTGCACCAGCACCAGGTAGGAAAGAGCCGCGATCGCCGCAGCCAGCGGCATCGTCAGCACCCAGGCCCACACGATCCGGGTCGCGATCTTCCAGCGCACCGATGAGGGCCGCCTCGCCGAACCCACTCCCACAATTGCGCCGGTGATGGTGTGCGTCGTGCTCACGGGCACGCCGAACGCCGACGCCAGCATCACCGACATGCCGCCCGCAGTCTCGGCGCAGAATCCGCCGAAGGGCCTGAGCCGGGTGATCTTGCTCCCCATTGTCTTGACGATCCGCCAGCCGCCCAGCGCGGTGCCCAGGGCAATCGCGGAATAGGCCGCGAGTTCCACCCAGAATGGGATGTGGTCGGTGGTCTGAAGATAGAGAATGCGGGTCCAGCCTTCACTCTCCGCGAACAGCCCCTG
>LLBZ010013369.1_pt7 | contig 10193 bp, 9 predicted proteins | sample 1489421 | NCBI WGS metagenome assembly LLBZ01 (sample SAMN04092657, study PRJNA295927) | soil metagenome | biome: Soil prokaryotic community; feature: Bulk soil; isolation source: soil from tomato rhizosphere | host: tomato cultivar Moneymaker | place: South Korea | collected 2011-11-01 | reverse complement strand
TGCTCCCCAAGAACTTCGGGGTGACCCGACACGGGCGTGTCGTCTTCTACGACTACGACGAGCTGAGCGCGCTCACCGACATCAACTTCCGCGATCTGCCCGCCGCCGATGACGAAGACTCGGCCATGGGTGTCGACCCCTGGTTCCCGGTAGGGGACAACGATGTCTTCCCCGAAGAGCATCGACGCTTCCTCGGGCTCTCCCCCGAGCTCAGCGAGGTCTTCATGGACCGGCACGAGGACCTGTTCCACGTGCCGCCCTGGAGGGAGATCCAACGACGGATCCGCTCCGGTGAGCTGATCGAGGTGTTCCCGTATCGTGAGGAGGCCCGCCTCCCTGGCACCGGACGCTCCCGCGGATGGTGAGCCCGGTGTCCCGCAGGGAGGTGTCCCTCCCGGAGCGGGCTACCCCGCCTTTAGAGTGAGTGGATGACGACCGAACTGGTGCTCGGCACCTGTCATCACGACTGCCCCGATTCCTGTGGGTGGGTGGTGACAGTGGAGGACGGGAGGGCGGTCAAGATGCGGGGCAACCCGGACCACCCGTACTCCCGTGGGGAGCTCTGCCCCAAGGTCAACCGGTTCCTGGAGCGGGTCTACCACCCCGAGCGCGTGCTGCACCCTCTGATCCGCACCGGGGTCAAGGGGGCCGGGGAGTTCCGGCAAACGTCCTGGGACGAGGCCCTCGACCTGGTGTCGACGCGTCTGCGCGAGGTGATCGCCGAGCACGGAGGGGAGGCGATCCTTCCCTGGTCCGACGCCGGCACCCAGGGCTTGCTCCAGATGAGCTTCCTCGACAATCACTTCTTTGCCCACCTCGGTGCCTCACGGCAGACCGATTCTCTGTGCGGGGCAACGGCTCGGGCAGGTCTGGCTGCCACCTATGGGGACGGCCGGAGCGCCGACCCGATGGACGTCCGGTTCGCCGAGCTGGTGATCCTGTGGGGCACCAACACCAGGCTCACCAATCGGCACCTCTGGCCGTTCGTCGAGCAGGCCCGGGCCCGGGGAGCCAGGGTGGTGGTCATCGACCCGATTCGGACCATCACCGCCGGCTCGGCCGATTGGTTCATCCAACCCCTCCCCGGCACCGACGTGGCGCTGATGCTGGGCCTGATGCACGTCCTGATCAGAAACGACCTGATCGACCACGAATACGTGGCGGAGCACAGTGTCGGCTACGAGCAGCTTGCCGCCCGGGCTGCGGAGTGGTCCCCGGAGCGGGCCGCCGAGGTCTGTGGCCTAGACCCGGCGGAGATCGAGACCCTGGCCACCCTCTACGGCTCGACCTCCCGCTCGTTCATCAGGACCCTGATCGGAGCCGAGCACCACGAGAACGGCGCCATGTTCTTCCGCACCCTCGCCTGTCTCCCGGTGCTCACCGGCGCCTGGCGGCATCGCGGCGGTGGCCTGTCCAGGTCGGTGGGGACCCTGTCCGAGGCGGCGATCGACATGACGCTGGCCGAGGCGGACGATGACGGTCGGAGGGCACTGAGCATGAACCGGCTCGGCGAGACCCTCACCTCTCCCGAGATCGGGGTTCATGCCCTCTTCGTCTGGAACGGCAACCCGGTGGTGTCGGTCCCCAATGCCGCCGCCATCCGGCGCGGCCTGGCCCGTGACGACCTGTTCACCGTGGTCAGTGAGCAATTCGTCACCGACACCGCTCGATATGCCGACGTCGTCTTCCCGGCAACCACCCAGATCGAGCAGCTCGACATGGTCCCCGCCTGGGGGCACCTCTATCTGGGATGGAATCATCCGGCGATCGCTCCGCTCGGCGAGGCGGTGCCCAACACCGAGCTGTGGCGACGGTTGGCGAGGGCGATGGGGATCGAGGATCCGGTGTTCGATCTCGACGACGGAAGTCTCCTGGTGCGGTCCCTCCCCGGCATCGACATCGAGGAGCTGAAGCGGTCCGGGTTCGTCCGTCTCGATCTGCCCGAGGAGTTCCTCCCCTATGCCGAGGGCGGCTTTGCCACCGACGACGGCAAGGCCCACCTCTACTCGGAGGCCCTCGCGGGAACCGGCCGAGACCCGCTGCCGTCGCACGTGCCGGCACGGGAAGGGCCGGGATCGGAGGCGAGCCGGCGGTTCCCGCTGGTCCTGTTGACACCCAAGACCCACACCCGGTTCCTCAACAGCAGCTACTCCAAGCACCATGCCGACCGTGAGAGCGGCCCCTACTTCGAGATCGACCCGGCCGACGCCGCGGCCAGGGGGATCGAGGAGGGAGACCGGGTTCGCGTCCACAACGACCGCGGCGCACTCGAGCTGCCGGCTCGGCTCAGCGATCGGCTTCGCCCCGGTCTGGCTGCCATCCCGTGGGGGTGGTGGGGTGAGGAGGCCAACGCCAACGTCCTCACCAACGACACGGCGAGCGATTGGGGCGGGGCGGTTGCCTTCTACGACACCCTGGTGGAGGCGGTGAAGACCGGCTAGACGCCGGTCAGGCTGCAGGCTCGAGGTTGAGGACGGCTGCGGCGTCCGATGTCACCTGCTCTCGAGTCCACCGCATCGGGTTCTGCTCACCTCTCGCCCACTGCTGGAGCATGTCGTCGTAGTGACGGTGGAAGGCGTGCCCTGACTGTCCCGTGCTGTTGATCATCGTCGAAGCCGACAGGTCGCCGAGGTCGATCACCATCCGCATCGAGGGTATCCAGTCCACGACATATCCATCCGGTGGGTAGAAGCCGACCGCATTGACGATGTCGGCCCCGCCACCCAGCTCCCGCGGGGCGCCCCGGTTGAAGAGCCACTCGACGGGAGCGATGCCCGACTGCCCCAATGTCTGGTTCTCGAAGGATGCGGTGTGGAGATCGCTCCAGCGCCAGCGTGTCGGGTCGTCGCCGAGTCTGTCCACCAGCTCGGCATGGGCGTCGGTCATCGCCATCGCGAGGATCTGGTCGCGGTCCTCGGTGGTGTCGGTGGTGACGTCGTCCCACCACGGGTCGTCAGGTGCCTCCAACAACGAGGCCACCACCTCGAACCACCTGCTGCCACCCTCCGGCCAGGAGTCCTCGGGCAGCTCGTCGTGAAACGTCAGACGCAGGAGATGGACCCATATCGCCTGATAGGCGGCGGCGCCCGGAGAGCCCGGTGCCGTCTGGAACGCGTCCTCCCCGACCGACCACGGCTCGAGCACACTCTGGAGGTCGGCCACGACATCGGAGTCGCCTTCGATGGCGAGCAGCCGGGGGACGAGGTTGGGAGCGCCCCCGTCGAAGCCGTCCATCTGCATCTCCCGGGCGGTCTCGACGGTGTAGCTGCCGCTCGCCTCCTCCAGCATCTCCTCGATCCGAGCCGCGCGGTAGCCGAGGTCGAAGTCGCCCGTCAGATACGGGTCGCTCGGCGGGCTCAGCACCGGCTGGTTGGCGGTGGCGATGAAGCCCCGCTGGGGGTTGAACAGCCTCGGCATCTCCTCGTAGGGGATCGTCCCCGCCCACTCGTGCTCACCGTCCCATCCCGGTACCGGCCAGCGGCCGTCGGAGCCGGGTCGGATCGGGACTTTGCTCGTCGACTGGTAGGCGATGTTCCCCTCGGTGTCGGCATACACGACGTTCTGGCCTGCGATGTCCCAGTCGGCGAGGGCGGCTCGGAACTCCTGGTAGTCGGTCGCCCGATTCAGCCCGAGGATCGCATCGACCAGGTGGGAGGGCCGGAGGGTCTGCCAGGCGAGGGAGACTGCGTAGCTGTCCGGGAGCTGGAGACTGGAGCCCTGAAACGGGGGCGCCTCGAAGTAGGTGTCCGATATCACCGGCCCGTGCCGGGTCCCGAGCACGTCATAGGTCACGTCCTCGCCGCCGGCGACCACGATGGTCTCGGTGCGTCGGTCCATGGGGACCCACTCCCCCTCGAACTCGTACTGGGTCGGATCCTCGGGGTTGAGCCTCTCTATGTAGAGATCCTGGGTGTCCACCGCCTCGTTGGTGACACCCCAGGCGATGTGCTGGTTGTGCCCGATGATCACCCCCGGGGTCCCGGCGAACGAGAACCCGACCAGCTGATGAGGGCATTCCGTCGTGGGCTCCACACAATGCAGCCCGTTCTGGTACCAGATCGAGGGCATCTGGATCGCGAGGTGCGGGTCGTTGCCGAGGATGGGCATGCCCGAGGCGGTATGGGCTCCCCCTACCACCCAGTTGTTGGACCCGATGCCGGCAAACCCGCCCCCGGTCGCCGACCACGCTGCCTTCGCCCCGGCCGCCGCCTCGGCGAGAGCAGTCAGTGCCCCGGCGGGAATGGGCTCAGGCGCGGCCCGTGCGGCGGTGGCACCGGCTGGGACCACCACCGGGTTGCCCTCGGGATAGGCCGGATACAGCTGCTCCACTCGCTCCACCGGCAGCACGGCGCTGAGGTTGGCGCGGTCGATCTCCTGAAGCAGATTCCAGCTCAGGTCCCACGACATGACCTTCCCCCAGGTCAGGGTGTGCACCGAGGTCCACGGCTCGATGCGATATCCGGCGGTCTGCAGCGGCAGGATGCCGTACTCGAAGCTGACCTGTGTCGGCGACTTCCCCTCGAGGTATGCGTTCACACCCTCGGCATAGGCCTCCAGCACTGCCAGCGAGCCCGGGGACAACATGGTCAGCTCCTGCTCGGCGAGACCGGTGAACCCCAGGGACCTGAGGAACATGTCGGTTTCGACCTGGCCCCCACCGAACATCTCGGACAGCCTCCCCGCCCCGATGTGACGCCAGACGTCCATCTGCCAGAAGCGGTCCTGGGCATGGACGTAGCCCTGGGCGAAGAACAGGTCGTGCTCCGTCTCGGCGTAGACATGGGGCACCCCGTCGCGGTCACGGATGATCTCCACCCGCGCCTCGAGACCGGGGACGGCCAGATCTCCATCCTCGACCGGGAACGACCTCCGGGCGAGGACGAACCCGAAGATGCCCAGGAACACGACGAGAAGCAGGAGTGCTACCAGGATGCGCCGCACCCATCTCATCGCCGACCAGCCTACGGGCGGCCGGTCCGGGAATCTGGCGTTGCCGCCTCCCGGATCTACCGTTGCCCGATGCGCTCTCGAATCGGCATCTCCCTGATCCTCATCGCCCTCCTCGCGGCGTGTGGTGGTGGCGGCGGAGCGGGGAGCACCACCAGCGCGGCACCCGCGACCTCGGTGACCACTTCGACCACCGCAGTTGCGACCACCACGACGGGCGACGAGGCCACGACGTCGACTTCGGCCGCGACGACGACCACGGGCCAGGAGATCGACGTCTACTTCGAAGGCGGGCAGGTGGTGGGACCCGGGGTGATCAGTGTCCCGGTCGGTGAGGAGGTGTCCGTCTGGGTGCTGTCCGACACCGAGGACGAGGTCCACGTGCACGGGTACGACGAGTCCTTCCTCGTCAAGCCGGGCAGCCCGGTCGAGATCTCCTTCACTGCCGACGTCCCCGGCATCTTCGAGGTCGAGCTCGAGTCGACTCACACGCTCCTCTTCGAGCTCGAGGTGGCTAATTGATCAGACGCCTCGGCGTCATCTCTCTCGTCGTCGCGGGTGTCGTCACGATCTTCCCCGCGGTCGCCCTGGGGCACGGCATCGGGGGCCGTCTCGATCTCCCGGTGCCGGTCTCGTACTTCGTGATCGGCGCCGGAGTGGTCCTGGTGGTGAGCTTCGTCGCCCTTGCCGTGCTGTGGCCCGAGCCCAGGCTCCAGGAGGGCCCCCGCTCCGAGCCGGCGCGGCTGGCCATCCCCCGGGGGTGGCTCCTCCCCGGTCTCGGCGTCATCGGGCTCCTATTGGTGATCGGTCAACTCCTACCGAGCCTCTTCGACCTGGAGCAGGACCCGGCGCGGCCCACCATCGCCCCGGTCCTGGTGTGGGTGGTCTTCTGGCTGGTCGTGCCGTTCGCAGGTTCGCTGGTGGGCGACTGGTACACCGACATCAACCCGTGGCGAGCATTGGCTCGCCGACTGCGGGTGGGACGGATCGAACGTCCCGCCGTCCTGGAGAGGATGGGGGCCTGGCCCGGAGCCGGGCTGCTGCTGGCGTTCACCTGGTTGGAACTGGTACACCCCGACTCCGGCTCGCCGCTGATACTGGGCGCCGCCGCCCTGGCCTACACCCTGTTCCTGATGGGAGTGATGGCCTATGCCGGACGTGAGACCGGTCTCGCCGTGTTCGACGCATTCACACCGTACAACCGGGTCATCTCCGCGATCTCACCCCTCGGCCGGCGTCCCGATGGGCGCTTGGTGTGGCGCGGATGGCTACGGGCCCTGACCGTGCTCCCCGAGTGGAGAGGCGGGACGGCCGCCGTCGTGGTCACCGCGATCGGGACGGTGTCCTACGACGGCGCCTCGGCCACGAGTTGGTTCAGGGATGCCTTCGAGGGCGTCGCCGGCGAGATATGGGGGCAGACCGCGCTCCTGGTCGGGTCGGTCCTGGTCATCGGGGCCGCCTACCTGCTCGCATCCTGGATCGCCGCCAGGATGGTCGGAGCGGGCTGGACCGGATGGAGGGTGTCGAACCGATTCGCCCACACACTGGTGCCCATCGCCCTCGCCTATGCCGTCGCCCACTATCTCACCCTGATCATCTTCGAGGGCCAGCAGCTCATCTCGGCCTCATCCGACCCGTTCGGGCTCGGGTGGGACCTGTTCGGCACCGCGGAACGGAAGATCGACTTCTTCGTCACCGCCAGCGAGCCGATCTGGTATCTCCAGGTCGCGGTGATCGTCACCGGGCACGTGCTCGGCGTCATCCTGGCCCACGACCGCGCCCTCGCCGACTTCGGGGCGAACGCGGTCCGCTCTCAATACGCGATGCTTCTCCTTATGGTGGCGCTGACAACTCTCGGGCTCTTGATCCTCTCCGGCTGATGTTCATCCTGGCGCACTATTGGGGCATCGACGAGGTCGGGGTCTTCGTGGTCCCGGCCGTGCTCGCCATCCTGGCTCTGCGTTGGGCGGAGCGGAGGGCCAAGCGATCCGCGGCCCGTGAGCCCGAGGCAGATCAGCCCGAGGAGCCGGCCGATGTCGAGTGAGATGCCCGAGGCGGTGGTGCCTCTGATCACGGATCCCGTGGTCGGCGGGCGTGCCAGGGGGAGGGTGGGCGCCTACTTCGCCCTCACCAAGCCCAGGATCATCGAGTTGCTCCTGATAACCACCGTCCCCTCGATGGTCCTCGCCGCCGGGCGTTGGCCCGGGACCTGGCTGGTGGTGGCAACCCTGGTGGGAGGCAGTCTCTCGGCTGGTGGCGCCAATGCCCTCAACAACTACGTCGATCGCGACATCGACCAGGTGATGCGACGGACCAGGGCCCGCCCCTTGGCTCGCCACGAAGTACCGCCCCGCAACGCGCTGGTCTTCGGGATCACGCTCGGGGTGGCCGGCTTCCTCTGGCTGTGGGTGTTCGCCAACCTCCTCGCTGCCGTCATCTCCACCGCCGCCCTCCTCTTCTATGTCTTCGTGTACACCATGCGTCTCAAGCGGACCAGCAGCCAGAACATCGTCATAGGCGGGGCGGCAGGGGCGGCGCCGGCCCTGGTCGGCTGGGCGGCGGTCACCGGTGGCGTCGGACTCCCCGCCTGGGTGCTGTTCCTGATCGTCTTCTATTGGACCCCACCCCACTTCTGGGCCCTGGCCATCAGGTATCGCGACGACTATGCGAGGGCAGGGGTCCCCATGCTCCCCGTGGTGGCCGGGATCGAGGCCACCACACGCAAGATGCTGCTCTACACCGGGCTCATGGTTGGGATCAGCCTCCTGCTGGTCCCGGTCGCCGGGATGCGCTGGGTCTATCTCGCCGCCGCCCTGGGCCTCGGAGCCTGGTTCTTGTGGGACACTTGGAGGGTGTTCCGGGCACCGGAGGGGGCGATGCGTCTCTTCACCACGTCGACCGTCTACCTGTCCGCCCTGTTCGGGGCGGTGATGGTGGACGTGATGGTGAGATGAGTCGGGGGATCGCGCTCCTCGCCATCGCCCTGGCGCTCGCCGGGTGCGGGTCGGACGAGGTGACACCGTTCGCCGTGGTCGCCTCGAGCAACGGGAGCATCGGGGTGGGCGACGACCAGCGGGTGATGCTCGCCCTGGTCGATCCGGAGACCGACGAGTTCCTCGCCAGCGAGGACCGGGCGGCGACCCTGACCCTTCGCGACGAGAACGGCTCGCCGCTCGGGACCTACCCGATGGATTTCGTCTGGACCGTCCCCGATGTCAGGGGTCTCTACGTGGCCCGCGTCGAGATACCCGAGGCGGCCACCTATCAGGCCACCATCGACGCCGAGGGCTTCGCCACCGCGGGGCCGGTGGGGTTCGTGGCATTCGACGATGCGCCCCTGATCCAACCCGGCGAGCCGGCGCCTCCGTCCCAGACCAAGACCTCCGAACAGACCCCCGACCTGGCCCTCATCTCGTCCGACCCCGATCCCGACCCTGCCATGTACCGGCTGAGCGTGGCGGATGCCGTGGGCGGCGGGTCCCCGTCGGTGATCGTCTTCGCGACTCCTGCTTTCTGCACCTCCAACACCTGCGGCCCTCTGCTCGACCAGGTGAAGGCGTTGCGCCCCCAGTACCCCGACGTCGACTTCGTCCACGTGGAGATCTACGACGACCTGCAGGTGGAGTCGGTCGACGACCTGGTCACCGTTCCCGCGGTGACCGAGTGGGGTCTTCCCTCGGAGCCCTGGGTGTTCGTCGTCGACGACACGGGAACGGTGGCCGGCGCCTTCGAGGGAGCGGCGTCGGATGAGGAGCTGAAGGCCGCGATCGACTCGGTCGCGTCCTGATCGGCCCTCCCGGGCCTAAGTTGGTCGGTGGTTTGGAGACTCCTTATGATGCTGGCCCGATGACCAGGACCCGCAGAAGGATTGCGCGCATCGGCTCCATGGTCTCCATGGTGCTGCTCCTCGGGGCGTGCTCCTTCATCGGGATCGAGGATGCGCCCCTCACCACGTTCGAGCCGAAGGGGCCGTTCGCCCAACGGATCGACAACCTCTTCTGGCCGGTCTTCTGGATCGCCACTGCCATCTTCATCCTGGTGCAGGGGGCGATCCTGGTCGCGGTCTTCCTGTTCCGGGATCGGGAAGGGGCCAAGGAGGCGAGACAGCTCCACGGGAGCCCGAAGCTGGAGGTCCTGTGGACCGTGATCCCGGCGTTGATCCTGGCCGGGGTGGCGGTCCCCACCACCGCCGCGGTCTTCGACCTCACCGAGTGCGGGCCCGATGCGATGGAGATCCAGGTGACCGGCCACCAGTGGTGGTTCGAATACCACTACCCCGACGAGGGGATCGACACCGCCAACGTGATGGTCATCCCTGCCGGTCGCGAGGTGTGCGCCCGGATGACATCCGACGACGTGATCCACAACTTCTGGATCCCCGCTCTCAACGGCAAGCGTTACCTGGTGCCCGGCCAGACCACCGAGCTCAGGCTCCAAGCCGACGAACCGGGTGAGTTCTGGGGCCACTGCGCAGAGTTCTGCGGGCTCTCCCACTCCCTGATGCGGGCTCGGGTCCAGGCACTGAGCCCCACGGACTACGACGCATGGGTCCTCGGCCAGCAGGAGCCGGCGACCCTGCCCGAGGAGGGGACCCCCGAGCACGACGGCTATCAAGTGTTCCTGAACAAGGGCTGCACCCAATGCCACACGATCCGCCTCGACGATGACAACGCGTCGAACATCGTCGCCGCCGACGCGTTCAACGGCCCCGACTTGACCCACTTCGCATCGCGCAACGTGTTCGCGGGGGCGATCCTGCCCGAGGAGGGTCAGGGACGACCGGAGGCGCTGCAACAGTGGCTGGCGGATCCCCCCAACACCAAGCCGGGGAGCTTCATGCCCAACCTGGCGCTGACCCAGCAGGAGATCGACTCCTTGATCGTATGGTTGGAGAGCAACGAATGACCGCCACCGCCGAGCGCCCGACCACCATCTTCAAACGGCCATCTGCGACGACCGGTCTCTGGTCCTGGGTCACCACCGTCGATCACAAGCGGATCGGGATCATGTACGGGTACGCCGCCTTCACCTTCTTCATCATCGGCGGTATCGAGGCCCTGTTGCTCCGCATCCAGCTGGCGCAGGCCAACGCCGAGTTCCTCACCGCCGGTGCCTACAACGCCCTGTTCACGATGCACGGGACGACGATGATCTTCCTCTTCGTGATGCCCGCCTCCGCGGCGTTCATGAACTATCTCCTCCCACTTCTCATCGGGGCCCGAGACGTGGCGTTCCCGCGGCTCAAC
>LLBZ010067722.1_pt1 | contig 10204 bp, 10 predicted proteins | sample 1489421 | NCBI WGS metagenome assembly LLBZ01 (sample SAMN04092657, study PRJNA295927) | soil metagenome | biome: Soil prokaryotic community; feature: Bulk soil; isolation source: soil from tomato rhizosphere | host: tomato cultivar Moneymaker | place: South Korea | collected 2011-11-01 | reverse complement strand
TATATTCTTAGTAATTCATCTTTTTAAATCAATTACAATGCAAATATAAAAGATTATTTTCTATTATACAAGTATATTGAAGAAAAAAATCTAATTATTTTCTATTTGTATGATTATTTGAGCATTGTGTGTGAAAAAAATCTATTATTTAAGAAATTGACCTAGGAAAATAAATCATTATAAATAGTGATTATAGAGTAAGTAATTCATTATAGATTTGTTAGAATCATATTTATAAGAATAGTATGATTATTTCTTTAAACCCTTTATTTAATAAAAAATGTATTTAGAATATTTTAAAACGGTAGAGCACATTTCTGTTATTGAGATGTGTAAAAAAATGAGTTTACTTGCAGAGAAAGTTGAAGATAGTTTAGAATTGTTAAAAGTCGATGTGCTTTTAGCAAATGGGTTAGTTCTTAGTGGAAGAATTGTCAAGTTTCAAGAATTTTCATCTATGCAAAATATTTGGCTCGAAACTAGAAATCAAAACGATACAAAGAGTAGCATTACATTGTTAAATTGCAAACTCATTTCTGGAATTACTATTGTAGATTTCAATGCTTATCTTCTTTTATCTGAAACAAATAAGGGAACAAAGAAAATGGGACTTTTAGAATTGAAAAGATGTGGTAAGAATGTTGAAGATGCCCTAAATAAGCACTTAGGAAAGAAAATAGAGGTGTTAATGGATAGTGAAGTAGAAATTCATAGAGAATTGGTTTATAGAATTTTAGAGCAAATTCCAATTGTTTTTGAAAGTATTTTAATAGATGAGGTAAGTAGCAATGAAGTAAAAAATAGTATTGATAGTATTAAAATAGTTGTAACAGATGAGTTGGAAACTCATATTATAAATAAAGTATTAGTTATTTGTGTAAAAGAAAAAATAAGTAATACAATTCTTGAAGATAGAAAAAAATTAAAGAATGAAATAGAAAAATTGCTTTAGAGATCTATTAGATTAAAAATGACTGAAAAATTCAGCCTAATTTTTTAAAATCACTATTTATAGTGATTTCTAATTTAAAGTGAGAATATATATTTGCAATAGGATTTAAATATAATACATTCTCCTCTAAAAATAAATAAATTATTCAAGCAAGTAGGGTAAGATTTTTTTTGAATAATTATAAACATCATACAGTTTTTATAATTGTATGGTGTTTTTTTTATTAAGCGAATTGTGAATTTTAAGACTTATTTTATCTTTTGTTAATAGAAAAAAATCTAATAAATATTGTTTTTAATGAAAATATTCGTATGTTTGTGTGAATTTTAATGCTAAAACAATGGTTTCAGAAAGATTAGGTCAATATATTGACAAAAAAGGATTTAGTTTTTATGCTTTTGAAAATAGTCTTGGAGCGGGAAGAGGTAGTATTTCTAAGGCTGTGAAAGAAGGGAAAAGTATAGGCTCTAATGTGATAGAAAATATTCTGTCTATTTATTCTGATTTAAATCCAATTTGGCTTCTTACTGGAAAAGGTACAATGTTTAAAGAAGATGAAGACTTTTTGCTTAATAAAAGCGTAGATACTTTTGCTTTACAAACCGATAAAAGTTTAGATTCGCAACAGATTCCTTTATATGATATTGAAGCAGTAGCTGGACTAGTTCCATTATTTCAAGATAGAACTACACAAACCCCTTTAGATTATATTTCCATTCCTAGATTACCAAAATGTGATGGAGCTGTTTATGTAACAGGCGATAGTATGTATCCACTTTTAAAAAGTGGTGATATTGTTTTGTATAAAGAAGTAAATGATATTAAAAATGAGATTTTTTGGGGAGAAATGTATTTGTTAAGTATGGATATGAGCGGTGAAGAATACATAACAGTTAAATACATTCAAAAATCGGAACAAAATGGATTTGTAAGGCTTGTGAGCCAAAACAAGCATCATCAGGACAAAGATGTAGAGATGTCCAAAATAAAGGCTTTAGCACTTGTTAAAGCAAGTATTAGAATTAACTCGATGAATTAAAAAAAGAGAATCTAATAATAAAGATTCCCTTTTTTAATTGTCCTATTAGGAATTATTTTTTTTCGAAAACGTTGTTTTCTAAATCTACATCTGCCATTAAACCACTTGGATCAATAACTATTGCTTGTATATTAGACTTTGGTTTTTCTATTGAAAAGGAAAATGTTGGTGAAGCCCAATCCCAACCTTCTAAAATTGTTCTAGTTAAAGAGTATGGATTTGGTTTTTCCCAACGCATTAAAGTATTTGGAATATAAAAAGTTTCTTGTGAACCATCTTCATAAACAACAAGAAGATCAATTGGCATTGGCATTCTTCCTATTCTTTCAAGTGTAATTATGGTTTTAGAATTGTTTTCAGCAACTTCTTTAACTGCATAATCAATTGTATTGGTTGTTTGTGTCCAATCTAATAAATACCAGTCTAAATTTGCCCCTGAAACTTTTTCTGCACTTCTTTTAATGTCATTTGGAGTAGGGTGTGTTAATTTATAATCGTTATAATACCTTTTCAAGGTTTTCATTAAATTTTCTACACCAATAACATACCCTAGTTGAGATAAGAAAACTTCTCCTTTGCTGTAAGCTGATATTCCATAATTTCTATTGGCATCATATCTATCTGCATGTGTCGATAGCGGCTGTTCTGTTCCTGTTTTAGCTAAAAAGCGATAGTTATTATAAGCACCTTGAAATGGGTTTTGTTCTTTTTCATTGGAAGGCAAAACACTTTCCATTGCTAAGTCTGAGATAAAAGAAGTAAAACCTTCATCCATCCATTCATGTTTAGATTCATTAGATGCTAAAATGTGTTGAAACCATGAATGTGCAAATTCATGAGCTGTAACACCGACTAAGCTTCCATAACTTCTGTTACCAGTAATAAGAGTACACATTGCATATTCCATTCCACCGTCTCCTCCTTGTACAACAGAATATTGTTTGTAAGGATATAAACCAATGTTTTTATTATAAAATTCTAATAATTCTGCTGTTTTTGGTTGTAATTTTTTCCAATTTTCAAGATTTTCTGCTTTGTTTTTGTAGAAAAAATGTAATTCTACATTATTTGGACCTAAAATCATATCGTGAATATAATCATTATCTGCACCCCAAGCAAAATCATGAACATTCGGAGCAACGAAATGCCAAGTTAATGTTTTTGTTTTCTTAGAATGTTTTACTTCTATTTCTTTGTCTTGGTAACCATGTCCAATTTCATTTTTATTTTGAAGATAACCTGTTCCTCCAATAGTATAATTTTTGTCAATTGTAATTTTTACGTCAAAATCTCCCCAAACACCATGAAATTCTCTTCCAATATAAGGATCCGCATGCCAACCTTCAAAATCATACTCAGCTATTTTTGGATACCATTGGGTCATAGATAATGCAATATTTTCCTCAGAATTTCTACCAGAACGTCTAATTTGTAATGGAACTTGACCATCAAAATTTAATGTAAAAGTAGTTTTTTGTTTTGGTAAAATAGGTTGATTTAGTTCTACTTCTAAAATTGTACCAACTACTTTGGTTTTTGCTTCTGAACCATTTTGTTTGAAATTTGAAATCTTTAAATATCCAATTTCATCTGGCTTTAAAGTACTAATTTTACTTTCTTGTACTTCTTTATTTTCAACTTTAAAAGTTTTAACCATTCTTCTGTCTGGATCTGAAATGGTTTGTAAACGTGAATCCATAGCACTTCCAGGTTGAAAAGCATTTGGATATAAATGATAAAAAACTTTGTATAAAGTGTCTGCAGAATTATTTGTATAAACTAATTCTTGTGAACCTTTATATTGAAAATCTTTAACATTCATGTCCACATCCATCTTATAGTCCACATGTTGTTGCCAATAACCAGGATTTGGATTATTTTGGCTAAAACCAAAAAACGAAAATAAAGTGAATATTACTATTTTTTTCATACTTTTTAAAATTAAAAACCACAAAGGGAAACAGTTGTTTTTCTTTGTGGTTTGTTTATTTAAGGTTACTTGTTTTTATTATTTAGACATTTGCTCTGCCATTAATAATGCATTGTAAGCATTAACAATTTTTCCAGTTTTTGAAATTGTTGAAAAATTAGATTTGTGTTGATCCTCACCAACAGCTACATCATTCTTTAATGAAATTCCACTATCCATGATTATTTGTTTTACTTGAGTAGCGCTTAATTTTGGATAATAAGAACGAATTAAAGCAGCTACACCAGCAACATTTGGAGAAGCCATAGAGGTTCCTTGTAAATATTCATACGTTTGATTAGGGGTTGTAGCATAGATTTTAACACCTGGGGCAAATATATCTACATTTTTAGTTCCATAGTTTGAAAAAGTAGCAACCATTTTGGAACCATAACTTGGGGCTAATGCTCCAATGATTAAAACGTTGTTAGAAATTTCTGGAGTACCATCATAAGAATCACTTGGGTATTTGTTTTCAACATCTAAATCTTTTGAATCATTACCTGCTGCAAAAATAACTAAGACATCTTTTGAAGCGGCATATTTTAAAGCATCTTGAACCCATTCTTTGTGAGGAGAATAATATTTTCCAAAAGAACCATTAATTACTTTTGCTCCGTTATCTACAGCATAGCGAATACCTAAAGCAATATCTTTATCATATTCATCTCCATTAGGCACTGCTCTCACAGCCATAATTTTAACATTATTTGCTACTCCATCTCCACCTTTTTTATTACCACGAACTTGAGCCACAATACCAGAAACGTGAGTCCCGTGTTTAGCACCTTCTGGATCAGGTCCAATTACGTTATTATTACCATATTTAGTGTCATTAATGTCATTTGGATTATCACCTACTATTGAACGACCATCAAAATCTACATTGAAATTATAATTTAACTGATCTGCAAAATGATCAATTCCTTCTTTTACTTGTTTTTTAAAATCTGCAACTGTTGCATCTGGAAAAACTCTTTGTAAAAAGAATTCTTTATAATTATTTAAAGCTTCGCTATCTGTTGTCATTGCTTTTAAATCAGCTTCTGTAAAATCTTCTTTTTTAAGATAGTCTTGTAATTCTTTTGCTGAATTTAAAAGATTTTCATAAAATTGTTTTCTTTGTGTTGCAGTTTGTACTTCAGCATTAAGTTCTGCTTTTGCTTTATCATATTCAGGAGTTCCAGGTCCTTGTTTTACAATACGAGTCATTTCTAACTGTTCGTTATTACTGTCTCCAAGAAAATTCCAACCATTAATATCGTCAATGTAGCCATTATTGTCATCATCTTTTCCATTATTTGCTACTTCTTTTGGGTTAACCCAAATAACACTTTTCAAATCTTCATGACGAATATCTACACCAGAATCAACAATTCCTACAATAACTGTAGTACTTTTTTTTCCTTTTAACAATTCAGTATAAGCTTTATCTACACTCATTCCAGGAACAGTATCTTTTACTAAATCTAGATGGCTCCATCTTTTTAAATCATTTTCTGCTAATGGAGTGACTTTAAGAGGTAAAGTATCAATATTAGCTATAGGTGTTGAAATTATTTGTTTTGCACCACCACAACTTGCCAGTATAAGTGCTAATGCAGTAGATAAATAAATTGGTCTTAAATTTCTCATTTATATTAAATTATTGTATTTTATTAGTATTAGACAAAATTCTGCTTTAAAAATTACATTTTACTAATGTGTTAACACTATTTTAAGATTTCTTCACAGGTAAAAACATCTTTTAAACGAATTCCTTTTTCTGTATTTTGCAAAGTAATGATAGGATTATGAGCATCATGTTCTAAAAAAAGATAGTAATTCTGATTAACTGCAGTTTTTAAGAAAATATCTTTTTCATCCATAGACAATAATGGTCTAGTGTCATAACCTGTTACATAGGGTAATGGAATATGACCAGCAGTAGGTAATAAATCTGCCATAAAACATATTGTTTTCCCTTTATATTTAATCATAGGAATCATTTGCTTTTCTGTATGACCATCTGCAAAAAATATACCAAAACCAAGTTCGCTTTCATTTAGAAATCCATTTTTTGGTCTAGAAATAAAGTGTAAATGCCCACTTTCTTGCATAGGTAATATGTTTTCTTTTAAAAAAGAGGCTTTTTCTCTTGCGTTTGGTTTTGTAGCCCATTCCCAATGATTTTCATTAGTCCAAAATTTTGCATTTTTGAAAGCTATTTCATAACTTGTCTTGTCTTTGTTCCAATTTACACTACCACCACAATGATCGAAATGGAGATGTGTCATAAAAACATCGGTAATATCATCTCTATGAAATCCTTTCTCTTTTAGGGATTTGTCTAAAGAAGCATTTCCCCAAAGATGATAATAACCGAAAAATTTATCAGATTGTTTTGTACCCATCCCTGTATCAATTAAGATTAGTCGGTCACCATCTTCAATTAATAAACAACGAGCTGCAATATCAATTAAATTATTAGAGTCAGCAGGATTAGTTTTGTTCCAAATGGTTTTTGGCACAACACCAAACATTGCACCTCCATCTAGTTTAAAATTACCCGCTTCAATAGGGTATAAGTTCATTTGTAGAATTTTTTGCAATTTACAAAATTTCAAAAGAAATTGAATCGAATACTCACTTATAAATAAAAGTTATGAATTTATAAGTTATAAAAATGTTATGAAACCTTGTAATAAGCATTATATGAATTATATTTGCAGTTAATTTAGACAAAATCAAAATAACTAGGTTATGATTAAAGTATCTGATACTGCTAGTAAAAAAATCATTGAGATGATGAGCCATGATGGTTTTGATGCCGCTAAAGACTTTGTGAGAGTGGGTGTTAAAAGCGGTGGTTGCTCAGGTTTATCTTATGAGTTAAAGTTTGACAAAGAAATAGGAGAAAATGATAAAGTTTTTGAAGATAATAATGTAAAAGTTGCAGTTGAGAAAAAAAGTTTTCTTTATTTAATTGGAACTACTTTAGAATTTTCAGGAGGTTTAAATGGAAAAGGATTTGTTTTTAATAATCCAAATGCGCAAAGAACCTGCGGATGTGGTGAATCTTTTTCTTTATAGTAAAAAATATGAGTAAATACACAGAAGACGATTTAAAAGTCGAATTACAAAACAAAGAATACGAATACGGATTTTATACAGATATAGAATCGGATACATTTCCTATTGGTTTAGATGAAGAGATTGTTCGTGCTATTTCTAAAAAGAAAAATGAGCCAGAATGGATGACAGAATGGCGTTTGGAATCTTTTAGAGCTTGGAAAGAAATGATAGAGCCAGAGTGGGCAAATGTAAATTATGTTAAGCCTGATTTTCAAGCAATATCTTATTATTCAGCTCCTAAGAAGAAGGATAAATATGAAAGTTTAGATGAGGTTGATCCAGAATTATTAGAAACTTTCAAAAAATTAGGAATTTCTATAGATGAGCAAAAAAAATTAAGTGGTGTTGCTGTGGATATTGTTATGGATTCGGTTTCAGTTGCTACTACATTTAAAAAAACATTAGCAGAAAAAGGAATTATTTTTTGTTCAATTTCTGAAGCAATCCAAGAGCATCCTGAATTAGTTAAAAAATATTTAGGAACAGTTGTGCCTCAAAAAGATAATTTTTATGCAGCTTTAAATTCTGCTGTTTTTTCTGATGGCAGTTTTTGTTATATTCCAAAAGGAGTTCGTTGCCCAATGGAACTTTCAACTTATTTTAGAATTAATCAAGGAGGAACAGGTCAGTTTGAAAGAACACTTGTAATTGCAGATGAGGGAAGTTATGTTTCTTATCTTGAAGGATGCACAGCTCCAAGTCGTGATGAAAATCAATTGCATGCTGCAGTTGTTGAACTTATTGCTTTGGATAATGCTGAAATTAAATATTCTACTGTTCAAAATTGGTATCCAGGAAGTAAAGAAGGTAAAGGAGGAGTTTATAATTTTGTAACTAAAAGAGGTTTGTGTGAAAAAAACGCAAAAATATCTTGGACACAGGTTGAAACAGGTTCTGCAATAACTTGGAAATATCCATCTTGTATTTTAAAAGGAGATAATTCAATTGGTGAATTTTATTCAATTGCAGTTACCAATAATTTTCAGCAAGCAGACACAGGGACAAAAATGATTCATTTAGGCAAAAATACCAAGTCAACTATTATTTCAAAAGGTATTTCTGCTGGAAAATCACAAAATAGTTATAGAGGTTTGGTTCAAATTTCTTCAAGAGCAGACAATGCACGTAATTTTTCTCAATGCGATAGTTTACTAATGGGTAACGAATGTGGAGCACATACTTTTCCATATATTGAAAGTAAAAACACCTCTGCAAAAATAGAACATGAAGCCACTACTTCAAAGATTGGTGAAGACCAAGTTTTCTATTGTAATCAAAGAGGAATTCCAACTGAAAAAGCAATTGCTTTAATTGTTAATGGTTTTAGTAAAGAAGTATTAAATAAATTACCAATGGAGTTTGCTGTTGAAGCACAAAAATTATTGGAAATATCACTAGAGGGTTCTGTAGGATAAAAAAATTAATCATGAATTTAACCAAAACACAAAAAACACTCATCGGAATTTTACATTTCTTGCCAATTATTGGTATGATTGGATATTTCGTTTTCTTTTTTTCTTTTTTCATTGGAAACATAGAAAGCTTAGAGAAAGATAGTTTAGAAGGAAATCCACCAATGGCTTTTTTTAGAGGATTTATAGGAGCATTTGTTATTTTAATCCTTACTGTATTAATATCTTTAGGAATAAAGATTTTCGATATTATTCATCTTACTAAATCAAATAAAAATGACACAAACAATAAAATTTTAATGTGGGTGTTACTTTTTGTATTTACAGGAATAATATCAGAAATTGTTTATTACTTTTTAGAAATTTTACCTGAGAAAAAGGAGGAAATAGAAGAATTAAAAAGTAATTAATGAATGAGTAAATCAGTAATCATAGTTGGTTCTTCCCGTAAAAATGGCAACACAACACGAATTGTAAGTGAAATTTCAAGTCAATTCAATATTGAAGTTGTGAACTTAAGTGATTATGTTTTTTCTTATTATGATTACGAAAGCAAGAATAGAAATGACGATTTTTTTGAATTAGTAAAAGAAATAATTGAAAAGTACGATACTTTAATTTTTGCAACACCAGTATACTGGTATAGTATGAGTGGTATAATGAAAGTATTTTTTGATAGATTTTCTGATTTAATTCGAATAGAAAAGGAAACAGGCAGAAAATTAAGAGGTAAAAACATGGCAGTTATTTCAAATTCGCACGACAGTGAAATTGATTATGATTTTTATATTCCTTTTAAAAAATCGGCGGATTATTTAGGAATGAATTATTTAGGACAAAAGCATTTTAATGCAGACAAGCCTGAAGAAACACAAAATTTAGAATTAGCTTTTATATAAAATATAGACAATGTTAAGTATTAAAAATTTACACGCTTCAGTTGAAGACAAAGAAATATTAAAAGGAATTAATTTAGAGGTTAAAGCAGGAGAAGTTCATGCTATTATGGGACCAAATGGTGCTGGAAAATCAACACTTTCCTCAATAATAGCTGGAAATGAAAACTATGAAGTGTCTAAAGGAGAAATCTTTTTAGATGGAGAAGAAATTTCTGAATTAGCTCCAGAAGAAAGAGCACACAAAGGAGTTTTCCTTTCGTTTCAATATCCTGTCGAAATTCCAGGAGTTTCTGTAACTAACTTTATTAAAACGGCTATTAATGAAAGTCGAAAAGCAAAAGGATTAGAAGACATGCCTGCTAACGAGATGCTGAAAAAAATTCGTGAAAAGTCGGAATTGTTAGAAATGGATAAAAAATTTCTTTCTCGTTCTTTAAACGAAGGTTTTTCTGGTGGTGAAAAGAAAAGAAACGAAATCTTTCAAATGGCTATGTTAGAACCAAAATTAGCCATTTTAGATGAAACAGATTCAGGATTAGATATTGATGCACTTCGAATCGTTGCAAACGGTGTTAATAAATTAAAAAGCAAAGATAATGCTGTAGTAATTATTACACATTACCAAAGGCTTTTAGAATATATCGTTCCCGATTTTGTACATGTCTTAATGGATGGAAAAATTGTAAAATCTGGTGATGCTTCTTTAGCTTTAGAATTAGAAGAAAAAGGATACGACTGGATTAAACAAGAACAAGAAGTATAATTAGTTTGCAGTTTACAGTTAGCAGTTTACAAAACTCATAACTCATAACTCACAAC
>LLBZ010004914.1_pt11 | contig 10205 bp, 8 predicted proteins | sample 1489421 | NCBI WGS metagenome assembly LLBZ01 (sample SAMN04092657, study PRJNA295927) | soil metagenome | biome: Soil prokaryotic community; feature: Bulk soil; isolation source: soil from tomato rhizosphere | host: tomato cultivar Moneymaker | place: South Korea | collected 2011-11-01 | reverse complement strand
AGCTTGTCGAAGACCTAGTAAAATAGCCAAATAGACAGTAAGCAGTGGACAGTAAACAGTAGTTAGTAGTTAGTGGTTAACTACCAAATAAACGAATCAACGAATAAACAAGATAGAAAAGTCGCCTTGCAAAAAGTGCCTCATCTGTATAAATTTTATCTCATTTTCGGTTAAAAACAAAAAGTCAAGAAGAGTTTTATAAAAAAGGTTTATTTTAGCAAAAAATTATATTTATGGCTGGAAATTCTTTTGGAAAACTGTTTACTCTAACGACTTATGGCGAATCTCACGGACCTGCATTAGGTGGTGTTATTGATGGTTGCCCATCGGGAATTGAATTGGATTTAGAGGCTATTCAACAAGAATTGGACAGAAGAAAGCCAGGGCAATCTGCCATTGTTACCCAACGTAAAGAACCAGATACCGTAAAATTCCATTCGGGAATATTTGAAGGTGTTACAACAGGAACCTCAATTGGTTTTGTTATTGAAAACACCAATCAGAAATCTCACGATTATTCGCATATAAAAGATAGTTACAGACCAAGTCACGCCGACTATACTTACGATAAAAAATACGGTGTGCGCGATTACCGTGGTGGTGGGCGCAGTTCTGCACGTGAAACGGCATGTCGTGTGGTTGCTGGTGCGATTGCAAAACAAATGCTAAAAGGCATTGAAATTACCGCTTATGTATCGGGTGTTGGTACCATGAAACTTAATAAACCGTACAACGAACTGGATTTAACCCAAGTAGAATCGAACATAGTACGTTGTCCAGATGCAAAAATGGCAGCAGATATGGAAACGTTTATTAAAGAAGTTCGCGGAAAAGGCGATACCGTAGGTGGTATTGTAAGTTGTGTTATTAAAAATGTGCCCGTTGGTTTGGGCGAACCTGTTTTCGATAAATTACACGCCGAACTAGGTAAAGCCATGTTATCCATCAACGCCGTAAAAGGTTTTGAATACGGTAGCGGTTTCGAGGGCAGCACCATGTATGGTAGTGCGCATAACGATTCGTTTAATGCCGATGGCACGACTAAAACGAACTATTCAGGAGGTATTCAAGGCGGTATAAGCAACGGTATGGATATTTATTTTAATGTCGCCTTCAAACCTGTGGCGACTTTAATCCAAAAATACGAAACCATCGATAAAGAAGGCAATGCAGTAGAAATGCAAGGAAAAGGGCGTCACGATCCATGTGTTGTACCAAGGGCAGTACCTATTGTAGAGGCTATGGCAGCTTTGGTAATTGCCGATTTTTATTTGCAAAATAAAATATATAATAAGTAGTTATTTTCCATTTTTAGTTTTGTCTTGGGTGCAGCCGAAAAATTTTGGGGCTAGTTTATCGATTGTGTTTTTGCTTATTTCAAAAATCGTTAGCAATAGCTTATCTAAAAAAAATAGCTTCAAAAGTTCTAAACTTATAAAATAGAAACTACCAAATAAATAAGAATTATAAAATTCTTATCTTGCTTTCAAATTTTAAAAATCAATAAAAATATCCCTCTTTTTTGGAGAGGTTAGGAGAGGCTCTATGAAAAAACTAGCACTACACTGGAAAATCTTAATAGGTATGACGCTCGGTATTATTTGGGCGTTGCTTTCAAGCTCATTAGGTTGGAGCGCGTTTACCATCAATTGGATTGATCCATTTGGCACTATTTTTATCAATTTATTAAAGCTTATAGCCGTACCTCTAGTGTTATTCTCTATAATTGGCGGTGTTGCCAATATCGGCGACCCTAAAAGTTTAGGTAGAATGGGCGGAAAGACTTTGTTTATTTATTTAATAACTACGGTCATGGCCATTTCTTTAGGCTTGCTTTTGGTAAATGTTGTAAAACCGGGTAAGTTAATCGATGAGCAGAGTAGAATCGATAACCGTATTAGTTATGAAATTTGGGCAGCTTCCGAAGGCCATGAAGTTAAGGATGGTATTAATTATTTAAAAGACCCCCAGTTTTTTGAACGCGCGCAGGAGATTTCAGAATTAACAAAATCTGAATTGAAGGAAGCGTCGGTTTCAGATAAACTTGAAAAAGCAAATAAGCAACAAAGTGTTTCTCCGCTGCAGCCTTTGGTAGATATAGTTCCCGAGAATTTTTTCGCATCGCTTTCCAATAATGGATTGATGTTGCAAATTATCTTTTTTGCCTTATTTTTTGGGATATGCTTATTGTTTATTCCTAATGAAAAGTCACAACCGGTTTTAACCTTGGTGGACGGGATTAACGAGGTGTTTTTGAAAATGGTAGATTTGGTTATGCAAGCAGCACCATTTTTTGTGTTTGCTTTATTAGCAGGTGTGGTTAGTAAAATGGCAGGGGACGATATTGGTAAGGTCATCGAGATTTTTAAAGGCTTAAGTTGGTATTCGTTAATCGTTTTAGTGGGGCTTTTATTAATGATTTTTGTAGTGTATCCAATCATATTAAAACTATTTGTAAAGAAAATACCGTATTTAGGATTTTTTAAAGCCATGGGGCCAGCGCAAACCTTGGCGTTTTCAACATCTAGTAGTGCAGCAACACTTCCTGTTACCATGGAATGTGTAGAGCAAAATTTAGGTGTCGATAAAAAAGTAAGCAGTTTTGTATTGCCCATTGGAGCTACTGTTAATATGGATGGTACCAGTTTGTATCAGGCAGTAGCAGTTATCTTTTTAGCACAAATGCACATGATCGATTTAACAATTGGTCAGCAATTAACCGTTGTTGTAACCACAACGTTAGCATCCATTGGATCTGCCGCAGTGCCAAGTGCCGGTTTGGTGATGCTTATTGTGGTGTTGAATTCAGTGGGATTAAATCCCGTTTGGATTGCTATTATTTTTCCTGTGGATAGAATTTTAGATATGTTTAGAACCGTAGTAAATGTTACTGGCGATGCGACAGTCTGTACCATTATCGCCGATGGTGAAAATATGCTAGATTACCACGATACTAAAAACCCAACCGAAACATTCGATTTAGATTCTTAAACCAAATACTGTTGTTATGGCTAAAATTAATAGATTACAACCCGTAGTTTCCGTATCATGGCTTCACAATAATTTAGAAGCTGAAAATTTAGTTGTTTTGGATGGTACCATCAATAAGGTGTTCGATGCATCTCAATCTCAAATTCCGAATGCGCGCTTATTCGATATAAAAAACAAGTTTAGTGATACCACAGCACCATTTCCATCAACGTTTCCTTCAGAAGAACAATTTCAAAAATCCGCAAGGGAACTAGGCATTAATAACGATAGTGCGATTGTGGTTTATGATGATAAAGGCATTTATTCCAGTGCCCGCGTTTGGTGGTTGTTTAAAGCTTTTGGTTACAATAATGTAGCGGTTTTAAATGGTGGTTTCCCAGAATGGAAAAAAGCAGGATTTGAGACAGAACCGATGAAGCTCTATACAGGTAAGCCCGGTAATTTTAAAGCGAGCTACAAGCCTGAACTCATGAAGTTTTTTAATGATGTAAAAATGGCTTCGGAAACAAAGAGCCATACCATTATCGACGCACGTTCTGAAGGTCGGTTTAAAAGTTTAGAGCCAGAACCAAGAGTGGGTTTACGTATGGGAACCATTCCCAATTCGGTTAACCTGCCTTTTGAAGATTTGTTAGCCGATAATCAATTGTTAACCAATCAAGAAATTGAAGCTAAATTTCAAGCTTTAGCTAAAAAAGAAGAGCCTATTATCTTTTCCTGCGGTTCAGGTATTACAGCTTGTGTTTTAGCGTTGGGCGCCACCATTTCTGGATATGAAAACTTGGCTGTTTATGACGGTTCTTGGACGGAATGGGGGAGTTTGGTTCCTGAATAAATCATTCCAAAAACTTAGATTTTAATTCAGGCGTAGGGATCCAGCAAGACTCTTTTTTGCCATACCATTTATAACGGTTTTTTGCTATATAATCATAGACCCAATTGCGAATAAACGGAGGAATTATAAAAAACGCTGTCATTAAATTTTGCGGAAACCCCAACTGACTTGCGATTTTTAACGCTGCCGTAGATTTATAATCGACCCCTTTTCCGGGTGTGTATAACAAAATGGAATCTACTTTGTTGGTATTTATTTTATATGCTTCGATTATTTGTTGCCCTGTGTCACTTTGTAAAGCGGCAAAAAGAAATACATTGTTTTTATCGTGTTTAATAACGTATTGAACTGACGAATTACAAAGGTTGCAAACACCATCGAATAATATTAGTTTTTTATGATCTGGTAAGGCTATCATTTTTTAGCTTCTACTAATTCCAATTGTTCAACGCTTACATTAGTCGTAAATATACCATAATTTACAACGGCTTTATTTTTTTCAATTTTATCAATGCTACCAATGGCGCGACCATCGTTCATACGTACACGATCTCCAACCTTTAAAGTTACTTTCGGTTTTGGGGCTTCAATGGCTTTTTTCTTAGCTTCTTTTTTCTTTTCACGAATAACTGTTACGACTTTTTCGGCTTCTTGTTTAACCTTTTCTTCTTTTTCTTTGATTACTTTTTTCTCTTTAATCGTTACCTTTTTTCGTTTGGAGTTTTCAATTTGAACCACTTTAAAAAGCTCGCCCATTAATTCTTTTTTCTGCTTGTTTTCAAAGTATTTTTCAGCGATGTCATTTACTTTTTGCCCTAAATAAATCAGGCGTTGGTTGCTGTCGTACAACTCTTGGTAGCTTTCCAGTTTCTTTTGAATTTTCGCATTGATTTCTTCTAACTTGCCAGCTTCCTGAATTTTTTTCTTTTCATTCAATTTTAACGATTCCCCCGTTTTTTCAAGCTTAGAACGTTCTTTTTGAAGCTTTGCAATGGTTGCATCAAAACGTACTTTACTGCGCTCAATTTTCTTTTTGGCACGATTTATCAATCCGAACGGAATGCCATTTTTTTGAGCGACTTCAAACGTAAAACTGCTTCCTGCTTGCCCAATAACCAGTTTGTATAGAGGTTCTAAGGTTTTCTCGTCAAACAGCATATTGGCATTGAGCATAAAAGGTAACTCGTTTGCCAATATTTTTAAGTTCGCATAGTGTGTTGTAATAATGCCAAAAGCTTCCCGATGGTAGAACTCTTCTAAAAATGTTTCGGCTAAAGCGCCACCCAATTCGGGGTCACTTCCTGTACCAAATTCGTCAATTAAAAAGAGTGTGTTTTTGTTGCACTTCTTTAAAAAATAATTCATTTGCTTTAATCGGTAGCTATAGGTGCTTAAATGGTTTTCAATAGATTGATTATCGCCAATATCACTTAAAATTCTATCAAACAAACAGGCTTTACTGCGTTCATGTACTGGAATAAGCATCCCGCTTTGGAGCATCACTTGTAGTAATCCAACGGTTTTTAGTGTGATACTTTTTCCGCCAGCATTTGGTCCGGAAATAACAATGATGCGACTATCTTGCTCCAATGCTATCGTCTGTGGAAATGTTTTTACTTTCTTTTCAATATTATTTAAATAGAGCAGTGGGTGATATGCATCACGTAAGTACATACTCCTGTCTTCTGAAATTTCAGGAAGAATGGCATTCATGGAACGTGCATATTTTGCTTTTGCCGAAATGACATCAATAGCCACTAAAAAGTCTTGGTAGTTTTCTAAAAGTGATAAAAACGGACGAATAAAATTGGTGAGTTCTTTTAAAATACGAACCACCTCTTCACTCTCCTCGAATTCTAAATTATTGAGTTCCCGTGAGTATTTTAGGGTGGTTTCGGGCTCCATATATACAATGCTCCCCGTTTTACTGCTACCCATAATAGACCCTTTAACTTTACGGCGGTACATAGCTTTTACAGCTAAAACACGCCTGTTTTCTACAACACTTTCTCGAATGTCATCTAAATATTCAAGACCATGATACGTATTTAAAGCGGTTGCAAAACTTTGGTTTATTTGTCCTTTTACTTTGTTTATAGACTGTCGTAAATCAAAAAGTAGGCTAGAAGCATTGTCTTTAATATCGCCAAATCGATCTACAACAGCGTCAACTTTTTCAATAATGGCTTTAGTGATTTCAATATGCGATGCAAATGCATTGAGGTTTGGATAGTAAACATCAAACTTTTTTAAAAACGCAACAATCTCATTGGTTGTTAATGATATGGAAACAATTTTTTTTAAGCTATGGACTTCTAAATAGGTGTTTTCAATGCGTAAAAGTTTGATTTCCTTGGTTATGGCGTCAAAACCGTGATTTGGTATTCGGTTGTCGTTATAAAAAGACGACAGGTATTCGTTGGTTAATTGTAAATTATTAAGAAGCAATTCTTTGGTGCTAAAAGGTGTTATTTGCAGTGCCTTTTCGTTTCCTAATAAGGTAATGCAATGTTCGCTAACTTGTTTTAAAACCGTAGAAAATTCTAAATCCTGTAATGTCTTTTCGTGAATGTGAATCATTCTAAAATTATGGTCTAAATGATAAATTAGGCAAAGTTAAACATTCTGTTTGAGATACTTTCGATTGTTAAATTCTTCTTAACAGATAGTTAATTAAGGGTTTAGGATTTTTATTTAACAAAACCCTAACAGTTGTATGTCTTATTTGTGGCTACTTTAGGGACTATTAATCTCATAAGCCAACAATTATGAAAAACAATTATTTTACCAAAATTTTTATTTGTTTAGCACTTTTTGTAGGTGCTAATGCATTCGCTCAATTAAATACACCACGAGGAAGTCAGCATGCAACCGTTTCACAGCGTGTGGGTATATCAGACATTACGATTAACTATTCTAGACCAAGCGTTAAAGACCGGGAGATATGGGGAAAATTGGTACCTTATGGTATGAATAATCTCGGATTTGGCACCTCTACTGCGGCACCGTGGCGTGCAGGAGCCGATGAGAATACCACCATAACCTTTTCTCATGACATGAAAGTTGAAGGACAACCTATTTCTGCAGGAACTTATGGTTTTCATGTTGAAGTAAAGCCAGATAATAAGGCAACCATTATTTTATCAAAAGACTCTAAGGCTTGGGGCAGCTATTTCTATGATGAAAGTATGGACGCACTAAGAGCCGATGTAACCACAAACACTGTGGCTCATAAAGAATTATTAACCTATGAATTCAATACCGTTACGCCAACATCTACCACAGTTTCATTAGTTTGGGAGAAAAAGGAAATTCCTTTTACTGTCGAAGTTCCAGTTACGGAGATTGTTTTAAACGATTTTAGGGAACAGTTTAAAGGTCAAGCAGGTTTTAGCAGACAGAATTGGGAACAAGCTGCAAATTATGCTTTAAATAACGGTGGTGATTTAAATGAAGCTTTGAGTTGGATAGACGCCGCTATTTCCGGACAATTTTTCAGTCAAAAAACATTCAATAACCTAGCTATAAAAGCACAAATTTTAAATAAGCTAGGAAGAACTCAAGAATATGCAGCGCTAATGGATGAGGCTTCTGGTATGGCAAATAAGAACCAATTGAATATTTTGGGGTATCAAATGCTGGCGGCTAATGATTACGACCGTGCCTTAAAATATTTCAAAAAAAATGTAGCAGATTATCCAAACGATGCCAATTCTTATGATAGTTTGGGGGAGTGTTATAAAATGATGGGTGATAAGAAAAACGCCATTAAAAATTTAAAAAAATCATTATCGTTAAATCCACCTGCAAACGTTAAGGCAAATTCTGAAAAGCTTTTAGCGGAACTGGAGACTATGTAATAATTTATATCAATCAAACAGCAAACAGTGATTAAAAGCTCAACAATAAATGGTTGGGCTTTTTTTTTATCCGTGAATGGTTTCGCTTTTGCCGTAGTTTTTTATGACTTCGCTTTCAAAGGCTACCAGTTCTTCCCAGCGTTTATCAACATTTACACCTTTGCCATATTTTCTAGCGTAGCTTATAAAAAGGGTGTAGTGTCCTGCTTCACTCACCATTAAATCATAATAAAACTTTGAAAGTTCAGGATCTTTAATTTCTTTTGATAAGAGTTTAAAACGTTCGCAACTTCTAGCTTCAATCATGGCAGAAAATAACAGTCTGTCCACCATACATTGCAAGCGGTTTCCGCCTTTATTCATGAATTTATAAAGTTCGTTTACGTAGCTGTCTTTTCGCTCTCTGCCTAATTTATAGCCACGTTTTTTAATGATATCGTGCACCATTTGAAAATGTTCCAATTCTTCTTTGGCAAGTTCTAGTAAGTCAGTAACCAAATCGGGGTATTCAGAATTAAGTGTTATAATTGAAATGGCATTGGTAGCCGCTTTTTGTTCGCACCACGCATGATCGGTTAATATCTCTTCAATATTCGACTCTACAATATTTACCCAACGTGGGTCGGTTTCTAACTTTAAATGAAGCATTCTTAATATTAATAATATGTGTTACAAAGATAGTTATTAATTTAATTCACTGTTGTCCGATTGAAGATTCAAGACCGTTTGCTAAAAGAAAATAGAAGACGGAAGATGGAAGATGGAAAATTATTAGGCTTTCAACAAATAAACAAATAAACGAATCAACAATAATAAATACATTTTTGATTATAGAAACTCACGTTAGTTTAAGAGATATAATTCCAAATATTCTTATACTTGCCTAAAGCCTTGTAGGTGTTTAAAATAACTTTATTATCCGTATCTGATAAAGTAGGATCTTCTTTAAGTAGTTTTTTAGCGTAAAACCGCGCACTTTGTAAAATATCTTTGTCTTTAATAATATCGGCAATTTTAAGGTTTAAAACACCACTTTGTTGGGTTCCCATAACGTCCCCGGGACCACGTAAGCGTAAATCTACTTCTGCAATTTCAAATCCGTCACTAGTTCTTACCATGGTTTCTAAGCGGGTTTTACTATCGCTACTTAATTTATGCCCCGTCATTAAAATGCAATAGCTTTGTTCGGCACCACGACCCACACGGCCCCGTAGTTGGTGCAATTGTGATAAGCCAAAACGTTCGGCACTTTCAATAATCATAACCGATGCATTGGGGACATTGACGCCTACTTCAATAACCGTGGTGGCAACCATTATTTGTGTTTCGCCTTTAATAAAGCGCTGCATTTCGAAATCTTTATCTGCGGGTTTCATTTTACCATGAACAATGGAGATTTGATAGTCTGGCATCGGGAAATCCCGTGAGATACTTTCGTAGCCATCCATCAGATCTTTATAATCCAACGCTTCGCTTTCTTGGATAAGTGGGTACACAATATAAATTTGCCGCCCTTTAGCAATTTCATCTTTAATGAATTTAAAGACATTCAATCGGTTTTTATCATACCTATGAACTGTTTTGATGGGTTTTCTTCCAGCTGGTAATTCATCAATAACAGAGATATCCAAATCACCATAAACCGACATGGCCAAGGTGCGTGGAATTGGTGTTGCCGTCATCACTAAAACATGTGGCGGAGATGTGTTTTTATGCCACAATTTACTTCGTTGTGCCACGCCAAAACGGTGCTGCTCATCGATAATAGCAAGGCCTAAATTCTTGAATTTTACCTTGTCTTCCAATAGGGCGTGCGTACCAATTAATATCTGTAAATCGCCATTTTCTAATTCGGCATGGATTTTTTTTCTTTCTGAAGTAGTACTTGAACCTGTTAGTATTTTTATACTGATATTCAGTTTGTTACAGTGTTCAAGTAAACCATTATAGTGCTGAACTGACAAAATTTCAGTCGGCGCCATTAAACATGCTTGAAAACCGTTGTCAAGTGCCATTAACATTGACATAAACGCTACAATGGTCTTTCCGGAACCCACGTCACCTTGTAATAACCGATTCATTTGCGCATTGCTGCCTAAATCAGCTCGGATTTCTTTTAAAACCCGCTTTTGTGCATTGGTTAATTCGAAGGGTAAATGGTTGTTAAAAAAGGTGGTAAAATAATTGCCAACATGTTCAAATGGAAAACCCTTAATTTTTGATTTATGAATTAAATTTTTGATGATAAGCTGCAACTGAATATAGAAAAGTTCTTCAAATTTTAAGCGAAATTGTGCCCGTGCTAATAGCTCTTGGCTTTTAGGAAAATGCACATTAAATAAGGCGTCACTTTTTTTAATTAATTTTAATTCGGAGCGTAATGGTTCTGAAAGTGTTTCTGTAAATCGTCCTCCCGTTTCAATAAACAACTCCTGAATAATTTTACTAATCACACGATTGCTGATGCCCTTATTCGATAGTTTTTCGGTAGAAGGATATACGGGCTGCATCGCAGAACG
>LLBZ010014925.1_pt2 | contig 10210 bp, 8 predicted proteins | sample 1489421 | NCBI WGS metagenome assembly LLBZ01 (sample SAMN04092657, study PRJNA295927) | soil metagenome | biome: Soil prokaryotic community; feature: Bulk soil; isolation source: soil from tomato rhizosphere | host: tomato cultivar Moneymaker | place: South Korea | collected 2011-11-01 | reverse complement strand
CGAATCATCAGGCGACGCCGTGCGTCTTGAACCAGTCCAGGCAGCGCTTCCAGGCGTCTTTCGCATCCGCCTCCACGTAACTCGGGCGGTAATCGGCATGGAATGCATGACCCGAATTCGGATATATGACAAATACCGATTTGCTGCTGCCTTTCGCCAGCGCATTCTTCATTTTTTCGACGCTCTCAAGCGGAATGCCGTTATCTTTTGCGCCGTACAAGCCGAGTACCGGCACCTTAAGTTTCGGGGCGATGTCGATCGGATGTTGTGGTGACGTGGCGGACGCTTCGCCAACCAGGCGTCCGTACCATGCAACACCAGCCTTGAGTTTTGGATTGTGCGCGCTGTACAACCACGTAATGCGCCCACCCCAGCAAAAACCGGTAATGCCGATCTTGTCGACATTGCCGCCGTTGTCCACAGCCCACGCAACACAGGCATCCAGATCGGACATCACTTGTGCATCCGGCACTTTCGACACGACTTCCTTGATCAATTCCGCTACGGTGCCGTACGACGCAGGGTCACCCTGGCGCACGAACAACTCCGGCGCCAGCGCAAGATAACCCCGCTTCGCAAAGCGGCGCGCGACATCGGCGATATGTTCATGCACACCGAAGATTTCGGAAATCACGAGAACAACCGGCAGATTGGTTTTGCCTGCCGGCTGCGCGCGATACACCGGCAGCTTTTCGCCTTTGACGTTCACAATGACTTCGCCGACGGTCAAGCCGGTCGCATCGGTTTTGATCATCGTCTGCGCAGCTACCGGCAACACAGCAGCGGCAAAACCGGTGCCAAGCGCGGTCTTGAGAAAATCACGCCGGTCCAAGCCGTCGGAAAATGTTGTTTTTCCCACCAGGCTGTTGAAGTCGTCTTGCAGATTACTCATTCTGTACTCCTTCTATTTGTCAACGTCAGGTGTGTCATTGAATCAGGCGTCAGTGCGCCTCATCCCAGTTCTTGCCGACGCCGACCTCGGCCAGCAACGGCACCTTCAATTGCGCGACGTTGGCCATCAGCGCCGGCAACTTTTCGCGCACGCGGGCCAGTTCCGCATCCGGCACCTCCAGCACCAGCTCATCATGCACCTGCATCACCATTTTCGATTGCAGTCGCTCAGCTTCCAGCCACTCTTGCACGGCGATCATCGACAGCTTGATCAAGTCGGCCGCTGTGCCTTGCATCGGCGCGTTGATCGCGGCGCGTTCAGCGCCCTGCCGGCGCGGGCCGTTCGGCGAATTGATTTCCGGCAGCCACAAGCGCCGGCCGAACACGGTTTCGACATAGCCAAACTCCTTGGCCTGCAGGCGCGTATCGTCCATGAAACGCTTCACACCGGCAAAGCGCAGGAAATATTTTTCGATATAGTTTTGCGCGGCCGCACGTTCGATGCCGAGATTGCCAGCGAGGCCGAATGCACTCATTCCATAGATCAAGCCGAAGTTGATTACCTTTGCGTAGCGGCGCTGTTCGCTGGACACGTCGGCCGGCACAACGCCGAATATCTCGGCGGCGGTCGCACGATGAATGTCTTCGCCATCGGCAAAGGCACGCAACATGTTGGCGTCTTCCGACAGATGCGCCATGATGCGCAACTCGATTTGTGAGTAATCAGCCGACACAATGACGCCACCGGGCGGCGCGATGAACGCTTCGCGAATACGCCGGCCTTCGGTGGTACGGATCGGAATGTTTTGCAGATTCGGTTCATTCGATGACAACCGCCCCGTCACCGCAACGGCTTGCGCATAATTCGTATGCACGCGTCCGGTTTTCGGATTGATCATTTTCGGCAGCTTGTCGGTATAGGTCGATTTCAGTTTCGACAGGCTGCGGTAATCGAGCAATACTTTCGGCAGCGGATAATCCTCGGCCAGCTTTTGCAACACCTCTTCATCGGTCGATGGTGAGCCGGATGGCGTTTTCTTCACCACCGGCAGCTTCAGTTTGTCAAAGAAGATTTCGCCGATCTGCTTCGGTGAATTCAGGTTGAACGGCTGACCGGCGAGTTCGTACGCACTCTTTTCAATATCGAGCATGCGCCGGCCCAGCTCATGCGATTGCGCCACCAATTGCTGCGTGTCGATCGACACGCCATTGCGCTCGATCTTCAGCAACACGAGCGCGGTCGGCAGTTCGATCTTTTCATACACATAGCGCAGCTTGTCGCTTTGTTCCACCTGCGGCCACATCGCCTGATGCAGTTGCAAGGTCACATCCGCATCTTCGGCCGCATATTCGGTCGCACGCTCGACCGTCACTTCATCGAAACAGATTTGCGACACCCCCTTGCCGCACACATCCTGATACGCGATCGTCTTGCGGTTCAGATGGCGCAGCGCAAGACTGTCCATGTCATGGCTCTTGTGCGACTCGAAAACATACGACTCCAGCAGCGTGTCATGCGCAATGCCGCGCAGCGCGATGCCGTAATTCGCAAAGATATGCGCATCGTATTTCAGGTGCTGCCCGACCTTCGGTCTGGCCGGATCTTCCAACCACGATCGCATCCTGGCGAGCACGGTCTCGCGCGCCAGTTGCGATGGTGCATCCTGATAACGATGTGCAACCGGAATGTACGCTGCGACACCGGGTTCGCAGCACAATGAGATGCCGACCAATTCTGCACGAATTGCGTCGAGAGATGTGGTTTCGGTATCGATTGAAGTCAGCGCCGCGGCGTCGATTTTTGCCAGCCATGCGTCGAGCTGCGCATCGGTCAAAACGGTTTCATATTGAACCGGCGCGGCGTTTGCATCGGACGCAAATAAAACGGCTTGCGGCGTGCCGTCATCTTGCTCGCCGGCTCCGTTCACGGCATTACCTTGCGCCTTGCTCTGTGCCTCGCGCAGCCAGCTCTTGAAACCGTAACGCTTGAAAAAGGCGATCATCGCTTCATCATCGATCGGTCTGGCAACCAGCGACTCCGGCATCGACACCATGTGCCTGGTCAGATCGCAATCGGTTTTTACGGTGACCAGTTCCTTTGCCTTCGGCAACCAGTCCAGTGCGCGCCGCAGGTTGTCGCCAACCGCACCGCCGATATCGGCGGCATGCGCAATCACGCCATCGAGCGAACCGTATTTCGTCAACCATTTCACGGCTGTCTTGGGGCCGACCTTGTCGACGCCCGGTACGTTGTCGACGGTGTCGCCGACCAGCGTCAGGTAATCGACAATGCGCTCGGGCGGCACCCCGAATTTGGCGACCACGCCGGCGATGTCGAGCGTTTCATTGCTCATGGTATTGATCAGCGTTACATGATCGTTGACCAGTTGCGCAAGATCCTTGTCGCCGGTCGACACGATCGCTTTCATTCCATGTTCGACCGCTTGCACCACGAGCGTGCCGATCACATCGTCGGCCTCGACGCCGTCGACCATCAGGATCGGCCAGCCAAGCGCACGCACGGCCTCATGTATCGGCTCGATCTGGCGCGCCAGGTCGTCCGGCATTGATGGCCGGTGCGCCTTGTATTCCGCATATAAATCATCACGGAAAGTCTTGCCTTTTGCATCGAATACACAGGCGATGTATGCTGCACCGTAGTCGTTGCGCAAGCGGCGCAGCATGTTGATCATGCCGTACATTGCGCCGGTCGGTGCGCCTTCCGCATTGCGTAAATCAGGCATCGCGTGAAATGCGCGATAGAGATAACTGGAGCCGTCCACCAACAGCAGGGTTTTATTCATATGGCATCGAATGGGAAAAATGTGCCGCGCCTGCGGCAGATCAGCGATATCGAGCGCGCGACAACAAAAAAGGCGAGCGAATCATGGCATATGTTGACGATTATGGCAGAGTTTATCGAAGCCACTGAACGGCTATCCGAGCTGCACCCGGCCGTATCGATCTTCGGTTCCGCACGCACCCGCACGAACGATCCTGCCTATGCGCAATGCGTCGACATCGCGCGTCGCTTGTCGGATGCCGGCTTTGCGGTGATTTCAGGCGGCGGCCCCGGCATGATGGAAGCCGCGAACAAAGGTGCCTTCGAAGGCAGATCGCCGTCGGTCGGCTTGAATATCGAGTTGCCGCACGAGCAAAAGGCGAATAACTGGCAAGACATTTCACTCAGCTTTCGTCATTTTTTTGCACGCAAGGTTGCGTTCGTCAAATATGCCGACGCCTATGTAGTGATGCCGGGCGGCTTCGGTACGCTGGACGAAGTGATGGAAGTGTTGACGCTGATACAAACCGGCAAGTCGCGCCGCATTCCGGTGATCTTGGTCGGCACCACATTCTGGCGCGGCCTGATCGACTGGATGCGGTCGCAAATGGTGGCTGGCGGCATGATCGCTGCCGTCGATCTCGATCTGGTGCAACTAATCGATGAGCCGGCCAATATCGTTGACGCGATTTTTGCATTCTATGAAGAACGCGACATCGCTCTGGCCGAAACCGCTCAGCCAATCAGCCCGCTGCTGTAAGGGAAACGATGCCTGTCGCTGGTGTCACAGTGGTTTGAGATCTTCTGAAATAACCCGACACCAAATTCAAAACAGTTGGTAGCTGATAGAGGACGCTTTGTTACAATGAACGGCTTGAATGCACTTTTCAATTGACGCCACCGCCATGATGCACGCCACTTCGATCCGGTCACTTGCCCTTTTCATTGCCTTCTGTGCAACGCCGCTCGTCACCAGTGCGCAGCAGGTGCAACAGACGCCGCCACCGCAACTGGAACCGCTGGAAGAAGGTGAAGCGCCTGCAATCACGATTCGCAAGGGCGAAGGTGGGGACGAGGGCGAGGGCGAGGGCGGCCCGCAGATCACCGAAAAGCGTGAGGGCGGCAGAGTTACCGAAATCAAGGTCAGGAGTGGCAACAGCACCTATTATTTGAACATGAACGACCAGGCCGGCAACGCACAGCCCGGTGATGTGCAAAGCGCATCGCGTCCGGCGCAATGGCGGATCAAGGAATTCGACTTGAGTCTGCCGGAAGAAGTACCGGCGGCATCATCCACCGAAGCGCCTCCGCCTCCGCCGCCCAAGTAACAAGCAATAAGTAACGTCGCGATCAGATCGCGCCTCCATTCACCACGTTTTTGCGACTTCCCCATGGCAGTATTTACTCCAGTCAGTCTGGACGACCTCGATTCCTGGATTACCCAATTCAATCTCGGCAAGGCGCTTGCGGTCAAAGGCATTGCCTCCGGCATTGAAAACAGTAATTTTTTCATCGTCACCGAGGCTGGCGAGTATGTTTTGACCGTGTTTGAAAATCTCACGTTCGAGCAACTGCCGTTCTACCTCCATTTGATGCGTCATCTCGCGCAGCGTGGCGTACTGGTGCCGGCACCCATTCCGAACAACAAGGGCGACATCATCAACGCCCTGCATGGAAAACCGGCATCCATCGTCACCAAGCTTGAAGGCGCGTGTCAGCTGGCGCCCGGCCCGGCGCATTGTGCTGCTGTCGGTAACATGCTGGCTCGAATGCATGTGGCCGGGCAGGATTTCAACATCCGGCAACCTAACCTGCGCGCCCTCGATTGGTGGAATGAAACGACGCCGATCGTGTTGCCATATTTGTCCGATGATGACCAGCATTTGCTGCGCGCAGAAATGCAATTCCAGAATGCATTTGCCGCAAGCGCCACGTACGGACAATTGCAGCGCGGGCCGATTCATGCCGACCTGTTTCGCAATAATGTGATGTTTGACGGCGAGCGGCTGACTGGCTTCTTCGATTTCTATTTCGCCGGTTGCGATACCTGGTTGTTCGATGTTGCAGTGACTGTCAATGACTGGTGCATCGATCTCGACACTGGTGTACTGGATGTAGAACGGGTGCGTGCGATGCTCGACGCCTATCACACGGAACGCCCGTTTACCGAGGCCGAACGAATTGCGTGGCAGCCAATGCTGCGCGCCGGTGCGTTGCGTTTCTGGTTGTCGCGCCTATATGACTTCCATTTGCCACGCGATGCCGAAATCCTGACTCCCCACGATCCGACGCATTTCGAGCGCATTTTGCGCGAGCGCATCGCAACACCGGCACCTGTCCTGTTCGGAGCCGATTGATCATGCAAAGACTGCCGGCGAGTACGGGTTGGACATGGGTGAAGGAAGGCTTTGCGCTATTTCGCAAGCAGCCGGCAGAAATGTCGACGTTATTTCTGGGTTACATGTTTCTCATGTTTGCCATTGGCATTATCCCGGTGCTGGGCCAACTGCTGCCACTCATGCTGGTTCCTGTCTTTTCGATGGCCTTCATGCAAGCCTGCGCGCAAGTCGAGCAAGGGGAGCGCGTCTACCCGAATCTGTTGCTGACCGGATTTCGCTCTCCGGCATTTCGCTCCTTGCTTTTGCTGGGCATCCTGTACCTGCTGGCTGCGATATTGGCGGTGGCTGTGTCGGTTTTGGTTGATGGCGGCGTATTCTGGAAGGTGATGAGCGGTCAGATACGACTCGATCCGCAGACGATGCGCGACTCCGACATGTCGCTCGCGATGCTGGCCACCGCTGTCGCGTATGTACCGGCTGCAATGGCATTCTGGTATGCAGCGCCGCTGATCATGTGGAACAACATGGGTGTCGGCAAGGCCGTGTTTTACAGCTTTTTTGCCGTGCGCAATGCAGGCAAGGCGTTTATTGTGTACGGTTTGGCCTGGCTGCTGGTAGGCGTATTCCTGCCGGCGATGATCAGCAGCCTGATTGCCGTCCTGCTGGGCAATGCGCGCATCACTGTCCTCATCCTGCTACCGGTATCGCTGATATTGACGGTTGTGATGTATTGCTCGTTCTATCCAACCTACACCTACGTCTTCGGCAAAAACCGGGGCGGAGAGCCAGGCGGCGAATAGCATTGCAAGCAGAGCACTTCTGTCATTATCTGCCGTACCCCAAGTCGCACGACGCCAATAATGCTGACGCCGAAAGTCCATGCGATCCAAGTCGGGCCGACCTTATCGACAGTAGAATTGCCGTCCATGAACCGCCTGTCAAACGCGCGCGACTTTTTCCAGCTTGGCAATACTCAAGTCCAGCAGCTTCATGCCATGCCGGCCGAAATTGATATGCGCACGTGCATTGCCGCCACTGCCTTCAATATTGACGATCACGCCTTCACCGAATTTTTGATGCGACACGCTTTCACCGATACGCCAGCCGAGGTCTTTGGCGGTTAAATTCTGTGCAATCGCGTTGGCGCCGGACTGCGGCCCATCGACCCATGCCGCTTTCGGATGCGCAAACCAGTGATGTTGCTGTTGCACCTTCGGCGACAGCCACTTCAATGCATCTTCCGGCAACTCCTCAAAGAAGCGTGATTTCATGTTGTAGCGTGTCTGGCCATGCAACATGCGCGTTTGCGAAAAACTCATGTACAGGCGCTTTTTTGCGCGGGTGATCGCGACATACATCAAACGTCGCTCTTCTTCCAGCCCGCCCTCTTCCTTTGCACTGTTCTCATGCGGGAACAAGCCCTCTTCCAGGCCGGTGATGAATACCGCATCGAATTCCAAACCTTTCGCGGAATGCACTGTCATCAACTGCAACGCATCCTGTCCCACTTGCGCCTGGTTGTCGCCTGCTTCCAGGGAGGCATGCGACAGGAACGCGGACAACGGCGACATCACGGCAGCCAGCGGCGCATCAGCATCGATGATGTCAATGCCGTCGGCCGTAGTAATCGCCTGCCCCGCCATTGCAGCGCTCTGCGGCCCGAGCAATGCCGGCGCATCGAGACCAAAACCTTCTTCGGACACGAACAGCGTCGCGGCGCTGACCAGTTGCTCCAGGTTTTCAATACGATCCGCACCTTCCTTCTCGGTCGCGTAATGGGCCAGCAAGCCGCTCATATTCAACACGACATCGACCATTTCCTGCAAAGGCAGATTTTGCGATTCGAAGCGTGCACTTTCGATCAATTTGATGAATGCGCCAAGCGATGAGCCAGCCTTGCCAGTGACATACGGCACTGCCGCATACAGCGAAATACCGTGCTGTTTTGCGGCATCCTGCAACTGTTCGAGGGAACGCGCACCGATACCACGCGTCGGAAAGTTGACGACCCGCAGAAATGCAGAATCGTTATGCGGGTTATCCATCAATTGCAGGTATGCAATCGCATGCTTGACTTCGGCGCGCTCGAAATAGCGCTGGCCGCCGTACACGCGATAGGCAATCCCTGCGGTAAATAGCGCATGCTCGATCACGCGCGATTGAGCATTCGAGCGGTACAGCACTGCAATTTCGCTGCGCATCGCGCCTTCCGCGATCAAACTCTTTGCCTGCTCAATGATCCATTGCGCTTCCTGCAAATCGCTGGTCGCTTCATAAATGCGGACCGGTTCGCCATGACCGGCATCGGTCCGCAGATTCTTGCCAAGACGCCGACTGTTGTTGGCGATCAGCACGTTTGCAGCATCGAGGATGTGGCCGTGCGAACGATAATTCTGCTCCAGCTTGATCAGGTTCTGCACCTGGAACTCTCGCTCGAATGCCATCATGTTGCCGACATTGGCGCCGCGAAATGCATAAATGCTCTGATCGTCATCGCCGACCGCAAACACGGCACCGTGCTGCCCTGCCATCAGCTTCAGCCATTTGTATTGCAGATCATTCGTATCCTGAAATTCGTCGACCAGGATGTGTTTGAAGCGCGCCTGATAGTGTTCGCGCAACGGCTGGTTGCGTGACAGCAGTTCATAAGTGCGCAATAACAGTTCAGCGAAATCGACCACGCCCTCACGCTGGCACTGGTGATCGTACAGTGCGTACAACTCGACGAGCTTGCGGTTGTAATCGTCGTGCGCCTCGACTTCGTGCGCACGCAAACCATGATCTTTTGCACCATTGATGAAATACATCAGGCTGCGTGCCGGGTATTTTTCATCATCGATATTGTTCGCTTTCAGCAAGCGCTTGATTGCGGATAACTGATCTTGCGAGTCGAGAATCTGGAAAGTCTGCGGCAGTGCCGCGTCGCGATAATGCGCACGCAACAGCCGATTGCACAAGCCGTGAAAGGTCCCGATCCACATGCCACGCGTGTTGATCGGCATCATTGCCGACAAGCGCGTCATCATTTCCTTCGCTGCCTTGTTTGTAAAGGTAACCGCGAGAATACCGGCGGGCGACACTTGTCCGGTCTGGATCAGCCATGCAATACGGGTGGTAAGCACACGCGTTTTGCCGGAACCGGCACCCGCCAGAATAAGTGCGGGTTGCGACGGCAACGTGACCGCTGCAAGCTGTTCGGGATTGAGATACTCAAGGAGACTTTGCATCCGCCGATTATAGCCGGGAGCACTCCCTGCCTGACGCGATTCGGCATGAAGCACGCACACATTTTCATGCTTTTTTCAGTCCCCGCTGTCAATACAATGCTGCCGTCATGTTTTCAGAACGGATACGTTGCAAACCACTTGTGCCTAGGCAAACAAACTGCAAGTTGCAATCCTCTCGTCAATGATCGTCGTTAAGATTGATGGACGCGTTTCAAGGCACATCTTTATCGACTTTCCCGAGCATTGTTTTGCTATTGCGTCATGAACACCGACCACATCCATATTGCCGTCCACCTGCTGGCAGCCGTCCTTGCCGGCGGCATTATTGGCCTGGAGCGCAGCTATCACGGCCGCGAAGCCGGCTTTCGTACCCACACGCTGGTGTGCCTGTCGTCCAGCCTGTTGATGCTGGTAACTTTGTTCCAGGCGAATTGGCTGCCGGAAGCTATCGCAATGGATACCATCCGTACCGATCCGACCCGCATGGCGCAGGGAATCATGACCGGCATCGGTTTTCTCGGCGCCGGCGTAATTTACAAGGAAGATTTCAGTGTGCGCGGGCTGACCACTGCGGCATCGATCTGGATCACGGCTGCGATCGGTATCCTGATCGGCATCGGCTTTTATTTTCCTGCTTTGTTCGCGACGTTTCTCGCACTGGGTACGCTCTCGGTCTTCCGCCGCATTCAGGCGCACATGCCGGCGCAAAGCTATGCACATCACTTCGTGTGCTTCGATCGCGACCACACGATGCCGGAAGACGAATTGCGTACATTGATCGCCAAGCATGGCTTCACGATTGCGAACATGGGTTATCACATTCGCAGTAATGGCCAGTTGTTTGAATACCGGATGTTGATCCGCACCGACGATGTCAAAAACACCGCGTGCCTTGCGCAAACGCTGCGCACATTTCCACAGGTGCGCGAATTCCGTATCTGGCCAACCGGCAGATGACACCGGGATTAAGG
>LLBZ010007295.1_pt4 | contig 10219 bp, 10 predicted proteins | sample 1489421 | NCBI WGS metagenome assembly LLBZ01 (sample SAMN04092657, study PRJNA295927) | soil metagenome | biome: Soil prokaryotic community; feature: Bulk soil; isolation source: soil from tomato rhizosphere | host: tomato cultivar Moneymaker | place: South Korea | collected 2011-11-01 | reverse complement strand
TCTTCCCTATCGGGAGCAGCAAACCATAGCCATTCAGTTTAAAAATGGAAAAACAAATTACTACCATCCAGTAACCAGTGAATCTCTAGGTGAAAAATCAGCCTCTATATTATTTTTTGAAAGCCTACTAAATCTGCACCGTACTTTGGGAATTCCCCAAATAGGCAAGTATATTATAGGAACCAGTGCCATCATATTTTTTCTAATGCTAATAACTTCTGGCGTTTATATTTGGTGGAAAGCCTATGCCAACAACTTGAAAAAAGGATTTAAAATAAAATGGAAGGCAAAGAAAAAGAAGTTTAACTTCGATTTACACAAAGTATTCGGCATCAATTTTTTCATTCCACTTCTTATCATTGCTTTTACGGGGGCTTATTTCACCTATAATGCCGTTTATAAATCAGCGTTAAAAGTGTTTGATAACTCTAATACACATGTAACCAACCAACAAAAAGGCAAAAACTTTTCAACCCTGAATGATGCCTTATTAAACTCCAATGAAACCTATGCTTTACGAGCTATTTATTTTCCTAAAGACAAAACAGGCATGTATCGAATCAGATATATAGAAGACCGTTTTATAAAAGCAGGGTATCGAAAAACAAAAGAGGTAGAAATCAATGAAAAAGGAGACATGACAACTTTATCAGATTTTAGGTTTGATTCTAACAGCAATCGTATAGCAGCACAATTCTATCCTATTCATATCGGGGAAATTGCAGGTATTTGTGGTAGGATTTTGGTCTTTATCTCTGGAATGATACCCCTGGTTTTACTTATCACGGGTTTCAGAATATATAAATCAAAAAAGAATAATGTCGGATTCAAGATTCAAGACCGCTTTGCTAAAAGATACTAGACAATAGAAAATAGAAAATAGACAAAATGACAACGAATTGGTATTCAAATGTTTATTTGTATGTCTGTTTTAATAATCGCTAAGTAACTGTATTTAAAGGTTAATCTTCTTTTGATACCTTTCTATTTAAAGAAATAATTATCCCAGCAGCAAGAGATAGAGCTATAAAGCCCAAAGACAGCCATTCGGGAAATTTGTAATGGTGTACCAAAATCAATTTAATGCCTACAAAGCATAAAATGGCAACCAAACTATATTTCAAATAGCTAAAACGATTCAGCATATTAGCAAGAAAAAAATACATAGACCGTAATCCCAAAATAGCAAAAATATTGGAGCTGAAAACTAAAAAAGGATCAGAGGTTATTGCTAATATGGCGGGCACACTGTCTAACGCAAATAAGATATCAGTAAACTCAATAATGATTAAGGCTACAAACAAAGGAGTCGCAGCGGTAATATGGCGTAGCTTTATAAAGAACTTTTGCCCTTCCATATGTGTTGTTATAGGCATTACTTTTCTCAAATTCCTGTAAATAAAAGAGTTTTTGGGATTAAACTTCTCTTCCTTTGAAAACAACATCTTAAAGGCGGTAAAAAGTAAGAATGCACCAAATATATAAGTAGAGAAACTAAATTTATTAATCAGTGCCACTCCAAAAAGTATCATTAAGGCCCTAAAAACGATAGCTCCCAAAATTCCCCAAAACAGAACACGATGCTGGTATTTTTGGGGTATATGAAGCGAACTGAATATAACAGCTATAACAAAAATATTGTCAATACTTAAAGACAGCTCAATCAAATACCCCGTAACGTACTTAATCGTAGCATCCGTAGGAGTCAAGCCATCTACATTGTCTATGTTGCCACTACTGTAAAGCCAATAAATAACGCCTGAGAACAAAAAGGATAAACAAACCCAAATGCTTGTCCACATAGAAGCTTCTTTCACACTAATTATATGGGGATTTTTATTAAAAACCCCTAAGTCTAAAGCTAAAAAAATAAGTATCCCTAAAAGGAATAGTCCCCAAACAATCATATACTACAAATAAATATTTAACCCTCCGAAATTAAATCTTTAGAAGTTATAAAAAAAATATAATAAGTGAAATGAAAGGGTTATATAATAACTTTATAAAATCTTTATGTTGGAATAAGTAACTTTGCAATAAAAAGAATTGGACTTATTTAAAACAAGGCATTTCAGTAAAAAGAAGCAATATATAATAAGTGTATTTCTTATTGTATTTACTGCTGTTCCCTGCTTTTTATCGGTAGATGTCATAGGCTTTAGAGCAGTGGCGCTTATTTTACTTTTGGTAGTTTCACTGAATGCTATTTTGTTTGATATCTATCCAGTAATGCTTTCGGCCTTGTTAAGTGCATTGATATGGAACTTCTTTTTTATACCACCTATTTTAACCTTTCATATAGGCACGCCCGAAGATGGTCTTATGTTTTTAATGTATTTTGCTATTGCCTCTATTAATGCAGTGCTTACATACAAAATTAGGGAATACGATAAAGAACAACGGGAAGAAGAGGAAAAAGAGAACGCTATTAAACTATACAATACATTGCTGAATTCGCTGTCACACGAGTTAAGAACACCCATTGCAACCATAATAGGTGCTGTTGATACCATAAAAGATAATGATAATAAACTTTCCGAAGACAATAAAAAAGAGCTGTATTCAGAAATTGAAACGGCAAGTTTTCGTTTGAACAGGCAGGTTGAAAACCTATTGAATATGAGTAGGCTCGAAGCAGGTTTCATAAAACCGAAAGAAGATTGGTGCGATGTTAATGAATTGATATTTACCGCAATAAAGAGAAACAAGGAAGACCTCTTAAGACATTCCATAGAATTTACACCTAACGATTCATTGCCCTTATTTAAATTGGACATTGGTCTTTTGGAACAAGTAGTACATAATATTATCCATAATGCTTTACTGCATACCCCCGATAACTCTGTAATAAAAATTGAAGTTGAAAATATAGAAGACACCTGTAAGATTACAATTTCAGATAATGGAAACGGTTTCCCCATCAATGAAATTGAAACCGTTTTTAACAAATTTTATCGCCTTAACAACAATATTGGTGGAACAGGCTTAGGGCTGTCAATCGTTAAGGGATTTACAGAAGCAATGAATGGAATAGTAGGCTTGGAAAATAATATTAAAGGAGGTGCAAAATTCACCATTAGCATACCCGCAGAAACCACATCAATAGATACATATGGAAATCAATAAAGCACAAATATTAATCATTGATGATGAACCGCAAATCAGAAAATTGCTTCATATTAATTTAGAAAGCAATGATTATAGGGTCATTCAAGCCATTAATGCCAAAGAAGGGTTGGCGTTAGCGGCCAGTCATCTGCCAGATGCCGTTTTGTTGGATATTGGCTTACCCGACAAAAGTGGTCATGAACTTTTAAAAGAACTTAAAAGCTGGTACAATAAACCAGTGATTATTTTATCTGTCCTTGATAATGAAGATGATATTGTAAGTGCATTGGATAACGGCGCAACCGATTATTTAACAAAACCCTTTCGTACAGGGGAATTGCTGGCGCGTTTGCGTTCGGCAATCAGAAGAAGCCAGAGTACAGAACCCAATGCTGTGATAATGTGTAATGACCTTGAAATTGATTTAGTATCAAGAACCGTAAAAAAGCAAGATGAGATTGTAAAACTTACATCTACAGAATACAACTTATTGGCACTTTTTGCCAAAAATGAGGGTAAGGTATTAACACACCAATATATTTTAAAGGAAATCTGGGGATATGGTTATCAGACAGAAACACAATATTTAAGAGTGTTTGTGGGCACATTAAGGAAAAAAATTGAAGACCATCCAAACCATCCCGAACATATTATTACAGAAAGTGGTGTGGGTTATAGGTTTCAATAGTCTTTATAAAATCTTTATTCATTCTCGCCAATCCTTGATTTTTTATATATCCTTTTCATCAGACCTTTGTAGCATCTAAATGTTACAAAATGAAACGCGATTTTGCATGTTCCATCAGACAAAATCAAAATATACAATTACTGATGAATTGGCATTTTTTCCACGACAAAAATAATGAGGAACCTTATCAATCCTTAAACGATTGGTTTAAGGAAATTAAACATTTGGTATATCCCTTCATTATAATGGTTCTGCTAGGGGTGCTTTTCTTCATTTATGTCAAATACATTCTTATTTAATGTTTTAACTAATGGAAAACGGATTAAGAATAAACAATGAGATTGCCGATCTTATTATAAAACTATGCTTCAGCATCAACGAATTAAAAAAAAGCCTCCAACCCAATAATAAAGAGGTATTACAATTCTTCACCACTTATGAAAATATAAAGAACAAAATGGATGAAGTCTTGCAAGCAATAAGTGCAAGAGGTATGTCCAAAAAAATTAAAGAAACAAAAGCGTTTGTAAAGAACTACTTGAGTATATATAGCCTATTGCCAACAGATTTTGAGAAGAGAGACCAAACCATAACAACTCTTGATGTTATCTTCAATGAACTGTCGGAACTGGATAAGCTTATTTCCAACCAATTATAGATATAATGAGAAAAATTATAAAAAAATATAGAAAATTCCAACTATCACTATCACCACAACAAAATCTACTTTATGGTTTTTCAATTTATGCGGTTATAGGTTGGCTTTTATTATGTCTACCAATAGTCCAAAAACAAGCTGTCTCTGCGTTGGATAGTTTATTTATAGCCACATCTGCTATTTCCACTACAGGCTTGGTAACCTTAAGCATCTTTGATACCTATAACAAATTTGGACAGTTCATTATCATGCTGTTGTTTCAAATAGGAGGGATAGGTTATATGACCTTTACAACTTTTATTTTGCTCTCAAAGAAAAGTGGTTTTACACATTGGCACCAACGTATTCTAAATGCAGAATTTACGATGCCTAAGGGTTTTCAGATTAAGGATTTTTTAAAGTCTGTTATCATTTTTACGGTTATCATAGAAATCTTGGGTGCATTGTGTTTTTACATTGCGTTTACTAATGCGGGGGTTGAACACAATTTTGCTATTTGGAGTAGTATTTACCATAGTGTTTCAGCATTTTGTACAGCAGGCTTTGGCTTGTATGATGACAGCTTTGAACAGTTTGCAGGCAATACGGCTATAAACACCATCATTTCGGTATTGGCTATTTGTGGCTCATTGGGTTTTATAGTGGTTACTGATTTTTGGAACAGGCTTTCAGGAAAAATAAAGCAAGTCACCTATACAACAAAAATCATTTTGGGAGCAATGACCTTGTTGCTAGTAATGGGAACGGTAATGATTTATTTCTTTGAACCTTCAGTAAACCAGTTGGGAGCACATAAATTAATGGCATCATTTTTTCAGGCAATGACAGCGCTTACAACGGTAGGTTTTAATACGGTTCCTTTAGGTAATTTTTCGTTGGGTATACTATTGGTCATTATTTTTTTAATGTATATTGGAGCCTCACCATCTGGTACAGGCGGCGGTATGAAAACAACCACGCTTACAGCCTTAATTGCGATTATGTGGAACAGAATCCGTAACAACAAACGAATCACTTTTTTAGGAAAAACAATCCCTCTGGACCGACTTTATGTGGCTACGTCTATATTTATGTTATATGCATCCGTTATTTTTATGGCAACCCTTCTTTTGGCAATGACCGAAGATTTCTCATTGAAGCAAATTCTATTTGAAACCACCTCTGCCATAGGGACGGTTGGATTGAGTACTGGTATTACAGGAAGCTTAAGCTCATGGGGAAAATTGGTCATTATATTTGTAATGTTCGTGGGAAGGCTTGGATTGTTGACTTTTGGGTTGGCAATTTTGGCAAGGAGAAACAAACTAACGAAAAGAAAAGATGAAGCAGATTTGGCATTGTAAATGGTTTTTAGTGTTCTGATTTTTAAATTTTTGCCTTGCCGCACAAGGTAATGATACTTGACAGCAAAGGCTCACGGTTAGTGATGCTGTAGCTATGTTTATGGACGTAGTTTATTGCTAACAATTTTAATCCACTAAAATCACATTCAGATAACCATTTTTTTTACATAATCACAGGTTTATGGGTACTTAAACGAATCTTTATAAAATCTTTACACTACAATCTTTAACTTTGCTGTTTTTTAATGGACAAAGTATTGTATGCCAAATTTCAATCTAGAAAGGTTTTTGTTTTTTAGTAAAAAGTATTCCTATGTACTGTTTCAAATAGCATTCGTTACAAGTGTTTTGGGAATGTTCTTGTTCATAGCCGATTTTGGGTTTGACAAATCTGAACGGATTCAAAAACTATTCAATTCGTATTATTTTGTGGTCATTGCTCTTGGTATTGTTGCTACGATGCTTCGTTATATTGAAAGGTTAAAGAAGATAAATCGCTCGGTAATTATATTTGATGTAGTTACAATTTTGGCGACATTAATCATTTTATATGCTCATTTTTTAGGTGAAGATGCCCATAAACATATTTCATTCCTTTACGATGATAATTGGGTGAAATTTGCCATTATATTAACCTTTATCAGGGAATTTTCAGAGCAAAATATAAACTATAAGAGCACTCGGTTAAACCCAGCACAACTTTTTATTATAAGTTTTTTTAGTATTATCCTTTTAGGCGCTTTATTGTTAATGCTACCGAATGCTACCCATCAAGGCATCTCGTTCTTGGATGCCTTATTTACCTCCACAAGTGCCGTGTGCGTAACAGGGCTGATAGTGGTAGATACAGGAAGTTATTTTACAACGTTTGGACAATCTATTATCTTATTTCTTATACAAACAGGAGGGATTGGTATCCTAACCATAGCAAGTTATTTTTCATATTTTTTTAAAGGAGGAGCGACTTACGAAAACCAATTGACATTAAGTGATATGACGGGATTGAACAAATTGGGCGAAGTGTTTTCAACTTTGAAAAAGATTTTAGTCATAACATTTTCCATAGAATTTTTTGCAGCCGTATTAATCTATTCAAGCCTAGACAAAAATTTATTCAATTCTTTTTTTGAAAGATTCTTTTTCTCTATGTTCCATTCGGTGTCGGCTTTTTGTAATGCAGGGTTTTCAACCTTGACCAATAGCCTATATGAAACAGGTTTCAGATATAATTATATGCTGCAAGGTATTATTATTGCTGCCTTTGTTTTAGGTGGTTTAGGGTTTCCCATTGTGGTAAATATTATAAAATACCTTAAATATTTTATAACTCGGAAAGTATTTTATATCGTTGGTAAAAAGCAGACCCATAAGCCTTGGGTACTGAATCTTAATAGCCGTATCACGTTGGTAACAACAACAGTACTAACAGTTGTTGGTACGGTCTTATTTTACATAAACGAGTATAATAACACCTTGACTGAACACAAAGGAGTGGGCAAGTTTATTACGGCTTTGTTTGGTGCGGCAACACCTAGAACGGCAGGTTTTAACACCGTTGATATGACGGCTTTACATTTTTCAACTGTCATGTTGTTGTTTTTATTGATGTGGATTGGTGCCTCCCCAGCATCTACAGGAGGTGGTATTAAAACAAATACCTTTGCCATTGCCACACTTAACTTTTTAAGTTTAGCAAGAGGGAAATCAAAGATTGAAGTATTTAGAAGAGAAATAGCCGATGTTTCGGTAAGAAGAGCCTTTGCAGTTATATCCTTATCCTTATTGGTTATTGGAGTAGGCATAATTTTAATTTCTATATTTGATAGTAAGAAGAGTCTACTGAATATTGCTTTCGAATGCTTTTCGGCATACAGTACTGTAGGTTTAAGTCTAGGTATTACAGCATCATTAAGTCCTTTAAGTAAACTAACAATCATAGTTGTCATGTTTATAGGTAGGGTAAGTATGCTTACTTTGCTTATAGCCGTATTTAAGAAAGTCAAACAAAAAAATTATAAATATTCAGTAGAAGAATTAACCATAAATTAAACAGTAGTAATAGAGATTAGAATCAAGAATCAAGAGACAAGAATCAAGAGACAAGAGACAAGAGACAAGAGAGAATAGAAAATAGAGAAGAACCAAGACGCTTTAAGTCTTCTAAAATTCTCAACTCCTCAACTCCTAAAATTCTAAAATTCTCAACTCCTAAAAAAAAAATAGATAAGACAGATGAAATATATAGTTGTAGGATTGGGTAGCTTTGGGGCATCATTGGCCGAAAAATTGACCGAAGAAGGCAATGAAGTCATTGGTATTGATACCAATATGAACAAAGTGGATAATTACAAAGAACGAATTACCCATACCATTTGTATGGATGCAACGGATGAGTTCACGGTATCAGGGCTTCCGTTAAGTGGCACAGACATGGTGGTGGTAGCCATTGGGGAAAATAAAGGAGCCAATGTAATGGCAACGGCATTGTTTAAAAACTTTCAGGTCAAGCGTTTAATAAGTAGAGCCATAGATGGTCTTCACGAAAAGGTACTGCACGCCATAGGTGTTGACGAAATTGTACATCCAGAAGAAGAATCTGCCGAACGATGGGCGAAGAAGCTATGTTTAAAAGGGGTTGTGGACTCTTTTGAATTAAGTGATAGTTACAGTATTGTTGAAGTCAATGTGCCTATAAGGTTTGATGGAAAAACAATAAGGGAAACTAATATCCGTGAAAATTATAACTTATTGGTATTAACAACGATAACAAATACTGAAGTAAAAAGTCTTGTTGGTAAAACTAGAAGTGTTACCAAAGTTAAAGGTGTCGCAAGCCCTGATAATATCCTAAGCAAAGACGATATACTCGTAGTTTATGGATCTAATAAAGATATAAAACGATTTTTAAAAGATGAATAATTAAAACTTCTGTTAAAGAAATGTAGTAGTTATTAAAATTTTGTACTTTTACAATAATATGCAACAGGTATTCCATAAAATAGTGTCCATTTTAATGTCATTTGTAGTATTGTTTTCTACAATGTCATTCACAATTGATATGCACTATTGTGGTGATACTTTGATGGATACAGCCATTTTCCATAAAGCCAAAACCTGTGGCATGGAAATTCAAAAAACAACGACCAGTTCAGATTGTTCTATAGTAAAAAAAGATTGTTGTAAAGAAGAACAAATTGTTGTAAAAGGTCAAGATGAATTAAAAATAGCGTTTGAAAAGCTGTCATTTGACCAACAAATTTTTGTAGCATCATTTGTTTATTCTTATGAAAACCTTTTTGAATATTTTGAGGAAAATGCATATACACTTTCAGAATATCCGCCACCGCTCATTATAAAGAGCATCTATAAGCTCGACGAAACTTATTTAATTTGATTTTTAAACTTTAGACCATGTTTCCAGTGGCAATTGCTTCTTGGATAATTTGTTGTTTTTGGTGTTCTCATAACACCCATGTCCAACGGTTTAATAATCAAATTACATGTTAAATAAAATCATAAAATATTTTTTAGAGAACAAATTAATTACCGTTCTTATTTTAATCACCTTTATTGTATGGGGGGTGTCCACATCGCCATTCAATTGGAATACGGGGTTTTTACCAAAAGATTCGGTTCCGGTTGATGCCATTCCAGATTTAGGCGAAAACCAACAAATAGTTTTTACCGAATGGCCAGGGAGATCACCACAGGACATTGAAGATCAGATCACCTATCCACTTACAACCTCCCTTTTAGGAATACCAAACGTAAAATCCATTAGAAGTACTTCCATGTTTGGGTTTTCGAGCATCTACATCATTTTTGAAGAAAAGGTAGATTTTTATTGGTCCCGGTCAAGGGTTCTGGAAAAATTAAATTCTTTACCAGAAAACTTATTGCCTTCTGACGCAAAACCAGCGTTAGGCCCTGATGCAACCGCATTAGGACAAGTCTATTGGTACACTATAGAAGGTCGGGATGATAAGGGAAATGTTACGGGAGGCTGGGATTTGGATGAATTGCGGTCTGTTCAGGACTACTACGTAAAGTATGCTTTAAATGGGGTTTCAGGGGTTTCTGAAGTGGCCTCTGTTGGTGGTTATATAAAGGAATATCAAATTGATGTGAACCCAGATGCCTTAAAAGCTTATAATATTGGCATTGATATGGTCATGATGGCGGTAAAAAATTCCAATCGCGATATAGGGGCTAAAACTATTGAAATCAATAAAGCGGAATATTTTATTCGCGGACTTGGATATATAAAATCCATCCAAGATTTAGAGAATACAGTAGTTAGTGTTACCAATAACAAACCCATTCTTATCAAGGATGTAGCCCATGTAAATCTGGGGCCAGCAACCCGAAGAGGGGTTTTGGATAAAGGTGGCGCCGAAGTTGTTGGAGGTGTTGTAGTGGCTC
>LLBZ010031906.1_pt5 | contig 10248 bp, 11 predicted proteins | sample 1489421 | NCBI WGS metagenome assembly LLBZ01 (sample SAMN04092657, study PRJNA295927) | soil metagenome | biome: Soil prokaryotic community; feature: Bulk soil; isolation source: soil from tomato rhizosphere | host: tomato cultivar Moneymaker | place: South Korea | collected 2011-11-01 | reverse complement strand
CTCGTCGGTGAGCGTGAGGTGGTGGGGCGTGACCTCGGCGGTCACCGGTGTCCCCGCGGCCTTTGCCTGTTCGATCATCACCACCGAGGTAGCGGTCGAGACATGCTGGATGTGGACTCGTGCCCCGGTCTCGGCGGCGAGGACCAGATCGCGAGCGACGATCACGTCCTCCGCCGCCGACGGGATCCCGGCAATGCCATGCAGCGCCGACATCGTGCCCTCGTGGAGATGACCGTCTCCGCTCAGCGACCGGTCCTCGGCATGCTGCGCGACCACGGCCCCGGGGAGGGAAGCGGCGGTGAGCATGATCCGGCGCATCAACCCGGCCTCGGGCACGGAGTCTCCGTCGTCGCTGAAGAACCTGATCCCGGCGGCGTGCATCGATCCCAGATCAGCCATCGACTCACCACGCCGCCCACGAGTGAGGGCTCCCGCCACCAGGACCCGGCAGTCGGTCACCGACGCGGCGCGGGCGATTGCCGCAGCGGCGGAGCCCCCGTCATCCACCGTGGGCACGGTGTTGGGCATCGCGATCACCGCGGTGTACCCACCGGAAGCAGCCGCCCTGGCACCGGACCACAGGTCCTCCTTCCATGTCTCCCCCGGGTCCCTGAAGTGGACGTGGAGGTCGACGAGACCGGGGCCGAGCCAGGCGCCGCCGGCGTCGAGCCTGCGGGCGCCGTTGCCCGACGGGGTCTTCCCCACGGCCACCACCGTGTCGCCATCGATCAGCACCGATGCCTCCTCGACACCGGCGCTGCGCAGCACCATGGCGTTGTCGATGAGGATCACTTGCGTCCGCCCACTGCAGACTCGAGTACCGCCATCCGCACCGGGACACCGTTGGCCACCTGCTGCAGGATGAGCGAGCGCTCCCCGTCGGCCGTCGCGCCGGTGATCTCCACACCGCGATTGATCGGTCCCGGGTGCATCACCACCGCCGAGGGCTTCATCATCGACTCCCGCTCCGGGCCGATCCCGTACGCGGAGAAGTAGGCCCTGTCGCCCGAGTATCCCGACACGGCGCCCCGCTCCCTCTGGATCCGGAGCAGGTACACCACGTCGACGTCACCCAACTCCTCATCGAGTCGGCTGCTCATCCGCACCCCCCACGGGTTGGAGCCGGGGAGAAGCGATGGGGGGCCGACCAGGGTGATCTCGACCCCGAGTGCGGGAAGGGCGGTGAGATGACCGCGCGCCACCCGGCTGTTGGCGACGTCACCCACGATCAGCATCCGAAGCCCGTCGAGGCCGCCGAACCGTTGTCTCAGCGTCAAGGCGTCGATCAGGGTCTGCGTGGGATGCTCCCTCCTCCCCGCTCCCCCGTTGACGACCGGGACACCCGACCATCGCGCCGCGAGCTGGGGAGCATCCGCCAGATGGTGGCGGACCACCAGCACGTCGCTCCCCATGGCGGTCAAGGTGAGGACCGTGTCCCGAAGACTCTCCCCCTTGGAGGTGGACGAGGTCTCGGGATCGAAGCGCAGGACCCGGGCGCCGAGTCGCGAGGCCGCGAGCTCGAATGACAGCCGAGTCCTGGTCGAAGGCTCGAAGAAGAGAGTGGCCACGGTGACCCCCTCCAGTGGACGCCGGGATGCGGCCTGGTGCCGGCTATCGAGGTGCTCGGCAGCCCTGTCCAGCAAGGACTCGACGCGGTCCCGGGACATCCCTCTCAATGTGAGCAGCCCGCTCAAAGGGACCCGTTCCTCTCCACCCAGACCCCCTCCTCGGTGTCGGCCGGCTCCACACGCACCCTCACGACCTCCGACTGACTGGTGGGCAGGTTCTTCCCCACGTAGTCGGCCCGGATCGGCAGTTCCCGATGTCCCCGGTCGACGAGGACCGCCAGCTCGGTCTGACGGGCCCGCCCGATGTCGGAGAGGGCATCGAGAGCCGCCCTCACGGTGCGTCCGGTGTACAAGACGTCATCGACCACGATCACATTGCGATCCGAGATGTCGGCCGGGATCGAGGTGGCGCGCCCGGTGGGAACGGGTCGGATCGTCCGGTCGTCGCGATAGTCCCCCACGTCGAGCTCTCCGACCGGGACGGTCACGCCTTCGAACTCGCGAATCAGGTCGCCGAGCTCGCGGGCGAGATGGACTCCGCGGGTGTGGATGCCGACGATCACGACATGTTCGGCTCCGCGGTGGCGTTCGAGGATCTCGTGGGCGATGCGACGCTGGGCTCGCCGGATGTCGTCGCCGTTCATCACCTGGGGCATCGGAATGTCTCCGATGCCGATGGGACGTGTCCCATCCTGCTCCTTCCCGGCCTCACCGGACCGTGGTTTAAAGGTGCGTCGACCTTAGCCGGGTCGGGGAGGCGTTCCCAACCTAGGTCCGAGGCACCTTGGCCAGGGACGCCAGGACCCCGTTGACGAAGGCACCGGAGCGCTCGGTGGAATAGGTCTTGGCCAGCCTGACGGCCTCGGAGACCACGACCCCCGTGGGCGTCTCCTTGCCGTGACGGAGCTCGTAGAGACCGAGCCGGAGGATCGTTCGATCGATGATGGGCATCCTGGCCACGCTCCAGTGCTCGGAGACGGCCTCGATCTCGTGGTCCAGGGCCTCGCGATGCTCGAGGACGCCGCGGACCAGGTTGGCGGCTCGCATCGGCATCGTGGACAGGTCCGGGCTCCCCCCTCCGACCTCGACCCGGTAGAGCACCTCGAGCGCGAGGTCCCTGGGCTCGACGGCGAGCGACACCCCGAGCTCCTTGGCGACGTCGACGGCGATGTGGGCCGGAACCAGGGATCCCGCAGAGGCCGACTCGTGACGGGCGAGGAGCAACTCCCTGACCCGCTCCACCCCGACCCCGGTCAGATCCGCCAGCTGGCTCACGGTGACCTGCGCCGGAATGGTCACGGCACCGCGATCCGGGCTCATGCCCGCGTCAGGTACTCCCCGGAACGGGTGTCGACCTTGATCCGGTCTCCCTGCTCCACGAACAGCGGCACCTGGACCTGGATCCCGGTCTGCAAGGTCACGGGCTTGGTGGCCCCGGTGCGGGTGTCTCCCTTGACGGCCGGCTCCGCGTAGGTCACCTCGAGCTCGACGGCAGCGGGCAGCTCGACCCCGATCGGTGTCCCCCGATAGAGGGAGAGACCGACCGTCATCCCCTCCACCAGGTATCCACCGGTCTCCCCGACTTCCTCCTCGCTGAGGGCGAGCTGTCCGAAGTCCTCCAGGTTCATGAAGTGGAAGCCGAGGTCGTCCCGATAGAGGTACTGATGGTCTCTACGCTCGATGATCGCCTGGTCGACGTTCTCGTCGGCCCGGAACGTGCGGTCCAGCACCTGTCCGGTCTCCAGGTTCTTGAGCTTCATGCGCACGAATGCCTTGCCCTTCCCGGGCTTGACGTGCTGATACTCGACGATGGTGAACAGTCCCTCCCCGAGTTGAAGGGCCATGCCCGGTTTGACGTCGTTGGTGCTGATCATCGGTCTCGTCCCGCGTGTCGGTGCGGCGGGGACGGTAACCGGATCACAGGCCAACGGCGGCCAGGCCGACCGCGATCTCCTCGGGGCCGACGTGCTCGACCACCGGATCGTTGATCGCCCGGACCAGGACCATGCGGATCCCGTCCGCATCCCGCTTCTTGTCATGCCTGAGGAGATCCTCGACCCGCGCCCGGTCCAGACCGTCGACGTCTACGGGGAGACCCAGGTTGGCGATCGCCTCCACCAGCCGCTCCTGCCCGGGGAAGCGAAGACGCCGCTCTGAGATCCGCCCCGCGGCCACCATTCCCACTGCCACGCTCTCCCCGTGGGACAGCGGCGAGGCGAACTCGACGGCATGGCCGATGGTGTGCCCGAAGTTGAGGATTGTGCGCAGACCCCGCTCCCGCTCGTCTTCGCCGACGACTCTCGCCTTGACCGCGGCACTGCGGACGACCACCTCGGCCAACGAAGCGGATTCTCCCTCCGAGGCGAGGAGCTCGAACAGGCCGGCATCACCGACCACCCCCGCCTTGAGCGCCTCTGCCAGACCTTCACGACGCAGCGTCTGGGGGAGATCGTCGAGGGCCCTGGTGTCGACCACCACCCGGGAGGGGTGCCAGTACAGCCCGACCAGGTTCTTGCCCGCCAGGTTGACCCCGGTCTTCCCCCCGATCGATGCATCGACCGCCGCCAGCAGGGTGGTGGGCACGTGGACCACTTCCACGCCCCTGAGCCAGGTACCCGCCACGAACCCGGCGAGATCGGTCACCGACCCCCCGCCCACGCCGACCACGGTGTCGTCACGGCCGAGGCCGAAGCGGGCGAGCCCCTCGTAGACCGATTGGGCGACCTGCAGGGACTTTGCCTCGTCGCGGTCGGGAAGGCCGACCACCTCGGTCTGAAGCCCGGTGTCGCGGAGACGCCGGGCCACCTCCAGGGCGATGTGCGTTGCTCCGGGCTGGGTCATGATCGCCACCCGCTGCCGCCCGGGACGGGTGGGGAGCAAATCGTCGGGCAGCCCCTCGCCGACGACCAACTCGGTGGCGCCCGCCACCGTCAGGACGTCCAAGACCCCTCGATCGCGGGCTCGTCCGGAAACGACGTCAAGGCCGCCTCACGTCCCGCCAGACCCGATCGGTAGCGATCGACGGAGGTGGCCAGCTCTTCGACGGTGTCGCCACCGAACTTCCTCTGGAGCTCGGCGGCGAGGACGAAAGCCACCATCTGCTCGCCGACCACCCCGGCGGCGGGGACCGCACAGACGTCCGATCGCTCGCGGACCGCCTCCGCCGGGTCGCCACTCGTCATGTCCACCGTGCGGAGAGGGCGCATCAGGGTGGAGATCGGCTTCATCGCCGCCCGCACCCGGATGGTCTCGCCGTTGCTGATGCCTCCTTCGCTCCCACCGGCGCGATTGGTCGGCCTCCCCAGCGAGCCATTCTCGAGCAAGATCTCGTCGTGGGACTGGGAGCCGGGCAGGGATGCCACCAGGAACCCGTCTCCGATCTCGACTCCCTTGATCGCCGGGATCGACATCACAGCGGCCGCCAGGAGCCCGTCCAGCTTGCGGTCGTAGTGGACGTGGGAACCGATACCCGCGGGGACGCCGTAGGCGAGCACCTCGAAGACCCCGCCCAATGTGTCGCGACTCGCCTTTGCCTCCTCGATCGCCTTCACCATCGCCTGCTCCGCGGCGGCATCGAGACAGCGGACCGGGCTGGCGTCGACCCTTTCCAGGTCTTCGGGACCGGGAGGCGCTCCGTGGCTGCGCACCTGCCCGATGGCGACGACGTGGGAGACCACCGTCACCCCGACGGTCTCCAGCATCAACTTGGAGAGGATGCCGGCGACGGTCCTCGCCGCGGTCTCCCGGGCCGATGCCCGTTCCAGGATGTCACGCGCATCGTCGGTCCCGTACTTGAGCATCCCGGCCAGATCGGCGTGACCAGGACGCGGTCTGGTGACCTGCTTGCGGGACGCAGCAGGCTCCGGGCTCATCTCCTCGGACCATCTCGGCCACTCGGTGTTGCGGATGACGACGGCCACCGGCGAGCCCAAGGTCTGCCCATGGCGGATGCCGCCGAGGATCTCGATCTCGTCCTTCTCGATCGACATCCTGTTGCCGCGACCGTATCCCATGCGACGTCTGGCGAGCTCGTCGACGATCCTCTCCGACGACACCTCGATACCGCGAGGCAGCCCTTCCACGATCGTCACCAGACCGGGGCCGTGGGACTCACCGGCGGTCATGAAGCGCAACATCGGGGCGATGCTACGTCGGCACCGGGAAAGCGCCGAGCCCGACCAGGGCGATGGAGACCCAGGAGCCGAGAATCATCGACGGCCCGTAGGGGAGCTCGACCCTCATCGCCTCCTTGATCGTGGGCGAAGGCCCGGGCTCGGGGCTCCGTCTCGACCGGAGCTTGGACACCGAGGCGGAGCCCAGGACCACCAGCGAGAGCAGACCTCCGATGAGAGCGGTGAGGAAGACGCCCCATCCCAGTGTGCCCCAGGAGAGGAACGCGGTGAACACCCCCAGCTGGAACGAGAGCTTGACGTCCCCGTAGCCGAACCCCTGACCTCGTGCCATCAGGAAGACCAGATTGGTGCCGGCGAAGTAAGCCGCACCGCCGAGGAGCCCGCGGAGGAGAGCCGGACCGGCGTCTTCGAGCAGCGCGGCCACCGCCAGGGTCGCCACCAACAGCACCGTGCCCCGCAGGTTGAGCCGATCGACGATGCGCAGGGCATCGAGGTCGGTGATGCCCAGGGCCAGCGTCAGGGTGAGGAAGGCGAGGTACGGGACCAGGACCGGTGTCGGGCCCAGGGTGTGGGCGAATGCGACTGCGAAGACCACGGACAGGAGGACCAAGACCGGCTCACGTCGGATGCTTCGCCCGCATCCGGGGCAGGTCAGCCTGCCCCATCCCCGATGAGTCCCACAACGCGGGCAGGTTCCTGCGAAAGGACGCAGGCTCTGCTCTGCCAGGGTCTGCGCCGCGAGATCGTGTGCGATCAGGGCAGCCAGGAAACCAAAAGCTCCGGCGAGGACGTAGGTCACCGCCGGAGCAAATTAGTCGTAGTCGTATCGACGATCAGTCTTCGTCGATCTCCTTCAGGACCGAGCCCATCCGCCGGCGACGAAGCAGGCCGTGCCCCTCGTCTTCCGCCTCGGGCTGTCCGTTGGCTTCGAGCTGGGAGAAGACCTTCTCCAGGAATGCCTCGGTGTCCTCCTCGACAGCCGGAGCCTCATCCACCGGAGCGGCCTCCACTGCCGGTACGAACGCCTCTTGCGTCTGCGGCTCGTCCACCGGGGCGGGCTCGCTCGCCTCGGGCTCCTCGTATGACTCTGCGGGCCGGGGGAGGTCGGCGCCCAGACCGAAGCGGCCCAGCCGGCTCTCCCGAGCCTCGGCGGACTCGGAGACCGTGGGCTGGTCCGCGGGGCGGAAGGCGGCATCGGACTCGGCGTAACCGGGGGCCTCCTGCGTCTCGTGGGGCTCTTCGACATCGGCCTCGGGCTCGACCCACCAGGACTCGTCCGGGTTTCGCTCTGCCGCCGTCTGCTGCGTGACCTGGGTGTACTGCGGTGCCGGCTCCTCGACGACCTCGTCCAGGGTCAGCAGCTGCTGATCCGCCAGGTCGGCGGCCACCTTGGCCACCCAGAACTCGGTGGTGCCGAGACGCTCGGCCATGGTCTTGATCGAGGTTCCGGAGCCGATCTCGCACAACAAGCGCCATGCCTCGCGGGTGATCTCGATCCGCTCCTTGTCACCGGGCTCGCGGTTCATCCGGACCGACGAGTCGAGATCGGAGATGATCTGATGGACCGATGCCCACTCCTCGGCTCTGGCCTTGGCCTCGTCCAGCGCCGACTCCAGCTCGAAGGGGCGAGGGCTGCCATAGGGAGTGGTGGCATCCTCGGCGACTTCGAAGGTGACGCCCTTGGCCTTGAGGTTGTAGAGGCTCTCGACCGTGATCTCACGGATCAGGTCGACGATGGAGCCTTCGCGATCGCCCAGGTCGGCGAAGGTGGCCTCGCCGGTGACGACTCGCCGCAGGAAGGCATCGTCCACGTAGCCGGAGTTGACCAGGTGCTTGTGCAGGTCCCGGTCCTCGGCGGTGGTGGCCAGCGAGATCCCCTTCTTGCCGACGAAGATCCTGCCCCGCACGTCCTCACCGCGAATCTCCACCGCGCCGCGCTGGTCGGAGCGCAGCAAGAGACGAAGCACCTCGTCCAAGGGGACGAAACCAAGATTTCCTGAAAGAGCCACCTCAACCACTCCTTGCCTGCCTGCTCAGTCGTTCGACTCCAGATCGGCCTCTCGTCGCGCCTGCTTTAGACGTTTCTACCTGCCCGGAGCATGACATCGAACGGTGGTTCCACCCCGGTCCACCAGCGAAATGCATCTGCGGCCTGCAACACCAGGAACTCGATCCCATCCATGACCGGAAGCCCCTTCCGGGTCGCCCACTCGACCGTGCCGGTGGGTCCCGCTCCGTAAGGGAGATCGACCAGCCCCCCCGCAACCTCCAGGATCCCCTCCGGCAGCTTCTCCCCGCCCATGCCGAGCGGTGTCGCATTGACGACGATGGCGCCGGCGACGCCGGAACCGAAAGGGACCACCCCGGCCGCCACACCGACCCTACGCAACAGTGAGTCGAGCTTCTCAGGGGAGCGCGACGACGCATAGACCGCCCGGTCGGTCGTCGCTCCCAGCGCCGCGGCGGCGGCACCTCCCGACCCCAGGACCAGGACCGGTGCCCCCGATGGGAACCTGCTGTCGCCCAGGGCCGAGCCGGAGGCGGTCACATCGGTGCTGTGGCCTTCGATCCGCCCTCGACGGAGCCGCAGGCTGTTGACCGACCCCGAGACCCTCGCCGCGTCGGTGAGGAGGTCGGAGGCCTCGGCGGCGGCGAACTTGATCGGCATCGTGACGTTGATCCCGTCCCAGGCCCCACGACGCAACTCCTCGACGACTTCTCGCAGCTCTGCGAGCCCGGCCCGAATCGCCACATAGGTGCCGTCGATCCCGAGGTCGGTCATGGCTGCAGTGTGTATCGCCGGCGAACGGGAGTGGCTGATCGGGTCTCCGAGGACGGCGAATCTCAGCCGGTCAGCCATACGGCTTGGGTGCCGGGCTCGGTCTCAGGGGAGGACGCCCTCGTCTCTTGCCTGTTGCACATTGGCGTTGTGCTCTTCGATGGTGGTGGCGAAGGCGTGATGACCTTCGAGGTCGGAGAGCACATAGAAGAGGAACTCGGTGTCCTCGGGGGCTGCGGCCGCATCCAGCGAGGCCTTGCCCGGCGAGGCGATCGGGGTCGGGGGGAGACCGTTGACCACATAAGTGTTGTAGGGGGAGTCGACCTCGCGGTCGAACTGGGAGATGTCCCTCGTCCCCAGGGCGTAGAGCACGGTGGCGTCGATGTCGAGTTTCATCCCCAGCTCGAGACGATTGTGGACGACGCTCGAGACCGTGGGACGCTCCTCGTCGAGCAGGACCTCGGTCTCGATCAGGGAGGCGATGATCAGTCCGTCGTACGGCGTGAGACCGGCCTCCTCCACCACGGACCAGTCGATGCTGTCCATCCGCTGCTCCATGGTCGAGGACAGCCGCTGGAGGATGTCCTCCGGCTCCGCCGTCGCCGCGAACTCGTAGGTGTCGGGGAACAGGAGGCCCTCCCAGTCGGAGAGCACCGGCTCCTCGGGCATCTCACGTATCGAGGTCTCGACCGACCCGGAGAGGAGAGCGGTCTCGAAGTCGGCGTAACTGTGACCCGAGGCCTCGGAGAGCCGGGTCAGGATCTCGGTCACCCTCAGCCCCTCGATGATCGTCACCCGATAGGTGTCGGCTACCGGGCCCACCACGAGGAGGGCGACGACCTCTGCCGGATCCATCAGGGTCTCGAACTTGTAGGTCCCCGCCTGGAGACGGGCAGCCGCCTCGTTGTTCCGAACCGCCACCTCGAACTCCAGTGCGGATCTGACCACTCCCTGGGCAGCAAGGATGGCTGCGATGTCCTGGGCGGTGGACCCCGACTCGATCTCGATCGTCACTTCCTGGCCTGGCACCACCGACACCGGGGCACCCCCGTCGTCTGATCCGAACGAGGAGCCGACCCACCGACCCAGGTATGAAGCGCCGCCGACGATGGCGAAGCCGGCCACCACGACGAGCACCACCGCGGTGGCGAGCTTGGCGATCCGGACCCAGGGGGACGGTTCGGGTATCGGTTCGAAGGTCATCGTTGTCTGTCCAGATAGTCCTGAAGGATGATGGCGGCCGCCACCTTGTCCACGGTCTCCCGTCGCCTGCGACGTCTCATTCCCGACTTCAAGAGGCTTTCCTCGGCAAGCCGGGACGTAAACCGCTCGTCGACGAGCACGATCACTGCGCCTGTCGCCTCCTCGAGCTCGGCCGCGAGTTTCCTGGCCTCCCGTGCCGAGACGCCTTCACCACCACCGAGTGGAGTGGGAAGACCGACGACAATGGTACCTACTCCCAGTTCCTTCACGAGGTTTGCCACCACCGGCACCACCGTCTCCCGTGGCACCACCGAGTGGGGGGCGGCCGTGATCCCCAGGGGGTCGGACACGGCGATGCCGATTCGCTTCGTCCCGTAGTCGACGCCGAGGGAACGGGTCACAGACCCCGCAGCGCCCGCTCTGCCGCCGATCTGGCGCGGTCGAGGGCGGAGTCGAGGCTCTCCCCTCTCGGCCCGCCTGCCTGGGCCAGTTCCGGGTCACGCGAGCCACCGCCACCGAGCTCACGAGCCGCTTCGGCGATGACATCCGCAGCGGAGACGCCCTT
>LLBZ010051511.1_pt1 | contig 10249 bp, 11 predicted proteins | sample 1489421 | NCBI WGS metagenome assembly LLBZ01 (sample SAMN04092657, study PRJNA295927) | soil metagenome | biome: Soil prokaryotic community; feature: Bulk soil; isolation source: soil from tomato rhizosphere | host: tomato cultivar Moneymaker | place: South Korea | collected 2011-11-01 | reverse complement strand
AAAACGCAGTCCTCGCTGCTCGAAGCGATGGAAGAGCGTCAAGTCAGTGCCGATGGCGTGACGCGTGATTTGCCTCAACCGTTTTTCGTGATTGCAACGCAGAATCCAACGCATCAGATCGGCACTTTCCAGTTGCCGGAATCGCAACTCGATCGCTTCCTGATGTGTCTTTCACTTGGTTATCCGGATGCGGCTTCCGAACGTGCGCTGTTGATGGGAGAAGACCGCCGTACATTGTTGCGCTCGTTGCCGACGGCAATGCTGCCCGAAGAACTGGTTGTGGCACAACGGGCATTGTCCCAGGTGCACGCGTCACCGGCACTGATCGATTACGTACAGGCATTGGCGCAGGCATCGCGCCAAGGCGAATTGTTCGCCGAAGGCATGAGTCCGCGTGCCGCCATTGCACTGTTGCAGGCAGCACGCGCATGGGCGGCAATGGAAGGTCGCAATCACGTGATTCCAGAAGACATACAGGCAGTCTTGATACCGGTTGTTGCGCATCGCTTGCGGCCGCTGAAATCGGCAAGCGGCAGCGCGTCCGGTCGACGCGAACTGATGCTGCAGTTGATCAAATCGGTTCCAGTCTGATCGACGCATCCATGTATCACGCACTCCGAGACCTGTTTTTCGTCAAGCTTAATAAGTGGCTATACCGATTGCGCACGCCGGAAACAGGCGAAGTATTTCTGCATCGACGCCGCGTGTTCATCATTCCCTCACTCGCCGGCTTCGCGTTTGGCGGCCTGTTGCTGCTGCTGTTCATCGGCTCGGTCAATTACGGATTAAGCCTGGGCTTTGGACTGACATTTCTGATCGCGTCGTGTGCATTGATCGATATGCACCTTGCATTCCGCAATGTCGCGCATCTGCATTTGAAGATCGGACGCAGCCAAGCGGTCTTTGCCGGTGACGATGCGCTGTTCGAACTTTTCCTGATCAACCGCCACAATCGCGACCGCTATGCAATCTGGGTCGCGTTCATCGGCGACGGCTTGCCGGATGTCGAACAGGCGGTCGACATCCCGTGCAATTCGTCGCGCTCCGTGACGCTGTCCGTGGCAGCGGACAAGCGGGGATGGCTGGCAGCACCGCGCGTGCGCTTGCAAACACGTTATCCGCTTGGATTGCTGCGCGCATGGGCCTATTGGTTGCCAGACGCCAGAACGCTGGTGTATCCGCGTCCGGAAGATCAATCGCCTCCGCTACCGATAATGGGAGCTTTGGAATCAGACAATCAGGGGCCGGCGGGCAGCGACGATTTCTCCGGCGTGCGTGCGTATCAGGCGGGCGACTCCATGAAGCAACTCGCGTGGCGCCAGATTGCCCGCGTCGACATCGACATGGGTGGCACACTCGTGACAAAGCATTTTGAAGGCGGTGCGGCGAGTACACTTTGCATCGACAGTGCATTGTTACCTTCGAACATGGATGTTGAACTGAAAATGTCGCGCATGACTCGCTGGGTTCTGGAAGCAGAGGCGCGCGGACTCGCCTATGCATTTCACCTCGGCGACACGGCATTCCCGGCGCGTCTTGGACCGGCACACTGCGACGCCTGCCTGACGGCACTGGCGTTGTATGAAGGATCATGATGGGGTCGTCCACGTTTTTCCAGCGCTTCCAGTCTCTGCCGCGCGACAAGGCCGACACCTTGTTGCTGCTCACCGCATGTGCGTTGGTATTGGCGCCGCATGCCGGACATCTGCCGCTATGGGTGCCGTGGACATCTACCTGCTTGCTGGTCTGGCGCGGATGGATCACGTTCCGTGGCAATCGCATGCCGCCGCGATGGCTGTTGCTGCCGCTTGCGGTGGGTGCGATGGCCGGTGTGTTCTTTACCTACAGAACCTTCTTCGGACGTGAAGCAGGCGTCACGATGCTGGTGCTGCTGTTGGCATTAAAGCTTCTCGAAATGCGCGCCAAACGGGACTTGTTCGTCATAACGTTCTTGAGTTTTTTCCTGATGCTGGCGGCTTTCTTTTATTCGCAATCGATCGCCACGGCCGCCTACATGCTGGTTGCATTGGTTGCATTGCTGACTACACAGTTATCGTTTCAATATATCGACACCGAACCTCCGTTGGGACAGCGTTTGCGTATCGCCACGCAAATCGTCGCCCTTGCCGTTCCGGTCATGCTGGTCATGTTTGTGCTGTTTCCTCGCGTTCAGGGACCGTTATGGGGCTTGCCTGGCGATGCGAATTCGGGCCGCACCGGCTTATCGGATACGATGTCGCCCGGCAATATTTCCAGCCTGGCACAATCCGATGATATTGCGTTTCGCGTCAAGTTCATTGATCCCCCACCGTCAAAAGACAAACTCTACTGGCGCGGCATCGTGCTTACCGATTACGATGGCCGCACCTGGACCCGGTTATGGCATTCGAAGGCACAGGCAAACCGGCAAATTCTGGTGCGGCAACGTGGTACGCCGATTCGGCACCAGGTGACGCTGGAGCCGAGCGGACAACGCTGGCTGTTTGCATTGGAATTACCTCAGGCGGCGCCGCAATTACCCAACAATTCGGTTGAATTCAATAGCGATTTGCAATTGCTGGCGAGACGGCCGATCAACGAACGCATACGCTACGATGTGACTTCACACATTGATTTCGATTTGCAACCGAACGAGAACGTGGCGGTCGTGCGGCACACGCTTGCATTGCCGGGTGGGTACAACCCCGCAACGCGTCGTTATGCTGCGCGCCTGCGCAACCTGCACCACAATCCGGTAGACATCGTCAATGCGGTACTCCAGACATTTCGCAGCGAATCCTTCAGCTATACCCTGGAACCGCCGTTGCTGGGTAAACATGCAGTCGACGAATTCCTGTTTTCGACGCGCGCCGGGTTTTGTGAGCATTATTCCAGCGCATTCGTGGTGTTGATGCGCGCTGCGGGCATACCGGCGCGCGTCGTCACCGGGTATCAGGGCGGCGAGCTCAATCCGGTTGACGGATTCATGAGCGTGCGCCAGTCAGATGCGCATGCATGGGCAGAAGTATGGTTGCAAGACCGTGGCTGGGTGCGGATCGATCCGACGGGTGCGGTTGCGCCATGGCGCGTCGAAAAGAGCCTATCCTCCGGATTGCCGCGCCGCCTGCTCAGTGGCTTGGTCTCCTTCGATATCGAAAATAGCAAGTGGCTATCTCACTGGCGCATGAGTTGGGATGCGGTCACCAATCGCTGGAATCAATGGGTGTTGAATTATTCCCCTGACAGACAAAAAAGCCTGTTGCGATCACTCGGTTTTACCGAACCCGATTGGCGTACCATGACGGCGTTGATGTTTGGCATCGGCATGCTGGTGGTGGCGGCAATCGCCGTTCCACTTGTGCGGAACCGGCAGATCCGCGATCCGGTCAATGCATGTTATTTTCGATTGTGTGCATTGCTTGCGCGTGACGGGTTGCCGCGCGCACCGCATGAAGGTCCACGCGCCTATTGCCTGCGCGTGACGGCGCCGGAATCACCGCTAACACCGGAACGCAAAGCCGCTGTCAAACGCTTCCTGCAATTGTATGAATCCATTCAATACGACGTGGCTGGGCAAGATACGCCCGCCAAAGCCGCATCAAAACTGAAATCCTTGTTAGTGCAATGTCGATAAAATTATCCGTACTATCTTTACCCTTGCTGACGCTCTCGCTGGCGCTAACTGCCGCACCCGATGTCAGCTCCAGGCAAAAGGCCGCCGGGCCAGCCAAAGTGAGCAATGTAAACAAACCCGAGTCCAAATCGGAAGACATCGACGAATTCGCCAACTTCACGCAGTGGGCAGAAGTGGCAGCCTTCATGGATCAAATGGTGTTCAAGCATGGCTTTGACCGCGTCGAACTGGAAGCAATGCTACGCCAGACTCGCTATGTCGACAGTGCGGTCCGCTTGATGCGTCCGGCGCCACCCGGCACACCGAAAAACTGGGCGGCATATCGTGCACGCTTTGTCGAGCCGGTACGCGTCAATGCCGGCATCTCATTCTGGAATGCGCATCAAGATGCTTTGACGCGAGCCGAAGAGGAATACGGTGTGCCTGCCGAAATCATTGTCGGCATCATCGGTGTCGAAACAATTTTCGGGCGCCACACCGGCAACTTTCGGGTGATGGATGCCATTACGACGCTCGCATTTGCGTATCCGGACACGCCGACACGACTGGCGCGCATGGAATACTTTCGTGGCGAACTGGAAAATACGCTATTGCTGTCACGCGACTACGACATCGATCCATTCTCGCTATTGGGCTCATACGCCGGCGCGATCGGATTACCGCAGTTCATGCCCGGCAGCATCCTGCAATATGCGGTTGATTTTGATGGTAATGAGCATATCGACTTGCGCAACTCACCGACCGATGCGATTGGCAGTGTCGCGAATTTTCTTGTGCAGCATGGCTGGCAACGCAATGCCCCGATTGCATTCCCCGCCATAGTCGCACAGCCAAGCGAAAACGCTGCGCCAGCGTGGCAAAAATTCATCGGCCAAGGATTGAAAGCCAAATTCACCCTGGATGAATTGCGTGCCAATGGCGTTACGCCAGAGATGGCGTCACCGCCCGGGAAATTGTATGGTCTGGTCGACTTGCAAAACGGATTCGATCCGACCGAATACTGGCTCGGCACCGACAATTTTTTCGCGATTACACATTACAACCGCAGCTATTTCTATGCGATGGCGGTGACCGATCTTGCCAGTACGGTACGTGCCGCACGCAATCCGCAATAACGACACCGTACGCATTTGCATATGACCTGTATTCAACGCGGCGCGGCGGGGGCCTTCAAGACTGCACATTCAATTGCTACCGTATCTTCGCCGTTGCCAATCCATGTTTGTCCATCCTGGATCGTGCACTGCAATTGCATCGTGCGTTGCGCCAAGCCGGCCAACGCCTGACTTGTCGCTGCAGGCAGGTTGTACACCGTCAGATTGCGGGCGCGATCGACGCGGCTGCCAGTCTGATTCCACCAGATTGCGCTATTGCTGCTATAGCTGTAAATGGCAACGCGATCGGCACGGCCACAGGCTTTCATGATGCGCCGGTCATCCGGCTGACCGACATCGATCCATAAATCAATTGCGCCGGTCAAATCCTTCTGCACCAAATCCGGTTCGTCTTCCGCACTCAATCCTTTGCCGAATGTGAGCGCCTCATGCGCATTCAGTACAAACGCAAGAAGCCGCACCATCATGCGCTCATCGGTTTCTGATGGATGACGCGCAATCGTCAGCGCGTGGTTTTGATAATAATGCCGGTCCATATCGGCGATCTGGATATCAGCTTTGTAAATAGTTGATTTGAGTGCCATGATTTTCAAATAATGCGTCGTACGGCGTCGCCGGAAGGTGTCGAAGAATAGCTGATTTTGCACAGTGCCGATACGCGGTAATGGCGGAAACGGCGATAATGGTGCCCTTCCGGCAAACGCCCGCATGCCTGCACGATTGAAATTAACAACGCACAACGTGAAGGTCGCTGCTGCATAGCGTGCCTCCCTATCCACTTTCCATGCGATTGCCATGATCAAGTTTGCGATTCAACACTTCGACGCGATCAACAGTGACCGTCCACCAGAAACCGCCATGTCGATTATCGTCGCGACTCGCGACTGGGTCGATAAAGCCGTCATTGGCCTGAATCTGTGCCCCTTCGCAAAGGCGGTACAAGTCAAAAGCCAGATTCGCTATGCGGTCAGTGATGCAACGACTGCAGACGAACTGCTGAATGACCTGCTAGTCGAATTGCGCGACATCGCGGCGGCGGACGAGTCGCAACTCGATACCACGCTCCTGATTCACCCCTATACATTGACGGATTTTGTCGAGTACAACGATTTTCTTGATGTCGCCGACAAGGCGGTTGCCGCACTTGGGCTCGAAGGCGATATCCAGGTTGCCAGCTTCCATCCCGACTATCAATTTGCCGATGCGGCCGCTGACGATATATCGAATTACACAAATCGATCGCCATATCCGATTCTGCATCTGTTGCGCGAATCGAGCATCGAACGCGCTGTGAACGCCGTTCCGGATGCCTCCGCCATTTTCGAGAAAAATATTGATACGCTGCGCCAGCTCGGTATTGAGGGCTGGCAACGTTTGGGAATATCAATTAATACAACGAATTGATAGGCGATTTTCTCATCTTGTCAAATTAAAAACAAATCAAAACATAACAGCATGAATTGTTGGTAAAATAGCATTAATGAAATGTTTAAGCGCTGCTTGCGTGGTTAAATCCCTCCGCTTTGGTCAATATCAATCACTTACATCAGCTAGACATATCACTTTTAGCATTGCAATTTTGGAACACTTCCCCTATATTTCCGTTGTACAATTAATTCAGCGTGGAAACGTTCATCAACGTTATCGCAATGTGACCGAATTGAAATAGCGGTTCGCCAATATTGCCGGTTTGAGAACGGACCCGCATGCGAACCCCTTATTAAAAATTTCCCGTAAGGAAAGATCGATATCATGACTAATTCACTAGACAAGACGAACAGTACGCGACTGGCCGACCAGGTCGCTTACGACCCCAATAATTTGCTGGATGCGTTGATTGAAAAACTCGGCCTGAAAAACGATGCAGCGCTGTCGCGTGCGCTCGAAGTCGCACCGCCGGTTATCAGCAAGATTCGTCACCGCCGCTTGCCGGTCGGTGCGTCGCTGCTGATTCGCATGCATGAAGTCAGCGATTTGAGCATCAAGGATTTGCGCATTCTGATGGGTGACCGCCGCGACAAATTCCGCATCAGCGACAAGCAATTCAAACCGAAAGACGGGTCGGATGTGGGCGGCCAGGATAGCGAAGAATAATAAAGCAGGCCAGATGCTGCATCAGGCAGGGAAGACGCCAGTCGACAAATAACGATCGCCACGGTCACATACGATAAATACGATCGTGGCGTTTTCGACGGTTTTCGAAACACGCAATGCAATTTCGCATGCGCCGGCGGCAGAAATGCCGCAGAAAATGCCTTCCTCTATTGCGAGGCGACGCGCCATTTGCTCGGCCGCTGACTGACTGACCGATTCGACTTGATCGACACGCGACTTGTCGAAAATCTTCGGCAAATATGCTTCCGGCCACTTGCGGATTCCCGGAATCTGCGAACCCTCTTCCGGTTGCGCACCAATAATGCGGATCTCCGGGTTCTTTTCCTTCAGATACTTCGACACGCCCATGATGGTTCCAGTGGTGCCCATCGCACTGATGAAGTGCGTGACGCCTCCGTCAGTATCGCGCCAGATTTCCGGCCCCGTGCCTTCATAGTGTGCACGCGGATTGTCGCGATTCGCAAACTGATCCAGGATAATGCCCTGTCCTTCCTTTTGCATTTGCTCTGCCAGATCTCGAGCATATTCCATGCCGCCGGTCTTTGGCGTCAAAACGATTCTAGCGCCATACGCAGACATGCTTTGGCGGCGCTCGATGCTAAGGTTCTCCGGCATCAGCAGCACCATCTTGTAACCACGCATTGCAGCCGTCATGGCCAACGCAATACCGGTATTACCGCTGGTTGCCTCGATCAACGTATCGCCAGGCTTGATTTCGCCGCGCTGTTCCGCATGCTTGATCATCGACAGCGCGGCCCTGTCCTTCACCGAGCCAGCCGGATTGTTACCTTCAAGCTTACCCAGAATGACGTTATTGCGACGCGCCCCATCTTCACCGGGAATATGTGTGAGTTGAATCAGGGGAGTGTTGCCGATGGTGTCTTCGATGGTCAAATAACGCATAAGGTCGGGTGTCTGCAGGTACAAAGCACCTATTCTAATCGGAGAATGAAATCCGAGTCGGTATGCGCCGAAGCATTCTTGCCCAAAACAAAGGCGGCCGCTACCCAAGTAACGGCGCCCGTGTCATGTTCTGAATCGATTACTTCTGTTCTGCTGCAGGCGTCGACGCAGCCGTGGTGCCAGATACGTTTTCGTTGACAGGTTTTTTGGTGCTTTTTCCAGCCTTGGCGTCGTTCACCGATGTCATGGTCCTGGCCTGTCCATTGACAGTCAAGCCAGCGGCAGACAACTTGATGGCACTCTTGCCACCGATTCCCTTGACACGTTGCTCGATGTCAGCCCAGTCCTTGAAATCGCCGCCACGCTTGCGCTCATCGAGGATAGCCTGCGAAGTTTTCGGACCAAGTCCCTTGATGCCGTCCAGCGCCGCTTGATCGGCCTTGTTCACATCGACCTCGGCGTGCACAATGCCTGTTGTCGCCATGAAGATGGCCAGTCCCAGTAATAGTTTTTTCAGCATGTCAGTATTTCCCTTTAAGTTGGCCTGCATATGGATGTGGAGTTACCACAATGCCATCTTAGCGAAAAGTTATCTCTTTAGCATGCCATAAATATAATAGATTTCATCCTTCCACCGCCTCATTCCCGAACAGTTCGTCGCGCGTCACGGTTGCCGTGCCCAGCTTGCCAACGACGATGCCACCGGCGCGATTAGCCATTGCAACTGCCTCCGATAATGTCGCGCCCACCCCCAGCATGACCGCCAACGTCGCTATAACGGTATCTCCAGCTCCCGACACATCGTAAACTTCACGCGCCATCGCCGGGAAATTTTCGACGTCATGGGCGGTATATAAGGTCATCCCTTCTTCCGAGCGAGTCAGAAGCAAGGCTTCAAGTTCCAGCGCCGCGCGCAGTTGCTGCGCCTTGGCAGTCAACTCTGCTTCGGTTTTCCAACTGCCGACGATGCGTTTCAGCTCACCCTTGTTAGGGGTCAAGACCGATGCGCCAAGATACGGAGAAAAATCGTCGCCCTTTGGATCGACCAGAATGCGCTTGCCGAGCTTGCGTGCTGCGGCAATCATGTCGACGACATTGACCAGTCCGCCTTTCGCATAGTCAGACAATACGATTGTGTCGTACTCAGGCAAAAGGGAGTTGAATTGAGTCAGCTTGTCGCGCAATACCGTATCGGTCGGCGGATTTTCAAAATCGATGCGCAACAGTTGCTGTTGGCGGCCAATGACACGCAGCTTGATAATCGTCGATATCGACACGTCTCGATTCAGGTAACTCTGAATACCGAGTTCGTGCAACATGCTGTCAACCATATTGCCGGCTTCATCTTTTCCGACAACACCAAGCAATGCCGTATGTGCGCCTAGCGCGACGGCATTGCGTGCGACGTTAGCGGCGCCGCCAAGACGTTCTTCACGCCGCTCGATGCGAACCACCGGCACGGGCGCTTCAGGAGATATCCGACTGACATCGCCAAACCAGTAACGATCCAGCATTACGTCACCAACGACCAGGATGCGCGACGCGCTCAATGACGCGAACAAGGGCGCCATCATGCCAGTGCCGATGCTGAACGGCCAATGCCGAAATACTCGAAGCCGATCTCGGCCATCACTTCGGGTTCGAACAGGTTACGTCCATCGAAAATCACCGGCGCCTTCAGTAACGCTCTGACCTGATCGAAGTCCGGACTGCGGAATGCTTTCCATTCGGTCACAATCGCCAGTGCATCGGCATCCCTTAACGCATCCATCGGGTTTTCGCTAAAACAAATACGCGCAAATCCGGCAGCATCTTTTGCAAAATCCATTTCCAGTACGCGTCTGGCTTCGACCATCGAAACCGGATCGTAGACAGCGACACTGGCGCCGCGTCCGATCAGCTCCTTCAGCAATATGCGCGACGGCGCTTCGCGCATGTCATCGGTATCGGGCTTGAAAGCCAATCCCCATATTGCAAAATGCCTGCCCGTCAAATCCGCGCCAAAACGACGAACAACCTTGCGACCGAGCACATGCTTCTGATTGTTGTTGACGGCCTCCACTGCACGCAGGATCAGTAATTGCTGGTCGTACTCGCGAGCCGTACGTTCCAGCGCCTGGACATCCTTCGGAAAGCATGAGCCGCCATAGCCGCAGCCGGCATACAGAAAGCCGTAACCGATGCGCGGGTCGGAACCGATGCCCTGCCGGACTGCCTCGATATCGGCGCCCACTTCATCGGCCAGATTCGCGAGTTCATTCATGAATGAAATACGCGTTGCAAGCATCGCATTGGCTGCATATTTGGTGAACTCCGCAGATGGCACATCCATCCAGAACGTGCGCTCATGATGACGATTGAACGGCATGTACAGCTTCTTCATCACTGCTTGCGCACGCATGCCGTTCGGTGTGTTGTCGCAACCGATCACAATGCGATCCGGTCGCATGAAATCGGCGACGGCGGCACCCTCCTTCAAAAATTCAGGATTGGATACGACCGA
>LLBZ010079272.1_pt3 | contig 10267 bp, 10 predicted proteins | sample 1489421 | NCBI WGS metagenome assembly LLBZ01 (sample SAMN04092657, study PRJNA295927) | soil metagenome | biome: Soil prokaryotic community; feature: Bulk soil; isolation source: soil from tomato rhizosphere | host: tomato cultivar Moneymaker | place: South Korea | collected 2011-11-01 | reverse complement strand
TCCAGGGTGCGGGCAAATTAAATTGATTCGGATTCTTGAATGAGTAGGCTTTGGTATGACCCATTTGCGGCGTCACAAATTGTTGTACATTAAATTTACCAAAACCATTGGTGCCCGGTGCCGGTTGCCAGCGACCTGGGTGCTTTAATTGATAATAAGTATTTACCGGTTTGTAGCCGGTGTAATCCTTATAAGGTTTGCGATTGTATTTCACGCCACCTTCGTCGCCCAACTGGTTCATACCATCGTGTAAACGTGCGTTCACTACCCCAAAGCCCGCAATATTCCCTATTCCAATCGGGTTAGTCGGGTCCATATTGTCGTCGGTTGGATCAAGGCCCAGATTCATCAACATACCGTCCCATTGCGCCTGGCGATGGGGCGCAATGCTGCTCAATACACGATAAGCAGCATAGAGCACCGAAATATTTTTATCGTGATTATTTGTCTCAGTGCGGCGCTCGCTAATTTTTGAATAAATACCCACTTGTGTCGGATGATAGGGCGCTACCGCATCAAACCAGGAATTGGACAGCATCGCGGTGTGGCGCAATACCAGTGTGGCATCGGAACCACTTTTACTCACATCGGTAGACAACAACTGAAACGCATTGGGAATAACTACTTCAGCAGGTGCATAACCGGTATTAATATCAAACGCAAACACATTGGTAGAGGCTAATAACAAGGTAGCCTGCAGCGCGCGCTTGAGTGGATTTTTTTTCAACAGCGATAAATTTTTCATAGCAGATCCTTTAAATGAACAATAACGGTGAGTGACGCGACTGCGCATGTTATAGATATTTTTAACGGATTCAGCATGGAAAAATGGGACACAGTGTATTAAGAATTTACCTCCACCAGTGTTTACAATGCGGCAGCCTGCAAGCCTTTGCGGAGCGCAACTGATTTTTTAACAAAGGGATGATTTATGAAACGTTTTGAGGTGGGTCAACACCTATACGACTTACACTGGACGGATATTGATGGCAACGCAGTGGATATTCCCGATCAAAAACACTTTATCCACCTGCAATTCCGCCGTTTCTCCGGCTGCCCTATTTGCAATATTCACATGGGCCAATTAAAAGCGAGAGCTGCTGAGTTGCGCAATAGCAACATTAAAGAAGTTATTGTGTTTTATTCGGAAGATAAAAAAATCAAAGCAAATCTGGGCGATATTCCCTTCACGCTGATTGCCGACCCACACAAAAATCGCTATGAATATTTTGGTGTGGAGCAATCGTTAAAATCCGTCCTTGACCCACGCGCCTGGCCTGCCGCAATCACCGGCTTGGTGAAAAATATCACCCGTGCGCTGCGAATGCTGCCGCGAAACGAGGAATCCATGTTTGGTTTACCGGCTGATTTTTTAATTGATCTGGACGGAAAAATCATCGCGTTAAAATATGGTGAACACGCTTATGACCAGTGGACGGTGGATGAATTGCTCGCTCAAGTGAACCAGCAATTATCTGCACAAAAAAATTCACTAGCGTGATTTAACGCAACTGAAAAGCACAACGAAAAAGCGCCGGGCATAAGCAGGCGCTTTTCCGTCCAGGTGGATCATTAATCTGTTAGCAAATCCAGTTCAGGTCGAGCGGCGGGTACGGTCAAGCTACCAGCAGGATTGAATAACAGAACCAAGGCCGATGCGATAATTGGCGCGTGCCCCACTAACTCCTCCGGCCCTAAAACAACACCGGTAATCGTAAAAATAAACGCCACCAATAGCAGCGCAAGGCGCGGCGCCATATTGCTCACCAACAGCAGGCCAAAACACAATTCGGCCATACCGGCGGCAAGTACAAAGTGAATATCGGTAAAACCCTGCAGACCAAGGGCACGGGGGGAATTAAAAGCCGGGTACTCCTGCAAAAAGGCAAGCCCATAGCCAGGTGCAAGAAATTTATCGTGAAACGTTAGAATAATTAACTGCAAACCCAAACCAAATTGCAGAAGCAGTAACCCGAGGGCAGGGCTGGCGATCCAATAATCGCTGCCAAATAATTTCCAGTTGTAGCTTTGCTCCAGACGGCGGCGATCGGTAAAAAATAATGCCAAGGCCAACGCAATAAATTCAGGTGCATAGTCAATCGCACTGCTTAGCGGAAAAAACCAGAATAAGAGTAGTGAAAAAACCAGCAATACCAACGCAAATAAGCTGACGTTAACAATTAATAATAAAATCAATAGTGCTTGAATTAACGAATATTCAAACGCAGCCCCATTTGCAACAAAATTGGGCGCCACAAAATGCCCCTGCAACAAATTGGCAAGCAGCACTATTCCCACCGAAAATTTCAGCAGGCTATTGATCCAATGCGCGGGTTGTGGGAGCAGGCGCGACAACAGCGGGCCTTGTAATAACAGCGCAATCGAGGGCTGGATACGCGCACGGCGCTCCAACAAATGAGCGAACAATAAAAATAACAGTGCACCAATAATGATCAGCAGTGTGAACCCATCCAATACAAAGTGGGCATTCTGGTGCTGCTGATCGCTTTCAATAAACCATTTCACATGCGCCAGCGCGGAGTTAGTTAGTGTCAAAAAACACATAACTGCGAGCGCAAACCGGGCACTACAGGTTTTAGCAAATGTTAATGCTATTAATAACCTTTCCATCATCGCGTTCCTTCCCAATACTTGATACTTAGACTCAGCAATTGCGGTAAAGCAGCAGTTAATACAAAGTATGCCAGCAGCTCCCTGTGCAAATAGTATTCTGCACAGCAGCAATTGCTGAGTGAAATTATCGGAACACAGAATGCCAGTATTGATGTGAATATTACCTATAAAAATATTTATCTCTGTGTTAAACAGGGCACCGGTATTAATAAAAAATTTAATGCCCGACTTAACATAAACTTAAAAAGTTTTTATAAAATTAACGCGTCGCTGCTTCAATGCTACAAAGTGAGCACTTTGGCGCCTAAAACAACAAGTAAAGGATACTATTAATTTTCCCCAACGGAGGAGCAAGGAATTGAATTACATTTCGGTGATTGATCACGAACAAAACGAAGTCAAGGTGGATGCACAAACCGGCGATACCTTGATGGAAATTCTGCGCGATAATTTATTTGATGTCGCCGCCACCTGTTCCGGTGCGGGTACTTGTGGTACTTGTCATCTACATATTGATGAGGCCTGGTTTAACCTGTTGCCGCAGAAAGATTGTTACGAGGAAGACACCCTGCGTGACTCCTACCATTACTCCAACACACAATCGCGTTTAGCTTGTCAAATTACCTTTGATGAATCGCTCAGTGGTATTCGCGTTTCACTGGTCAACAACAATTAGCAGAGGGATCCATGGCAACCAATATTAATCTCAACGATATTTATATTTTTCATTTTGTCTCCGAGCTGAAGAGCATTACAGCAGCCAGCAAAAAATTAAATACCAGCAAACAAACCATCAGCCGCAAATTGGCACAATTGGAAGAGTCCCTCGGGGTGACACTGATTGCACGCAATACGCGCAATTTTCAACTCACCAATGCCGGGCAGGATTACTTTCAAAGCTGTGCCAAAATTATTGAACAGGTGGAGCAGGCCAATGCCATGGTGCAACAGCATCAAACAACCATGGAAGGACGCATTAAAATTTGTTTGCCCCATGAGTTTAATAATAAAAAAACCTGCGGCTATTTTATGCGCTTTATGGATGCCAATCCGGCGATTAAATTGGATATTACCCTGTGTGACCGCAATAGTTTTTCCATGGCCGATGGTTTTGACTTGGCGATTCGTTTAGGCGAACTGGAAGATTCTTCCATGGTGGCCCGCTCCCTTGGCGGGGTCAATTACGGTTTGGTCGCAAGCCCCGGCTATTTGAAAAAATTCGGTATGCCACAAAAGTGTGAGGATCTCTATCAACACACTTATATTATGGTGAGCAAAAGTTCATCGGCAATCGACAAGGATTCACCGCTATTAAAATGCCGCCAATTAGTAGTGAATGAATTTATGTTAGGTAAACAATTTGCCAGCCAAGGTTTCGGGCTGGTGCGCTTGCCGCTGTTTATGTGCACCGAAGAATTGAATAGCGGTGAGCTGGTGATTTTACCGGTTGAACAGTGCATGGAAACAAGACCATTGAGCCTGATGTTTCTCAAGGATAAATACATGCCCGGCTATGTGCGTAAATTTATTGACTACGTAGTAGATATTTGCCGCGAACAAGATTTATGGATGGTCGATCATGTCCGTTATATTTATCAGCCAACGGCGATTAAAACGCCACAGCATATTAACGAGCCAGCAGTGGCGCAAATGGCTTGATGCGATAGCATTTTTTTTCAGGCGGCACTGTTAAAAACAATACGTCGCTCAACAACCGGTTTGAAATTTTCTCGTGCAATATCCAAATGAAATTGTCCGGTAATAAATTCATTGAGGTAATGCTCGTTTTCAAACTTCCACACTGTCATCACATCGGGGAACAGGACGTTCTCCACGTGTTTTGTCAGCGCCTGCTCGTTCGCCAAAGCTTGAAACTGGCGTATTTCAAAACTGCACAGCCCGCGCGCCTGTTGTACCAGCAACTCTAATCCCTTATAAAAATTGGACACCAGGCCTGCGTCTGCCTCTTTTTTAAAGACAACCAATACTCTGCGCTCAATCATTCTCTTTTCCATTAGCACTATTAATTGTTAACACCGTCTTATCGGAAAGTTTGCATGCTCACCACAACTACTCCGAATTAATTTCATACACATTCAGTTAATACAGTTCATGCGCGTTATATGCCTATTAACCAGACAGGTTTGAACAGAGCCATTTTAACCAACTGCAACCCGGTGCATAGTTAAATTGATGGGACACTGTATCCATTAAATATCACTTTCTATTCAACCTGCTGACTGGCAACCTCGCCGACAAGGAATGACTGAGGTATGCAAGCAATGCGTGGACTGGACTATATACATCGCCCAATACAACACCAAAATTCGTCGCAGTGTGTGAATCCCATTGCAGAGAATGCAATGGCAAATAATTCCGTGCCAACCAATTCTGTGTCAAACAATTCAAGGGAAAATAATAAACACTATTCCGACCTTGAAAAGTTATTGCTTCAACGCCGCTCAATTAAATTTTTTGATGTGAATTGCACAATTGATGACAGTGAAATAGATGCAATTTTGCGGAGCGCAAGTTATGCGCCCTCTGCATTTAATCTGCAGCACTGGCAAGTACTACATATTAAAACTGCCCAGCTGCGCGCGGAAATATCGGCACTCGCCTATCAACAGCCACAAATTCTGCACGCCACCGCACTACTGGCAGTGGTGATGAAAAAAAATGCATGGGCCTGCGAACAGCATATTGCCCAAGCAGGCGGTGACAGCGTGCAAGCGCATTTAAGCCAGCTCTATAACACTAACCCTGCACTCGCACGCGATGAAGCCATGCGCTCCTGCGCTATGTATTCCATGCTGGTGATGCTCGCTGCCGAAGCGGCGGGTTATCGCACCTGCCCTATGAGCGGCGCGAATTTTCCAGCCATCGCACAGCAGCTTGGTTTAGATAAAGACCAGGAGATTTGCATGCTGATCACCCTCGGGCGCGAAGCAACAACAAATCGTTTGCGCCCGCCGCAACGGTTACCCTTGGATCAATATCGCCATCGCATTTAATTTTTTACAGTGAAAGGAATAGTCATGGAAACCAATTTCATAAATGTTCAAATTTATAATCAAGTTGCCATTCTGGAACTGGATGACCCCTCCGCCAATACCCTGACCTTTCATTTATTACAGGAATTGGAACAGCATTTTTTGCATTTGGAAGCAGACCCAAAAATTCGCGGTGTGATTTTAATTGGCAAGGGCGATAAGTTTTTTTCCGGTGGTGTAAACATCGGCATGTTGCTCACTGCCGGGCGCCAACACAATTCCCATTTTATTCTCTATGCCGCTGAGGTATTAGATTACATCGAATCCTCGCAGTTGCCGGTGGTCACCATTATTAATGGCAACATTACTGGCGGCGGCTTGGAATTGGCACTGATTGCCGATCACCGCATTGCCGTGGAAGGCAGCTACAACATTGGTTTTCCCGAGGTGCGTTTAGGTGTAATTCCCGGCATGGGTGGCACCCAGCGTCTGGCGCGTTTAGTAGGTGCACAGCGCGCATTGGAAATGATTACCCAGGGCGAGTTTATCAGCCCGGAAAAATCCCACACTATTGGTTTGGTGGACAAGGTGTTGCCCGCTGCAGCATTTCGTCAGCACGCCATTGAACAGGCCATTGACTATATTTACCAACATGCCAGCCAACAACCGCGCAGTGCTCAAGCCTTCGTTCACTACCCGCTGTTGCTGGAAAAAAAGTGGGTGGAATTAACCATTGACCAAGGCTTGGCCACCATTGTGTTACACAGTGCTTGTGAGCAATACAGTGCGCTGGAAATTCTGCTGGCAATTAACGACTTGCTGTTGGAATTGCGCACCGATGATGCGGTATATGCGCTGCTAATTGATAACCGCTGCACGCGGTTGGGCAGTGACGATTGTGTTGCGCAGGTACAACAACTGCAGCGGCAAATCGCTTATCTATTTGGCCGTATTAGCGGCTACGCACGCATTTCTGCACTGGCCCTGCGCGGCCCACTATCGCCGTTGGCGATGGAGCTTGCACTTTATTGTGACTACCGTTTGTGCCGCAGTGAACTCGCCAGTAACAGCGCGCCGCAATTAATTAATGCCCAGTCACCCGAACTGGAACGCTACCAAGGTTTTATTCCCGCTACCGCTGACAGCCACAGCTGGAGCCTGCCAATTTCTGAATTGGTTAGCTCAGGATTTTTCAAAATCCAGGATCATCCCGCCGATTGGCTGCAGCGTTTTATTCCACCCACCGGTGCCGGCCAGGCAATTGGCTACGCCAAACTCGCCATCACCCAAGGCCATACCCAAGCAGTTTCTGCCGCACTGTTGCTTGAGCGCCATTTGCAAGAACAATTATTTATGTCGCAAGACAGCAAAGAGGGCATGAAAGCCTACGTGGAAAAACGTAAGCCCTTTTTTACCGGCGCGTAGTTCAGGCCTGAATCAATTTTTATTTCACAGGTATTTTTTATGGAAAGGATTATCGATCAGCAATTTACCATCGCGCCTAAATATCACCAGGCACTGCTGGATTGGCAGGCCAAAAATTTTCCGGACATGGCGTTGCTCAACAAATATTGGGCTAAACATTTTCCCAACGAAACACCGTTCCATTTGTGCGCTAAAACCAATCCGGTTAAAAACGATATTATTTTGCAAGGGAAATATCGCGGCCGCACCAAGTTTACCCAGGCGCGGGAGATGCGCGGCAGCATGCTCTATCAAGCGCTGCGTATTATTAAAGCCCAGTGCAGTACCGAACTGGGTTCCATTCAACAGCACGTTGACACAGTGGATGCCTCACACAGCGACTACGCGCGCTTCAGTGTTTTGCGCATCATGGCAGAGGAGCTGCGTCACGCTTACCAAATGTTTTGGGTGTTGTCCCACGATGGTAGCTGGGCTTCCACCGGTGATAAACGTATCGCCGATAACCTGATGGATGAACTGCTGGCGATGGATACCGGCAGCCACGTGCTCGATGCATTTAATATCAATTTCACTGACGCGCTCGACAATATTGCCTTCGCCTGTTTTATCGATCGCGTGGGCAAATTCCAATTGAGCATGCAGGAAGAGTTTGCCTATGCACCTATGTCGGCCAGCATGCGGCCGATGCTAAAAGAAGAGGCTTTTCACCTTAAAACCGGTTGGGAAGTGCTGCGTGAAATTGCGGTGAGTGCAAGTTTGGGCCAGTCCCAATGGACACTGGCGGATGTACAGAAAAAAATTAACCTCTGGTATCCGCGCGCGCTGGAAATGTTTGGCAACTCAGAGGGTGGCGAGTCCAATTTGCAATTCAGTTTTAAAACTATCTCCAACGCTGAAGCCATTCAAGGGTATATCAAAGAAGTTGAATCCCTGATGCAATCGCTTAACGCCAGCATTATTGCGGCGCAGCATCCAGATTTGTCCCGTACCGCAATTAAAGAGCGATTGCTGACTGAATCCCCTCTGTATTTACCATCCACGCGGTTTTTGCGTATTCGCGCCGCCACCGATCCACTCGCGTCACAGCGGGTATTTGATGTCAGTGGCAAGGAATTAGCACTGCGCGATTACACCACCTATTTACAACATGTTCTGCCAGAAAAATTCCTTGGCACTGATTTTGGAAAACAGTATTTAGCACAATTTGCCTGCTGATCCACCCCTAAATTTTTTTATGATAAGGAGACTAATCATGTTTGATGTTGCAATTATTGGATCAGGTATGGGTGGTAGCGCGAGCGCCATTATGCTGGCCAAACTCGGTTATAAAGTTGTATTGCTGGAAAAGGGGCGGCTGCCTCGTTTTGTCATTGGCGAATCCACCACACCACTGCTCAGTAAAAAAATTCGCTATTTGGGTAAAACTTACCAAATTCCTGAATTCGAACAGATGGCGACCTACGACAGCATTGTGGAAAACAAACTGCCGTTTACCTGTGGCCCCAAAGAATTATTCCACTACTTCTGGCAGGAACCGGGGCAAACCCATGCCGAGGTCAATGGTGTAGCGCGCGAAATTATTGTGCAAACCCCCGAAGTCGACACCCAATTGCTGCGCGGTGAAAGCGATAAATATCTGGTGGATGTAGCGGTGCGCTACGGCGTGGATTACCGCGATATGACCGACGTAAAAGATATTGAGTTTCTACCCGAGCAAGTACTGCTCAGCTGCACTTCACCCGAAGGGGAGGATTACCAACTCAGCGCCCAATTTTTAATTGACTCCTCCGGTTTTAAATCGCTTATCTCGCAAAAATTGAATCTGGCGGTACCCGAGGCCGAGTTGGATATTCCGCTGCGCAGCCGCGCTATTTTTACCCACTTTGAAAACATCAATGATTTTGAAACCGTTGCCCACGCCAGTGATGAATTTATCCAGCGTACACCTGCTGGCCGCGAGCGCGCCACCCAACACCACTGTTTTGACGGCGGTTGGGTGTGGATTATTCCGTTTGACAATGGCGTCACCAGCGTCGGTTTGAATTTGGATATGGATGTGTTTGGCAACAACGACTTGCCGGCAGAACAGGAATTTTGGCAAATCATTGAGCGCTTCCCGATCATTCACCAAATGCTCGCCGGAAAAACGATTAAATTTCCGTTTATCAAAACCGGTCGCATCCAACACCGCGCGCGCCAGGCGGTGGGCGATCGCTGGGCCATGCTGCCAGGTGCAGCGGTGGGTGGCGATGCCTGGTTTAGTACCGGCCTCGCATTCACCTTAATGTGCGCCCACCGCATCGTGGATTTGCTGCACACCAAAATGTTGCCCGGCAATCACTTCTGCAAAAACATTCTCGCCAATTACGAAACCGCACTGTTTAAAGAGTGGAAAACCACTTGCACTATGGTCAACGGTATCTACAAAAGTTTGAAACATTTTGAAGTGTTTAAACACTATTGTTTCTTCTGTTTTATGGGTGCCGAATCCTTTATCTATCGCCGTGGCATCGCCGCCCCACACGACATGAATTTGTTATTGCTCAACGCGGGCGACGAAGAATTTATGCAAAAGTTTGCACAGTTTTACGCCTTGGTATTGGAGTTAAACCAAGCCGACAGTATTACCGTCGAACAAATTAATTACATGCGCCACTTTGTACAAACCGAAATGAAAACCTACAACTTTCGCGATTACGGCAACCCGATTTTTAATGGTGTGCACAAACGTATGCCCATGCCGGTATGGGACGGACAATCCAAACCCGATATGAGCCGCGCCCGCACCCAAACTGAAGCGGCGATGGCACCGGCTTAAACCAAAAAACCTGCGGGTTTAATGGCCTGCAAACCTTGAGCCCGGTGGCAACACCGGGCGCTAGCGATAAAGGAAATAGACTGAGGTTTGTCATGAATACTATGGCTCTTCTCGCACCGCTGGAGTGCGAAACGCTGGTCATTGGTGCGGGCATTGCAGGTTGCTGGACCGCTCTGAATCTAGTCGAACGCGGTATTAATACTGCACTAATTTATTACGATCACTGTGATCGCGGTGGACGTATAGGTTCCAGTGCAATTTCTGTCGGTGCGATTAACACCGCCCCCTTGCATCGCGCGGATTATATTCCCTGGTTAGAAGAAATGGGGCGCGGGCAAATGCACACGTCGGTCGCACCGGTGACAGTAAATAACCTTGCAGCACAACTGCAGCGACT
>LLBZ010000492.1_pt14 | contig 10268 bp, 10 predicted proteins | sample 1489421 | NCBI WGS metagenome assembly LLBZ01 (sample SAMN04092657, study PRJNA295927) | soil metagenome | biome: Soil prokaryotic community; feature: Bulk soil; isolation source: soil from tomato rhizosphere | host: tomato cultivar Moneymaker | place: South Korea | collected 2011-11-01 | reverse complement strand
GTCTTTTCGAGCCTATATCCAGGAAAAAGACGCCAAAGAGATGGTGGCTTATCTGGCGAATATCGATCCTCTCACCAAGAGTCTGACACGCCGTCAATTTTTCCACATTGGAGAAAGTGAGTTCCTGCGTTTTGCACGTTATCGAAGGCAGTTGTCCATCCTGGTGCTCGATGCAGATTACTTCAAGAATATTAACGATACCTACGGTCACTATGCGGGTGATCTCGTGCTGAGAAGTTTATCACTCGTCATCCTGGAGCAAAAACGCACACAGGACACGTACGGACGTCTGGGGGGAGAGGAATTCGCGTTGCTCCTGCCAGAGACAAACCTGCAGCAGGCCAAAATCGTGGCGGAACGCGTTCAAAAGGCATGGTCCCAAACACCATGTGATGTGGAGGGCAAAATCATCCACTCGACGGTGAGCATTGGTGTGGCAGAAGCGAATGAACAGGATCAAACATTCGAGGATATCTTGCGTCGGGCGGACCGTATGATGTATAAAGCCAAGGAAGCCGGACGCAACCAGGTCGTGGCAGAATAAAAATGTCTGATTCCCTTTGCCCCGTCATCGTAAGACATTCCTACTTGTTTCCGTGAGACCATTCAGGGTTCAATGGGAAAGCCATTCGCTCGCCACTCATTGAGCCCGCCTGCCATACTCGCTACCTGCTCAAACCCTGCGTTGAGTAGAAGGTCGCGCCCCTGCTGACTACGGTTGCCGGAGCGACAGACAACAACGATCTGGCGGTCGCGCGGGACCTCGCTCAGACGGGAGGCGAGCTGATCAAGTGGGATCAGGGTACTGTTGGGCGCGTGGAATTCATTCCACTCCTCTGGGGTGCGCACATCTAGAACAAACGCTCCCCTCTGGGCCAGCTCATACGCTTCCCTGACAGTGACGGTGCTGGCCAGCGTACTATTACTGGTCGACGGGTTGCCCGAGCGCCCACCCATTTGCAAAATCAGGAAAATGATCAGCGCGACAACCAGCAGAACCCCGATCTGTGCCCCCGGCGTGCGAAATGCGGAGGTAAACCCGCGGCGAGGACGATCCTCCCTGCGGTCGTAATTGCGTCGCCGTCGGCGTTCCCGGTATCTTCTATACATGCGGTCCTCTTCGAAGGTCAGAATGATTTAAGTGCGCTGTCCAGATCACGGAACACTTTGAAGAACAGTTTCAGCCCTGCTGTCTCGAGCGCCTTCTCCACTTCCGGCTGCGGGCTCAGGAGCTTGACGTGCTTGCGTGCATTGCTGTTGTGGGTCATGTCGGGATGCTTCATGGGATCTGGCACGCCGCTGTAGACCAGGGCAATGTTGTGAATAGCCGCCAGCCCGGTGCTGCTAATACTGGGGACTTCGCTCAGGTCCAGGATCAGGTTCCGGGCCGGGTTCTGGTAGATCTCCTGCGCCTTGTCCACAATCTGCACAAAGTTCGATGCGTCGATGCCACCTTGAAGGTGCATAACGGCAACAGGTTCGCTGGCCTGCTGGAGGGTAACCGTGATTTCCATATTTTCCTCGTCACTATCCTCTATCGGAAGTTGAACTCTTCAAAGTGAATTTGACCTTTGGGTAGGCCTAACGCAAGGAACTTCTTCTCAAAGGCCTGGATCATAGGCAGAGGGCCACACAGGTAAACATGATAATCTTTTACATCTCCATGAATCTTCTTGAGGATGTGATCGATGGTCAGTGACCCTTCTGTTGCCGAAAAACGGATGTGCGTCTTAAGACGAGGATTCCTTTCATCGGCGTCTCGGATCTCATCGAGGAACAACGCCTCTTCAGGATGACGAACCGTGTAATAAAAATCGACGTCGTGAGCCAGACCACCATCCATATCCCGGATAAAGGACAGAAAAGGGGTGAGACCGATTCCGCCTGCGATCCAGATTTGTTTTTGACCGCCGGTTTTATAGTCAAACATACCATATGCCCCTTCGATGACCGCGTCGGTATCTTCTCTTAATGTTGCGAATAGTTCTCGTGTGAAATTGCCGCTGGCTTTGATCGTCAGGCGCAGCACCTCCTCCGCGGGTGCACTGGAAATTGTAAAGGGATGCGATTCATTGAGAGCCTTATCACCCGGGAAACGCACAAAAAGGAACTGTCCAGCGCGCTGTTTTTTGATCGGTTTCTTTTTGGCGCGCAGGGTCACTTCTGTGCTGGAGTTATTGGGATGCTTTACCGCCTCTACTTTGTAGGGAAGAAACTTTTTGAAAATGCCGCCAAAAATTTCCGTATACAAATACGATACCGTGCCAATTATGAAAAAGATCATTGTCCATGTGATGGCGGTTCTTGCATCAAGGGCGTGATCTCCCAGTGTCAAGGAATGAAAAAATGCTAAAATGAAGAAGATACCAATCCAACGCTTGAGTTTCTTCCAATCATCATAGTCTGATCCCGCGAGACGGCTTAGAAATGGAATGCGCGGGGCCAGCGTGATCAATGCAATGCTCACAATGCCAGCAAATGCGATGACCGCCAGATAATTGCCGAGCCGCCAGCCCGTCGTTGAAATGGGCACGGTCAGTACATGCACAAAGATCAACAGCAGAGCGGCTGTCCCGGTGTGTCGATGAGTGATGTACATCTTATCAAGTCCACCGAAATATTTCTCTGCCCACTTCGGTCGCGTCGACAAAAACAGGGAACATGCCATTAAAACGATGTTGTTTGAACCAATGACCTCACCCGCATACCTGCGGAGAAAATTAGGGTCGCCATCATACACCGGTGGGAAAACGAGCCAGACAACGATGTTCAGTATGACCAGAGCAATGATAGTTAAGTTACCGATATTCCGCATGCTGACTCCTCAACGATTGCCGCTTAATTCGACTCACGATTAAAAAATAAAGAGAGCCGATTCAGGCTTCGGACAATAAAGTTATAGAGCACGCTGTAAAACAACTGGCTTGGTCACATCTCTAAAAGGATTTCACAGCTTCCTCGCGGTCTGTGAAAATCTCAAAGACACTGCTAAATCCCACCATATCCAGCACGCCCATGATTTCACTGCGTGGGTTGAGCAGCTTTACATGTTTTTGGACGCCTGCTTCGGTTGTACGACCCATCGAACGATAAGTAGACCATCCACCTTCCAGGTCTGGAAGCTCCTCGCCGCGCGCCATCAACGCTACACTATGCAAGGCAACGAGCCCGGCACTGCTGATGTATGCCAGATCGCTCAGATCCAACAGGAAATCACGCGCCCCTGCGCTGTGGAGTTCCTGTGCTTTGGTAATCAGTTCCTGAAAATTCTGGCCATCCAATTGCCCGTCGAGCTTAATCACTGTAACCGGGACGCGCCCCGACGCCTGCGAAACAGAAATATCCATGTTGCTCCTCCGATGGTGTGAATGCTCACATTATATACTGTCTTTTCGCTCAAGACGCGCCAGACGGTGATGAATCTCATCCAGCCAATGCTTTCGTACATAAGCGGGCAGGCTGGCTTGCTCCACATGCTCGAGCGCGGAGCGGGTCCATTGCAGGGCAGTCTTCACGTCACGGCACTTGTGCTCGAAATATTTCGCCATCTCGATATGAGCATAGATATGACCATTCGCCGCAGCCGCTTCCCACAACCGGAGAGCCTCATTAAAATCACCGCGTCGCTTTTGCAGGATAGACAGACGCTTCACGGCCAAGCCGAAATCTGATTCCGTCAAATTAAGCTCGAGTCCACGCTCGAACAGTCGCGCGGCTTCCTCCCAACGACCAAGGTCCTCAAAAAGCTTGCCGAGGGCGACGAAGTCCAGCCCGTGCTCCACGTATCCCCCATATGGATTTTCCATCACCTCATTGACGTGCGACAGCAAGGCCGCCATGGCAACCACATCCATCGCGTTGTGATAGAACACGCCCGCCAGCGGACGCGCGTCCCCGGATCGCAAATAATCGAAATACAACCAGGGCACCTCATAACCCTGGACTTCCTCGATGGAACGCGTCATGCCAAGGACGTGCTGCTCCAGATATTTCAACGCCCGCGATTCCAGACGATCGCGCCACAATCTGCGGGCTAGAGGCAACAGGTCGAGGTGGGTGTATCCTTCGAAAGGAACAGGAATATGATGTAAACGATAGCGCGTAGCAAGGAGCGGCGCATCGAAGGCTTTGCCGTTGAATGTGACCAGCGCCTGCGCTGGCGCCAGAAACTGCGCGACGGACTCCAGCACGGCGGGCTCCTCTGATGGATCGCGCATGAAGAATTGGCGCAGCACGAGCTGTTCATCCACAAAACGGGCGATGCCTACGAGGAAAGCATACGTCCCTGTGCCCCCTGCCAGACCCGATGTCTCTGTATCGACAAAGGCAAACCTGGAGAGCGGAATCTCCGCCAGGCGGGGGTCGTTGGCCCATTGAGAAATTAACGACAGAGGTCGAGAGCAAATGATGGGAGATAAGCCATGACAATAATCCGAAAGGTAAACCTGTTCGGTAAAAAACACATCTCCCAGCGGCGTGGTACAAAACGAACCAGATACGACCGAATCAATCCCGTAATGTATTTTCGGTTGTGGAGGTGGGAGGTGTCCAGTCCCTTTTTTGACCAGTAAGCTAAGCTTATCCTGTACACTAAGTTTTCGATCGGTGCTCATGAGAATCCTGTAAAGCAGGATTATAACCAAGCAGGTATAAGAACAGATTAGAAGTTTATAAATGAAAACCGCTCATCTCGGTTGAGATGAGCGGTCCCTTGCTTATAAATCTTTCGGCAATTGATTCAGCTTCCAATCCAGTCTATCGATATACACAGGTTGTGTCTTGGGGGCCGCAATCACAAACAAACGTCCCCAGCTTAGGCTCTCTGCGCCGGCAAGACAGGTTTGAAACGTGACATGGCGTTCACCGCCATAGACTTTTTTAAACAGTTGCTGGGCGGTCAGTAGTTCATCGTTACGCAAATCACGGAAGGAACTGTACGAGTTGGCGGGCTCCAGAGCCTCATAGCGCAGGATCTGCGTAATCACAAAATATTCGACAGTTCCATTTCCGTATACCAGACGAACTTCCTGTCCAACAGCAAGCTCTGAAAAAGAGCTACCGGAAAGGTGATTATGAGCGAGCAAACCAACATTTCCAAACTTGGCTGCCATGCCAAATTGTGTAACCTCTGCCTCTTTGTTAGAAACATAACCGGCGTTCCCGTCAGGCTGCTGAGCAACGGGTAACGCGAGTACATTGGGAACGTACACGCCGCGCACGACATTTACTTCACTATTCTCAACTGAATGTGTAAATTCTGCAAAACTCGGGAGACTGGCGTCTCCACTCCCGAGTGCAAGCGCCGGGTTCGGCTGTAAGAACAGGCCCCAGAAGACAGCCAGCAGAAAGATTTCATTTGGAGTAAGTTGGCGGGTATCAGTATTGAGCGTCATGATGTTCTCCGCTTCGATAAAGGCGCTCAAACTGAAGTGACGAATGAATTCGCGTTCGGTAACCTGGCGATCCTGATCCCGCGAACGGGATGACGGACCCATAGTTTTGCGTCCCCACCTTTCGACGGGTTTGCCTTTATCGGACGAACAGATGATAAGGTTCCAACAAAACGAGCCTGGTGATTTACCAGGCTCGCGAAGGGTTTTGATTGATTCATCTTCGGCAACCTGGCAATCCTGATCCCAGCTGTGCCGGATGCCTTCTCCGGTGTGTGCGGCGGGATGGTAGACCCAATGGCTTTGCGTCCCCGTCTTTCGACAGGTTTGCTTTTATCGGATTTTGTTGACTACATTATAGCGGCAGGAGCGTCTATAACACCTTTCATTTCAGTAAAATCAGCTTACAAGAATGCAACTTTCATTCTTTTGGCATGGCTACAATAAACAGACGTCCCCAGCTGGGGTTTCCATTTGCTTCAACGCAGGTCTGAAAAACCAGATGGCGTGCTCCCCCGTAGGCTCGGTTGAACATCTCGACGGACGACAAGGTTTCATCCTGATCGAGGTTATAGAAAGAGCTTGAAATGCTTGCTGGATCGGAAGCCTGGAAACGCAGGACTTCTGTCACCACGAACGTTTCTACCCTTCCATCTCCATACACCAGATGGACGGGCCGTCCAATGGAAAGCCGGGAAAAGAATTTTCCGGAAAGTGTATTGTGAGCGAGCAAGCCGATATTTCCATACTGGGACGCCATAGAGAATTGGGTAGTCTCCCCATTGCGATTGGACACGTAATAAGGGCGATCTTCAGGTTGTTGCACGACTGGCAGCGCCAGCACATCGGGCACATAGACGCCGCGCAGCACATTTGCCTTGCCGTTTTGGACGGAACGGCTGAAGTCTGCGAAACTCGGCAGGGCCCCCTCCGGGTTGTCAATGGCCTGGATAGGGTCCGGGTTTAGGAAAAAGGCGGTAAGTAGAAAAACAAGCAGGTGTAGAGAGAGAGCAGCTCGGGACATGGTGTGTTGAACATTGTTGAGCATCATTGAAACTTCATCGTTCCGAAGGTCTTCAAGTCAGCCCGAAAACTGAAGAGGATTCTTTTGTTTTAACCAGCGGCATTTTATCAAAGCCTTCTGAAAACGCATCTATTTCTCCCCTACGATTCACATACGAAACAGTGACATTTGAAGTTTCAGCTTTGTAAGGACTACTCGATATGGCGGCCGTGCAGCTTCTGGCAGAACATTTGCACCTTATCTCATGCTACACTTGCGCATTCTTTCAAGCATGAAACCCTCGAAAACGCAGCTCTCCTTTTGGATGAAACTCCTATATGGGTCAGGGGATTGGGGCTTCTCAAGCATGGGCATGATGCGCTCCATCTTTTATGCCATTTATCTGACGGATGTAGTAGGACTCGAGCCGCGCCTGGCCTCGTTCGGCGCGTTGTTTGGGATCCTATGGGACGCCATCAACGATCCCATCATTGGTCTCCTTAGCGACCGCGTCCACACAGGCTGGGGGCGGCGGCGGCCATTTCTCTTGTGGTTTTCCATTCCGTTTGGAATAAGCTTCATTACCCTCTGGTCTGCCCCAGCCTGGGAAAGCCAGACGGCATTGCTGGTCTATGTCACTCTCTCGTTCATGATGGCAGACACACTCCAGACCCTGGTCGCGATCCCATTCCTCTCGCTAACCCCGGAGCTGACCTCTGATTACGATGAGCGTACCACTCTCACCAGCTTCCGCTCTTTCTTCCAGCTGGCCGGCGGATTGACGGTTGTGATCGCGGCCCCCGCGATTGTGGATATGGTGTTGGCCACTGGCGGTTCGCAACAGCAGGGATTTATGCTTGTGGGCGCGATCTTCGGCGGCATTGGCGCGATCCCGCTTACCTTAATCGGGCTCTTCGTCCGTGAGAAATCCAGGCCTGTACAGGCCCAGCCACTTGCATTTCGGGAAACAATTCGAGCCGCCTGGCAAAACATCCCCTTCCGCTACATGGTTGGAATTCACATGTTGAACTGGTCTGCTACCGATATGGTAGTGGTGATCTTCCCATATTTCCTGCTGTACTGGGTGGCCCAGGGAAACCAGCTCGCATCCATTCGTCTCTTCGAGTGGGAGCTTGCGTATGAGTCGGCATTCTTTGGAATTTTGATGTCCGTGTGCATCCTGCTGATTCCATTCTGGCGCTGGCTCGCAGAATGGCGAAACAAACGCGAAGCGTATATGCTCGGAATGGCATTTTGGGTGATTGTGCAGCTACTGGTATTTACCATTCGTCCCGGAGAGACAACCTATCTGCTGATTCTCGCCGCGCTTGCCGGCATCGGCGTCTCGGCCGCGTATACGTTGCCCGACTCCCTGTTCGCCGACGTGATCGAGTGGGATGAGCTGCGCACACGCCGCCGGCAGGAGGGTATCTTTTATGGCATTCGTACCCTCATCCGAAAATTGACCGGGGCCCTGGTCATCTTTATCACGCTGCAACTTTTGGGGCGGTCTGGTTATGTCTCTCCACCGGCAGGAACGTTGCAATTCATGCAAACCGATTCGGCATTGCAAATGATGCGTTTACTGGTCTCACCGTTTGGCGCGACGATCCTATGTGGCACGATCTTTCTCGCGTGGCTATTTCCCCTCTCGCGCGAGAAATATGCGAGAATACAGAAACTATTGGAACAACGAAGAGCACGACTGGCAGAGTGAAATTATCGACTCATCGACCACCAGATAATCGGAATTACTCCACACAACGCTATATCGAAAACAATCAATAGCAGCCACAGGATCCACTGCGCCGGCGCCTTTGTCTCGAGCACGGCATCGGACGGATTCTGAGGATTGTAAAAGACCATCACCTGCGCCCCTGCAGGATAGCGCGCAACCACCTTTCCCGCGCCTGTGCCGCCCACCTCCATACCTGGCGCGATCTTCGTCCCCTGATGAGCCTGTCCGCTCACTTGATAGGAATACTGCACAACAGGATAATTTGTATACCCACCTTCGCTCGAAGACCTGCGCTCCAGATAGGATGTGTTCACCGTTCCCATTGTGGAGGGCCACTGGCGGACAGCAGCCATCCGCCTGCGCGTAAAAAAGAGGACCGCGAGAAAAACGACATTCAGGATGAGAAAGACAAAACCAATAATTCCAACGGTCAGGATCAGTTCGGTTCTCATGAGGTCTCCTGGGGATTCATAAATTGTGGAGCGACACTGCGTAGCGTGTCGCATGACGCCTATAATGCTTCGTGACGTCGTCACTCCTCGTTCTTCACGGTGACTTGAATAATAGCCGTATCGACCCTCTGATCAGCTCGGACAACCTGTAACTGTACCGCATACAACCCACTCAACCCGGACGTGTTCCATTCGGCTAAGACACCGTTTGTCACGGGTTCATTACCTTCCGCAACCTGAAACCATTCCTGTGGATTCAATCCCTGTCCTATCAGGATGCGATATGACACAAATCCATCACCGGCTGCAGTGCCTTCGATCTCAACGACGCCACTCACCTCAGAGAATAAATCCGGCATTGTGATATTGACATTCTCATCGAAGCGTGGCGGCTGGATCACGTCGTAGTCGGAGGGTGGAATTTCAAGGCCAGTGCCCTCCGCCCACGAACGCGCGTCTGGCGGGACGACGAGATATACGCGCTCTTCGATCAGCTGCGGCAGGGTGAACACCGTCGCAAGCAGCCCTGTCTCGCGGTTCACCGCATATTTGCGATACATGGTATCCGCCTGGATCGGCTCATTGCCATTCAGGAACACTTCACTCACCAGATTGGGGCAGTTTGTCGTCGGCAACATCCCGGACGGGTCACAAACGTTGATAACTGCAACATCCGGTGGAGCAGCCCAGCCCTCGCGCGGCAGATTCTGCAAAGCGGTCTCCATCAGAGCCTTCCACAACACTGCCGTGCCTCTTGATCCGCTTTCCAGGGAGAAGGACCCGCGCGCGCCCGTCCATACCGCAACCACACGCGAAGGTGTATAACCCACCGTCCATGTTTCGCGCCCATCCTCGGTCTGCCCGAGCTTCACGGCGGCGGGCGTTCCCACGTTCAGGATATTCGAGCTTTGCAACGTACCCTGCCGTGCTGTATCATCGCTCAGCGCGTGGTTCATCAGGTAGGCAAGCCCGGGCGTCACCACCGGCTTGGCCTGCGGCGTAGACCAATCGAGCCAGAGACTGCCATCGTTGCCTTCCACTCTGAGCACGGAGACAGGCTTGAATGTGTCGTCAAATTCCTGACCGAAATACACTCCTTGCTGCGCGAATACGCCGAATGCTCCAGCCGCGTCCAGCAGGGACAGTTCAGACTCTCTCGATACGCCAAACGAGGAAGAGATCTCTTGCACGTTTTCGGCGCCCATCTGCGAAAGCACCTGCGCGGCCGGCGCGAGATAATCGTTCACGAGCGCCACGCGCAGACGCATCGGACCGTGATATTCGCCGTCAAAGTTTTGAGCATCCGTTTTGCCGGGGATGTCCCAGATCAGGGAGGCAGGACTCAAGCCGCGCGTAAATCCCGTCAGATAGATGAACGCGTCGAGCACAGACCCGGGATCGTGCGCGGCGATTAGAGGCGTTTCCTGCCCCTGGAACGTTTCACCGACGACGGCCAGGATCTGGCCCGTTTTCGGATCGATGATGATCGCGCTGGCCGATGAGTCCTCCGCGTTTGTTTCTGGCGGTAAGGCGGCCAGGAATCGCAATGCATCGCATGGAAGGACAGGATCAGGCAAACCCGCCAGCCGCGCTACATGGAACGCAGTCGCACAGGATGCCTGCTTTTGAAGCTCATAATCAAGTGTAGAGATAATCGTTAGCCCGCCGCGCTCGATCCGTTCGCT
>LLBZ010021376.1_pt2 | contig 10275 bp, 7 predicted proteins | sample 1489421 | NCBI WGS metagenome assembly LLBZ01 (sample SAMN04092657, study PRJNA295927) | soil metagenome | biome: Soil prokaryotic community; feature: Bulk soil; isolation source: soil from tomato rhizosphere | host: tomato cultivar Moneymaker | place: South Korea | collected 2011-11-01 | reverse complement strand
TTAAAATATTTCGACAAGCTCAACATGACATAGAACTAGACTTCTTAGCCTCTTTTTTCAATCTATTTTTTAAAAATTCAAATTCAATCCTAAACTCACGTTTCTACCTTTGGTTGTATAGCCAATAATCTCACTGTAATCTTCATTAAAAAGATTGGTTACAGTTGCAAAAAGTTTCACTTTATTATTGATTAGTTTCTGACTAAAATATAAATCAATTAAAGAAAATGATTTTAATTCCACGTTTTCATATGTTGAAAAATCGGTATCAGTTCTGTCTCCAATAAATTGGTAAGTTAATGATGTATAAGTTCTTTCTGAAAAATTATAACCAAAATTAGCATTCACTTTATGCTTAGGCAGGCGCAAACGTAAACCGTCTTGCAATTCCGTAAACGTATAATTTGTAGAAATTGTTAAATCTTCAATTATGTTAAATGCAGCTTCAACTTCCAACCCATGAACTGTGGCACTTTCCGTAGCATTTTGGTAACCAGTTGTATAAATAATGGTGTTGTCTTCTTTACGGTTAAAATAAAGTCCGTTCAAACGAAATCCTTTTCTATTCGAAAATTCCAAACCACCTTCAATGGTTCTGTTTTCTTCTGGCTCTAAATCTGGATTTGCTCCAAAAAACCCAAACAACTGCGATAAATTAGGTGCTATAAACGATGTGGCGTACGACCCCAAAGCCTTAACATATCCAGAATTTACTTCAACAGTATACGATGGGTTAAAACTATAAACAAGATAGGAACCATATTCACTATGGTTATTCAATCTAGCTCCAGCATTCAAATTCAATCCGAAACCTGATACATACACCGCATTTATGTAAGGATCGGACGTTGTATAAGATCGTTCTTGATCAAACAGTGTGTTATAATCAGCATAGTTAAATCCAACAATGGTATAAAATGTGTCATCAAAAACATATTTATTAAAAGCATCAACCACATAACTTTCCGCTTCATAACTTGTAACAAAATCCGAAATACTTTCCCTGTTTATTTCTGTGTAAGCAGCATTCACCTGAAAACTTCCGTTGGCATACGTGAATTTTGGTGAAATCCCAACCCTTTTTTGCTCATTTTTATAAGCATCATCTGTATCTGCTAAGATATAGTTTGGTGGTGGAAAACCATCGGTATCGGTTCTTAGCTTATCATAACTTGCAAAAGCAGATAATTCAAAAGCATCACAAAAGGTATAGCCTAATTTTAAATTTGTATTGAATCTTGAAAATGCATCCTTTTCAGGATTTTCAGATTTTGCTGCAGATAAACCATCAACATACCTGTTTGCAAAACTTGCTAAATAACTAAGCTTATCCAGACTTCCATTTACAGATACGTTGTTATTAAAACTGGCACCATGGTAATTCTGGGCATCGGCCGATTGGTTGGTCCCTACCACCGATAAAAAACTAGCGGATATTGGTTTTCTAGATTCTTTTTTAGTCGTAATATTAATGACCGCCGTGGCAGCCGAATTTCCATATAATGTACTGGCAGCACCTTTAATAATCTCGATGGATTCTACGGTATTTAAATCTATCAAACGCAAATCAAATTCATTGGCAACCAGAGACGGGTCGTTTACTTGAACACCATCAATAAGCACCAAAACCTGCCTATTGTTACCTCCTCTTACAAAATATCCTAAATTTATACCTTCAACACTTCTGGTTCCATTAATTTCGATACCACTTTTGGCATTTATTAATTCGGAAATATTTCGCCCTTGGTTATTCTCAATTTCCGCCCTTGAAATTTTAATAACCGTTTTACCTGAATGTTCACGCTTTAATTGGAAACGTGAATCAGAAACAACGACTTCATCAAGTTGCTGCACGTTTGTTGAATCGATTTGCTGTTGCGCAAAGCCACATAATGATATACTTAAACACAGTACACCAAAAACACTTGTTTTTTTGTTCATTTTAATGAAAAATTACTCGAGAATCGCATGGATTATCATACGCAAACTTTTATCCCGAAAGTTTAACTTATTTGTTTTGAAAAAAGGCAGGTCTCCTGACTTGTTTTATGTTATTTAACCTTCCCAACATTAAAGCCAGTGGTTTTTAGAAGTAAATAACATCCCTAAATGGGGTGCTGAAACAAGTTCAGCAAAAACTTACAGTTGCGGGAACAGTTCTGGAATTGTTAAATTACGATTGACGAATTACGATTTCAACAATCGTAAATCTTAAATCTAAATTCGTAAATCAACGCACCAGATTCCCTTTTAATTCATCTACTTGAATAGATAAAACCAAATTTCGCTGCAAAAGTAAACATTTTGTATAATGATTTATTCAAAAGATTAAATAATCTTACTTTTGAAAAAAGTAAAAAACCGACTCTTGAAAAAAACCATCTTATTCTTTTTGTTTATATGTTTCATAGCATGTAAAAACGACCCTAACAAACAACTTCCCGAAGTTCTTGAAGGCGAATCATTAGTATTGAACTATGCCAAAGGATTTTCGGTTATAGATTATGGCACTTATAAAATTTTAGAAATAAAAAATCCGTGGCCAAAAGCTGAGAAAACCTATCGGTTTGCTTTAGTTCAAGAAGAGATGCTACCAAAAATCACATTAAACAGCGATGAATTTGAAGGTATTATTACGATTCCCATTAAAAAACTGGTCGTAACATCAACCACACACATTCCTTCCTTAGAATTATTGAACGTGGAGCAAACATTGGTTGGCTTTCCGGGAATCGATTATATTTCTTCTAAAAAAACCCGAAATAGAATTGAAAACGGCTTGGTTCGTGAATTAGGCAAAAACGAAGGCATTAATACCGAAGTATTGCTAGAACTAAAACCAGATGTTGTTGTTGGTTTTGGTATTGATGGCAACAACCGGACTTTTGAAACCATAAAAAAATCGGGGATTCCAGTAATTTTTAATGGCGATTGGGTTGAAGAATCGCCACTTGCTAAAGCCGAATGGGTTAAGTTTTTTGGGGTACTATTCAATAAAGAAAAAGAAGCCGATGCTGTTTTCAATACCATTGAACAAAATTATTTGGAAGCTAAAAAATTGGCTAAAAACACTAAAAACCAACCTACTATTCTAAGTGGTGCCATGCATAACGACATTTGGTATTTGCCCAATGGCACCAGCACCGAAGCACAACTTTTAAAGGATGCCAACGCCAATTATTTGTGGAACGACTCCAAAGGTACTGGCAGCTTATCGCTTAATTTTGAAACCGTTTATTCCAAAGCCAAAGATGCTGATATTTGGTTAAGTCCATCTAATTATACCAGTAAGGAAGCCCTTAAAAACGGGAATTCGCATCATGCCATGTTTGAAGCATTTCAAAACAACACTATCTATTCATCTATAAGTACCACAGGAAAATCCGGCGGTATTTTATATTTTGAGTTGGGTTCTACCCGACCCGATTTGATTTTAAAAGATCTTATTAAAATTTGCCATCCAGAACTCTTAAAAAATCATGACCTTTACTTTTTTAAACCTTTAGAATAATTGCCGAATTCAAAAACATATAACCTGTCATTTTTGGTATTATTTCTTATACTGATGCTCTGTTTTTTAACAAACATAAGTTTGGGGTCTGTTTATATTCCGCTTAAAGATGTTTTCAATAGTCTTATAGGCAGTAGCACCGAACAGGAAACATGGCAACACATCATTCAAAATTATAGGTTACCAAAAGCCTTAACCGCTATATTAGTTGGTTCTGGCTTGGGCATTTCAGGTTTATTAATGCAAACCTTATTTAGAAATCCATTAGCAGGCCCTTTTGTGTTGGGTATAAGTTCGGGAGCCAGTTTAGGGGTCGCATTGGTCATTCTGGGCTCCTCGGTATTTGGCGGTGTTTTCATGACGTTTTTAATTTCAAAATGGAGCATTGTCATTGCTGCCAGTTTAGGTAGTTTTTTAGTGTTGCTGGCGGTTTTAATGGTATCATTAAAAGTGCGTGATACCATGGCGATACTTATCATTGGGCTGATGTTTGCAAGCATTACGGCAGCCATTGTAAGCGTGCTTTCATACTTTGGGTCTGCACAACAACTGCAACAATACATTTTCTGGGGCTTTGGTAGCTTAGGGAATTTATCTTGGGATGAGTTAATGATCTTTTTTATCATTTACTGCCTAGGCCTCATAATAAGTTTAACCTCTGTAAAATCGTTAAACACCATGCTTTTAGGTGAAAATTACGCCAAAAGTTTAGGTTTGAACATTAAAAGAAGTCGGTTTGTAATTATTATTGCAACCAGTTTATTGGCAGGAACCATTACGGCATTTACGGGACCCATCGCATTTATAGGTTTAGCCATTCCGCATTTAACACGACAGGTTTTCAATACATCCAATCATAAAATATTATTACCAGCCGTTTTTTTATTTGGTGCCATCGTCATGCTTATTTGCGACAGCATTGCGCAAGTACCCAATAGCGATTACACCTTACCAATTAATGCCATTACATCTTTAGTAGGTGCGCCGGTGGTTATTTGGTTGCTGGTTAGGAAACGGAAAATGGTTTTTTAGATTATTAGACAAGTTAGATTGTTAGACCTGTTAGATTGTTAGACAAATTAGACTTGTTAGACAAATTAGACTCTTTTAAAACTTTGAAACTCTGAAACTTTGTAGCTCTGTAACTCTGTAACTTTGAAACTTTATAACTCCATAACCTTATAACCTTATAACTTTATAACTTTATAACTTTATAACCTCAATCAAATCAATGACAAAAGACAACCAACATACCATTTTAAAAACCAAAGACCTATCTATTGGATATGCTTCTAAAAAAGAGCGTACTGTTGTAGCTTCAAATATTAATATTGAATTACACAAAGGTGCATTGGTTGGTTTAGTTGGTGGTAACGGCATTGGAAAATCGACGCTTTTAAGAACCCTTACCAATGTTCAAAATGCATTAGACGGCGACATTTTTATCAATGGAAAAAGCATAAAACAATTTCCGGCGCTTGATTTAGCAAAAGTGATGAGTCTGGTTTTAACCGAGCAAATGATGTCAAAAAACCTCTCGGTTTTCGAGCTGGTTGCATTGGGCAGACAACCTTATACCAATTGGGTTGGCAATCTATCTGAACATGATATTTCTATTATCAACACAGCCATAACCCAAACCAACATATCGGATTTAAAACATAAAAGGTGTTTCGAATTAAGTGATGGCCAATTACAAAAAGTGATGATTGCACGCGCTTTAGCACAAGATACCGATTTGATGATTTTAGATGAACCTACCACGCATCTGGATATGTATCACAAAGCCTATATTTTAAAACTGCTTCAAAGATTAGCCAAAGAAACTGAAAAAACCATTCTATTTTCATCACACGAAATAGATTTGTCCATTCAACTTTGCGATACGCTCATTGTCATGTCTCCTAACCAAGTGGTGTCCGATACACCTTGTAATTTAATTTCAAAAGGTGTGTTCGATGCTTTATTTCCTAAAGATTTAATTGCCTTTGATGAGAAAACAGGAAGTTTTCGGGTGAAAAAGTAATATTTCCTTATTGATTTCTTAAAATTTATTATATTTACACATACCTTATCTCCTGATAAACAACCCAGTACAGTAATTTTCGAATCTACTTATAGAACTAGTTGCAAAATGCACTATCCCGAGGCAGAGCTACGAGGAATTCTATAGATCAAACACTATTGATCTTTACTAACATTATTTCGAACATTATGAAATCGCCATGATTTGGAAACCAAAACAACCAATGAAAATAAAGCGATACCATATGACCATTAAAAAACAATAAATATTTACATATGAAAACCAAATTAACCGTTTTATTTACTACTATTATTCTGCTAGCAACCATTTCATATAAAATAAGAAATGTAGATACTTTTGACTATTCTAAAAAAATTGGCCGTAATTCTATAAGTTGCACACCCGCTAAATTCTTATTAGAAAATATAGATACGACAAAACAGATTGCCCCTTTGTTTGAAAACCTTGGAAACCATACCTATAAAGTGAATACAAAAAACGAATTAGCGCAACGCTTCTTTAATCAAGGGCTACGGCTTACTTACGGTTTCAATCATGCAGAAGCACATCGGTCATTTATGGAAGTATCACGATTAGACCCTAAATGTGCTATGGCCTATTGGGGGCAAGCATATGTTTTAGGACCAAATATTAATGACCCCTTACCCGATGATGAACGAAAAAACAAATATAATGAGGCTATTGAAAAAGCGATGAAACTGGCCTATGAAGCTACTCCAAAAGAGCAAGCACTCATTGAGGCATTAACACATAGATATTCTAAAGATTTATCGAAAGATGTTTCTGTTTTAAATATGGCTTATTCGGAAGCGATGGCAAAAGTAGCCACTAAATACCCCGAAGATGCAGACATTCAAACGTTATACGCTGCTTCGGTTATGAATACCGTACCTTGGAATTATTGGGACAAAAAAGGGAACCCATCACCAAATATTAAAGAAGCAAAAGCAGCTCTTGAAAAAGCCATGCAATTGAACCCTGATAATCCCGGTGCAAATCACTATTACATACATATGGTAGAACTTCCATATCCAGAACTAGGCGTTCCTAGTGCTGAAAAATTGGGTGCTTTAATGCCTTCTGCTGGACATATGGTTCATATGCCATCCCATATTTATATTAGAGTAGGTAGATATAAAGATGCCGTAAAAGTAAATCAACAAGCCATTTTAGCTGATGAAGATTATATTTCCCAATGTTTTTCCCAAGGCATGTATCCGTTAGTTTATTATCCCCATAACATACATTTTCTTTGGTCGGCTTCTAGTCTTTTAGGAAATAGTGAAATGGCCATTGATGCTGCAAGAAAAACAGCAGAGAAAGTCCCAGTAGGAGAAATGAAAGACCTTCATTTTTTACAAAACTTTGCCGCTACGCCACTTCTGGCATATACAAGATTTGGAAAGTGGAATGATATTCTTTCCTATCCAAAACCAAATGATAACATTAAGCATTTAAAACTTATTTGGCATTACGCTAGGGGTATTGCATTTATCAGAAAAAACAATATTATAGAAGCTAAAGAAGAGCTGGATGCTATTAATGAAATGATTAAAGATCCTGAGATGGAAACCATAATAGCTACAGGATTTGATTCTGGAACAACCATTGCAAAATTAGCCTATGAGGTTGTTTCTGGAGAATTGGCTGGATTGGAAGGTAACTATACCTCAGCCATAGAACACTTAAGAAAAGCTGTTGTTTTAGAAGATGGGTTAATCTATAACGAACCTGCCGCATGGCATATCCCTACTAGACAAAACTTGGGAGCTATACTCATGAAAGCTAAAAAATATGAAGAAGCTGAAAAAATATATAATGAAGATTTACTTACACTAAGACAAAACGGATGGTCTTTAACAGGATTATATCAAAGTCTTAAAGCACAAGGCAAAATGACAGAAGCAAAAAAAATAAAACAAGAATTTGATCAAGCTTGGAGTGATGCCGATATAAAAATTGACTCATCCATCTTATAAAACAATTAAATCCTTCATATCTGATAAGATCATTTTTCGTTCTTCCGACTAAAAAAATTATCTTTGGTCAAACTTATTTTTTAAATGAACGACAACCTTATTCTAATTCTCGCCATTCTAATTTCTGGAGGTATTGGTGCCTATCTTGGTATGACCATTACTAAATTAAAAAGTAAAAGCGAACAAAGCACCTTGGAAGAACGCCAAAACCAAATGGCAAACACCATAAATGAGTTAAAACAACACCTTGGTAAAACTGAAGATGAACGTGAAACCATAAGAAAAGAAAAAGAATCATTAAATGCTGAATTAACTAGAAAACAAGCTGATTTTGAGAATTTAAAACTTAAAAATGAGGAGCAAAAAATAGAGGTCGAAAAGCTTCAAGAAAAATTTACTAAAGAATTTGAAAATCTTGCCAATAAGATCTTAGACGAAAATTCTAAAAAATTTACGGTTCAAAATAAGGACAATATAGATGCTATTTTAAAACCTCTACAAGATAAAATCCAGAATTTTGAGAAACGGGTTGAAGAAACCAATAAAGAAGACATTAATAGAAGTGCCGATTTGCGAAGACAGATTATTGGTCTAAAAGAGCTTAATGAGCAAATGACCAAAGAAACAACCAACCTAACAAAAGCATTAAAAGGCGACACAAAAATGCAAGGAAATTGGGGCGAATTGGTTTTGGAAAGGGTTTTGGAACGTAGTGGTTTACGTAAAGATTTTGAGTATTTTGTTCAACAAAGTTTTACAAATGATGATGGTAGAAGGGTTATGCCAGATATCATTGTGCATCTGCCAGGAGATAAAAAACTTATTATAGATTCTAAAGTATCGCTTGTTTCTTATGAAAGGTATATTAACGAAACAGATGAAAGCGAGCGATTGCCTCATCTAAAAAGTCATGTGCTATCTGTAAAAAAGCGTGTTGTTGAACTTGGAGAAAAAAACTACCATCAACTTTATCAGATGGAAAGCCCCGATTTTGTCCTTCTCTTTATACCTATTGAATCGGCATTTGCGATTGCTTCCATGGAACATCCTAGTTTATATGCAGATGCATTTGAAAGAAATATCATTATTGTAACACCGACCACGTTGTTGGCCGTTTTAAAAACCATTGATACCATGTGGCAGAATGAAAAACAAAAAGCAAATGCCATAGAGATTGCCACGCAGGCAGGAAAACTTTATGATTCTTTTGTTAATCTAACAGACGAACTTATAAAAGTAGGAAACCAAATTGGTACCGTTCAAAAATCTTATGAGAATGCTATGGTTAAATTAACCGGAAAAGGAAATCTAATCAAACGTGTTGAAAATTTAAAAATTCTTGGAGCAAAAGCCAGCAAGGAACAAAACCAAAAACTTCTAAAACGTGCTGATGGAGATTCAGACCAAGATTAATAAATAAACCCGTTGGGTGTAATTGCTTTATCAATACTAATTTTATATAAATTGTCACATTGAGCTTGTCGAAATGTATCTTCTGGTGTCTTCGACAGACTCAGACTGACACTTGAGTACTAAATTGACTTTAAATTATAATCAAAATTCGTTATAAATTAAATTTTCTTAATTTCACCCAACGGATTAATAAATAATGAAATAAGCATGACCGAAAATTGGTCGCAATTGAAAATCATCGAATACCAAAAAAAATAGTAACCGATGAGATAAATACCAATGAAGATATACGACCCGAGCGATAGCGAACAGGCGAAGCAATTACATAAGACAGTTAAAAATCAATAAATATCTACATATGAAAATCATCACAAAAATTGGTATTGGCATTGGTATTATAATTATAGTATATGTCTGTTTTCTTTATTTTGCCACTTACAGCAATGGTGTGAGAGCAGGCGAATTAATTAAGTTCAGTCATAAAGGCGTGGTTTTCAAAACCTGGGAAGGTGAAATAAGCCAAGGCGTTTCTGAATCCCAAAGATTTGTATTTTCAGTTGAAGACAAAGAAAAACAGGTGATTGAAGATTTAAATAACTTTCAGGGCAAAATGGTGAAGCTTCATTATTTTGAACGTTATAAAACATTGTTTTGGTTGGGAGATACCAAATATTTTGTAACAAAGGTTGAATTACAATGATAACCCATACAACATATCACCTTAAAGTGTGATATATTTGTTTATCATGTAATTAAATGATATATTTGTTTATCACTTAATTGAATGATATATTTATTTATCATGTAATTGCGTGATATTTAAATTTTAATTGAATGACAAGCGTTATAACGGGAGATATTATAAACTCTAGAAAACAAAAAGAGCCTGAAGTATGGATGATCACCTTAAAGAAGGTATTATCGGGCTTAAGTGCTGACACCAAATATTGGGAAATATACAGGGGTGACAGTTTTCAAATAGAAATAAGAGATTATCATGCTAGTTTTATGGCTGCTATTTATATAAAAGCCGCTATTAAAATGATTAAAGGTTTAGATGTTCGGTTGGCGATTGGTGTTGGCAATAAAACGTATGACGGAAATGATGTTACAGAATCTAATGGCGAAGCTTTTGTATTTTCGGGAGAAATGATAGAAACCTTGAAAAAGGAAAAACAGAATTTGCGAATTAAAACCAAGAACAACGAAATTAACAAAGAATTAAATTTATATTTTAGATTCGCATTAATTACCATGGATAGTTGGAGTGTTAATTCAGCTGAAATTGTGAAATTGAGCATAGAAAATCCGAAGGCGCTACAAAG
>LLBZ010008189.1_pt3 | contig 10281 bp, 13 predicted proteins | sample 1489421 | NCBI WGS metagenome assembly LLBZ01 (sample SAMN04092657, study PRJNA295927) | soil metagenome | biome: Soil prokaryotic community; feature: Bulk soil; isolation source: soil from tomato rhizosphere | host: tomato cultivar Moneymaker | place: South Korea | collected 2011-11-01 | reverse complement strand
CGGTGACCACCGAGGCGGGGGGATCACCCGGCTCGAAGACGACGGTTCCCTCGACCACGACCACCACCGCCACCAGCACCAGCACCGTGCCCCCGACCACCACTACCAGCCTGGTGCTGCCCCCGGATCGGGCGATCACCCCCGGGCAGAGCTGCATCGAGGCCACGCGCTACTCGCTGATCTGTCAGAGCTGAGCTGTCGCGGGAGACCGCCTCACGAGGATGAACGCCCGAGTGACCCTCCGGAGAGTCGTCCGCACTTCCCCGAACGGATGGTTCTCCAGATTGCCTCTCGGGCGTTCGCTCCGCCGAATGTACGACCTCGTGTTCCCGTAAGCAACGACCACGTCGCCGACGTAGTACACCGTCGAGCAACGTCAGCGATCGAGAACATGACCCCCGGGAGTGAGACAAAGTCGGTTACCAACAGGAAATCGAGTTATCCACAGGCTTTGTCCACATGGGTTTGTTCACAAGTTTCTAACCCGATTTTTCGCGGCTTGCGAGCAACTCGCGCAGCAGGGGTCGGAACGAGACCTCGATGGTCTCGTATAGCTCGCCCAGGGCCAGGTCGAGCTCTTCGCCGGTCACCGAGGCCTCGTCGAGACGGCCTCTGAGCACCAAACCCCCTTCCTCGTCGAGTGCGAAGAAGACACGCCAACTCCTCATGTTGCGGCGGAGCGCCTGACGCAACAGGTCGGCCGTGCCCTCGCCGACCGGAAGCAGATAGGCCTCGAGCTGGAGACTCCTCTCCCCGACCTCGAACCAGACCGTGGTCGCATCCCGGGTCTCCTGTCGGACCCTCACCGCCCACCGACCCTCGACCTCCTCGGCGTATTCGACGCTGGAGTCGGGATCGTCGAGCCAGGCCCCGATACGACGCTCCAACACCCGTCTCATCGAGGTCACGTGTATCGAAGCTCGACCTGGGACTCGAGACCGCCGACCTCGTCCCCCCCGCCCAAGGTCGGGGGGCGTGCGATGTGGCTGAGACGATCAGACGCCAGCGGTGTCGTGACACCGAGTGAGGACAACGCGGCCAACATGCCCACCTCCGCCACCTCTTGCGCGCCATCCCAGGACTTGACGGCGACACCGAGCCGGTCCCTGATCCCGACGCCGAGACAGCCGGCTGCTCCCCGCTTCGCCGCGGCGTCGAGCCAGGTGGCGATCTCGGCGTCCCCGTTGCCGTTCCCGGACACCAGGGCCGGATATCGGTGCATGACTTCGAACACCTCCCGGAGCTCGGCCAGGGAGGCGAGCCTGGCGAAGACTGTCGCCATCGCCCTGGTAGTGGTGCGGAGGACCGGTGCCCCACAGCCGTCCACCCCCACCGGCTCCACCGGCATACCGCTCAGCTCGGTGACGTAAGAGGCGATCGCCGATTGCAGCGGGTGGTCGGGGCTGAGATAGGTGTCGACAGGGAACCCGGAGGCGACACACGCCCTCAGCCAGCCGGCGTGCTTCCCCGAGCAGTTGTGCCATTGCCGGCGGGGAGCGCTCCGGCCTTCGAGTAGGTGACGCCGGGCCGCAGCCTGGGAATTCGGCCAGCCGGCAGGGCACCGCAGGTCCGAGGCGCTGAGCCCGGCGACGTCGAGCATGGATTCGACGATGGCGACGTGCACCGGGTGCCCGTCATGGGACGCCGAAGCCAGCGCCAACTCCGTGGGGAGAAGACCGGCTCCGTGACGTTGTGCCACTGCGGCCTGGAACGGCTTGGCCGCCGATCGCAGATAGAACGGGCGATCGATGTCACCGCTGGATGCGATCAGATCGCCGTCCTTCGACACGACAGCCACCGCGCCGTCGTGATAGGTCTCGACCAGACCGGAGCGGGTCCGTGCGGCGAGCAAGCTCAGCCGGTGACCTGGGCCTCGCCCTGCTGGCTTCGATACCGGGAGATGATCTCGTCCTGAAGGGTGTCGATGATCGTGTGCAGCTGTCGGCGCTGGACCGACAATTGCGCCTCGACTTCCTCGAGACGCTCGATCGCCTCACCGAGGTCCTCCCGACTCAGCTCGGGGAGCTGGGTGAGGACACCGTCGTCCATGATCCGGTCGATCAGTCGTCGACCGGTGGTGGTCGGCAGCGGTGGCATCGTCTCCAGATGACGGAGATTGGGCTCGGAGCCGAGGACCATGCCGCTGGCCAGGATCTCGGGGAGGGCCTCGAGCAGACTTCGCTCCTCGTCACCGCTGCGACGACGCAGCTCGAAGTTGAGCAGATCCATCCTCCCGTGAAGCAGCCGTCGGTAATAGGAGATCTGGGTCTCGACGTCCTCGGCGGTCTCCCGACGCTGACGCAGCTCGTCGAGGTCGACGTCGGCGAGGTCCTCGACGTACCCGGGCTCGAGGACCACGTCGATGCGGCGGCGGGTTTCGGTCACGGTGCCAGGTTACCTACAGGCCGCGGCCAGGGTCGGGTAGGAGTTGACCGCCGCCGATCCCCTGCCCCCGGGGTGAATCTCGAAGTGGAGATGAGGCGAACCGCCTCGGGCATTCCCGGTGTCGCCGTTGAATCCGATGGTCTGGCCCTGACTCACGGTAGAGCCTGAAGCGACGTTCCAGTCCGAGAGGTGGGCGTAGTAATAGGCGATTCCGTTGTTGGCAACCAGCCAGATGGTCTTCCCCCCCAGACCCCGGTTGCCGGTGAGGACCTTGCCCGCAGCCACCGCGTACATCGGCTCGTTCCAGGCGGCGAACATGTCGGTGCCCTTGTGACTACGCCCTCCGGAGCGGGCATAGCCCCAGGAGTTGATGAATGAGGTGCGACCCGGGGTGAAGGGGCAGATGAACGACCCGACCTGCACCGAGCCCGCGGCCCTCTGCCGCGCCCTGGCCTTGATCTCGGCCTGCTCGGCGTCGTACTTCGCTGCCAGCTCCTGGCACTTGCCGGACAACTTGGCGTAGGCGGCCTGCTCCGCCTCCATCGCCGCCTCCTGGTTGTTGCGGGCGTCGAGTCGCTGGGCCTCCACGTCCTCCAGCTCGACTCTGGTGTCGTCGAGCTCGAGTTGGAAGCGATCGAGCTGGGTGCGGGTGGCGATGAGCTCGTCCAGCGACTCCTGGCCGCCGGTGGCTGCCGCGCTGAGGAACTCCGACGTCGTCATGTACTGGTCGACCGAGGACGCCGAGAAGATGATGCCCGGGGTGGAGAGGCCGCCACGCATGTACAGCTCGACTGCCTGCTCCTCGATCTTGGCCTGGATGAGCTCCAGGTCTTCGGTGTGGGTGGCCACGGATCCGGCGACCCGCTCCTGCTTGCGGACCACCTTGTCCACCGCCACCACCGCAACCTCGTACTCCTCGGCGGCCGCCTGGAACGCCCCCTGTGCCTCGCGGTAGTCGGCGAGGGCGGCGCGCGAATCGGCACAGGCCGCTTCGACCTGAGATTTGGTGACCGCGTCGCTGGAAAGGGGAAAGGACGGAGCCAGCAGACCGACCGAGATGATGAGCAGAGCGACCCGAAGAGCCGTCCTCTTGGGAGCCATTGGCGGAAAGAGTAACCAGTGACACCGGGATTAAGTAGTCCTGCGCACCCTCGCCCCGACGCAGCGGGCCCCGATTCAGAATATGAGTAGGAGCAGCGGGTAGAAGATCGCGGCGCCCAGGACCACGCCGTCGAGCGAGATGAGCATCCCCGGTGGTCGCTGAGTGAGTGCCACCCGACCGGTCCTCAGCATCGAGGAGAAGCCGCGTCCGGCGACCAGCGCCACCGCGATCCCGAGACCCACCAGGAGATAGCCGACCAGGTCGAGGTCCCAAATCAGGGCTGCCAGCACCGCGGCGAGGATGGCCCCGACCGCGGTCACCGTGTAGGAGTCGAGTAGCGGCAGGGAGGGCAGTCTCTCCACCAAGGCGCCGAGCAGCAGCCCGGCGATGGCAGCCACCAGGAAGACATCGGCGGCGCTGGGCTCGGGTGAATGCGACGACCGAGCCAGGACCAGGGATGCGACACCGAGACCCGCGAGGAGGGAAACCAGCAGGGTGGGACTGAAGACGTCGACCTGTCGGTACCTGGGGAAGGCGACCGCCCACCCCAGCGCGACGGCAACGGCAACGACGACCGAGAGCGCATATCCCGCTCCACCCATGACATGGGCGGCCAGGGCGGAGCCGGAGGCGGTGACCACTACGGCCAGGGTGGCGAAAGGCTTGCCTCTTGCCGCGAAGGTCGATTCGAGGTCGACCGCCCACACCGCGGCGACGGCGACCAGCACCGCAGCCCAGACCTCCTGACCCTGGGTGTTGGCGAGGACCGCCACCAGGGCCACGGCGAGCGGAAGGAAGCCGATGAGGTCGACCGTCGAGAACGTCGCAGCCGGCTGACTCCCCCCGGAGACCGGTGGGATCAGGACGACCTCGTCGGTCTCGGATACCGGGTCGGTCATCGCGGCCGACTCTCCGTTGATCCAGACTCGGGAGCTCGCCACCCCCTTCTCGAACTCGGGCCCGAACTTCTCGACTGCGGCCCGGATGACCCCACCCACCGTCTCCGACGGCACATCGAGCCGCGACGTGCCCGCAATCTCACGGAGATTGGCGAAGAGTCGAAGCTTGGCCATGGGGAGAGGGTAAAGCGTACCGACGCCGCAATCGCGGCTCGCGGACAGTTCCGATACCCTCGACGGCATGGACCACAGGGTTCTGGTACCGATCGAAGTGCCACTGGTCGGCGACGAGCGGCACAAGAACTGGGCAAAGATCGTCGACTCGGTGGACAGCGCCAAGGCTTCGGGCTGGGCCTTCGAGGGGCCATTCGTGGCCGCCGGAGGGATCCAGGACGTGCCAATTGGATCCGTTCTCCTGGTCTACGGCGAGCGCGGGTCGAGAGCCAACCCCCAGATCACCGCTCAGGTGTACCGGGTGAACTCCGACTCGACCATCAGCCTCGAGGCCGAGGCCAGGGGCAAGGCGTGGGCCCGGACCCTTCGCGACCCGGTGGAGCGATGCCTCGGAGTCGAGGCCGCGCCGCCCGACCTGTCCTATCTCAGTGACCGGGCGCTCGCCGACGAGTTGCGGGCCCGTGGATGGAAAGTGGAGGAGCAGTGAAAGCCATCGTCGTCTCCGAGTTGGGAGGGCCGGAGAAGCTGGCTCTGCAAGAGATCCCCGACCCCGAGCCCGGGCCCGGCGAGGTGCTGGTGGATGTCGCCGCCGCCGGGGTGAACTTCATCGACGTCTATCACCGGATCGGGCTCTACGACCTGGGTCTTCCCTTCACCCCCGGGCTCGAGGGGGCGGGGACCGTGGCCGGGGTCGGCACGGGGGTCGAGGAGCTCGCGGTGGGCGACCGGATCGGTTGGACCAACGTCCTGGGCAGCTACGCCGATAAGCACGTGGTGCCGGTGGAGAAGGCGGTCCCGATCCCCGACGGGCTCGACACGGCCACGGTGGCGGCTGTCCTGCTCCAGGGCATCACCGCCCACTATCTGGCCACCGACACGTTCACCCTCCGGCGCGGGCATCGATGCCTGATCCATGCCGGCGCCGGCGGAGTCGGGCTCCTCCTCACCCAGGTCGCCAAGCTCAAGGGCGCCGAGGTGTTCACCACGGTGGGCTCGGCCGAGAAGGCGGAGCTGAGCCGGGCCGCCGGCTCCGATCACGTCATCGACTACAGCCAGGCCGAGTTCGGTGATGCCATCGAGGCCATCGCCGGGCCTCGGTCGTTCGATGTGGTCTACGACGGCGTCGGAGCCTCGACCTTCTCCCGGAGCCTCGACATGCTCCGACCCCGGGGGTTGATGGTCTCGTACGGAAACGCCTCGGGACCGGTTGCCGAGATTTCCCCGCTGATCCTCTCCCAGAAGGGCTCCCTCTATCTCACCAGACCGACGATGGCCCACTACATCCCCACTCGCGAGGCGCTGCTGGCTCGTTGTGGGGAGCTGTTCGATTGGATCGGCTCCGGCGACCTCAGGGTGCGGGTGGGTGCCGAGTTCTCCCTGTCCGACGCCGCAGAGGCGCACCGAGACCTGCAGGCACGTCGCACCACGGGAAAGGTCCTGCTCCGGCCTTGACCACGGAACCGGACCGCCTCCGCCTGAGGAGCCGCTTCGTCTGGCGGTTCGCCCTCCCGGCGATCAGGGGGACCGCGCGCGCCGCCTGGAGACTCGACGTGGACCGGGGGCCCGGGTTCCCCGAGCCCCCGTTCGTCCTGGCCGCCAACCACTACTCGTTCCTCGACCCGTTGCTGGTGGGTTCGGTGTACGGGAGCCGGGTCAGGTTCATCGCCCTCGTCGACCTGCTGGGTCATCACCGATCGGTCGACTGGGCCCTGGGCTCGTTCGAGGTGATACCGGTGCGACGGGGAACGGTGCCGTTGGGCACGGTGCGCGAGTCGCTGTCCCATCTTGCCGGAGGTGGCGTCCTCGGCCTCTTCCCGGAAGGGATCAGGGTGGACCGTTTCGGTGATGCCGGGTTCCGACGGGGTGCCGCCTGGCTGGCGACCCGGGCCAGGGTGCCACTGGTGGCGGTGGCGGTGCGGGGCACGGACCGGGTGCTGGGGGTCGACAACAAGCTGCACCGGGGCAGGATCGAGGTGGTCGTCGGTCCCACGATGCTGCCCGACGGCGACGACCGGACGTCGATCGACGACCTGACCGGACGGTGGGTCGACTGGGTGGCCTCGACGGTGTCGACCGAGGCGCCGACCCGGCTCAGATGAAGATGGTCTGCGCCCCTTCGGAGATGTCGATGAAGTCGCTGGCGGAGATGATCCCCTCCACCCGCTCGTAGAGGTCCTTCTCCTCGATGTGCATCATGTCCGCCGACATCCGGCATGCCCAGAGATGGCCACCGGCGTCGGTGATCATCTCCAGGAACTCGGGGATGTCGGGGATGTCGATGCCCTCGATCTGCTTCTTCATCATGTGGGTGGCGAACGCCGTCATCCCGGGGAGCCCCATCAGCATCGGAGGCATGTGCGTGGCGGGGTTGCCGAGCGGCGTGAACTGGAGATGGCCCATCGTCTCCTTGTTGATCATGTCGAAGCCCCAGAAGGTGAAGAACAGATGGGTCTCGATGCCCTCGCCCAACGCCGCGTTGGCCAACACCAACCCGGGATAGGCCATGTCGAGCGAGCCCTTGGAGCAGATGATCGCCAGCTTGCGCCCCGTTGCCTCGTCCTCGAACACGGGGACCGGCGCCTCCAGGGTCGTGGTCATTTCAGTACCTCCGTCTCAGACGCAGCCCGCCGGCTTGGGCAGACCTGCGATGTAGGCCATCTTCTTGGCCGGTTTCTTGGGGAAGAGCTGGAAGAGCTCCTTGGTCGGGATCCCACCCAGGTTGGTCACCCGACGCAGGGTCGGGGTCTCCCCCTGGGACTGGAAGTCGTCACGAAGGAACCTGATCGCCTTCCAGTGCTGCTCGGTGAGCTCGATGCCGATGTTGGCGGCGAGTGTCTCGGCCAGGTCTTCGGTCCACTCCTCGTACTCGGTCATGAAGCCCTCTTGATCGAGATGGACCTCGTGACCGGCGATCGTGGCTGTGCTCATGGGACGGTCTCCTTGTCGGGTTGTGAGTTGAGGGCGGGAACCCGGGTCTTCCCGCTCATCGACATCGCGGTGGGGACCGGGAGCCGGCGACCGGGGAGCAGGGCGTTCCAGTAGATCCATCGAAACGCCAGCTTCCCCCAGTGGTTCATCCGACGCTCGGCGAGGAGGGTCATCGGCCCCACGACGGGCAGGGGGTACCTGCCGGGCAGCGGCTCGACGTCGTAGTTGAAGTCGATGAGCATCGCCTTGCCCGCGCCCGCCTCCACGAAGCAGTTGGCGTGGCCGTCGAAGGAATGGGTCATCGACTGGCCCCGGACATGCTGGAGGAAGTTCTCCGTGAGCACCTCGGCGGCGAAGTGGGCCACCGAGCCGGCCTTGGAGGTGGGGAGGTCCGAGGCATCGCCGATGGCGAAGACGTTGTCCCACCTGGGCGAGATCATCGTGTGCTTGTCGACCGGGACGTAGTTCAACTCGTCGCCCATGCCGCTCCTGGCGATGTAGTCCGCCCCCATGTTGAGCGGGACAGTGACCAGCAGGTCGAACGGCACCTCTCGCTCGTCGAAGGACACGATCGTCTTGCCCTCGTTGTCGACCCTCTCGATGTAGAAGTCGGGCTCGAGGTGGATGTTCCTCTCGTCGAGCATGTCACCGAGGAGCCGGGAAGCGACCGGCTTGGTGAACGCCCCGTCGAGCGGGGTCACGAAGGTGATCTGCACCCGGTCTCGCATGCCTCGGGAGCGGAAGTGGGAGTCGGCGAGGAAGGCGAACTCGAGGGGAGCCGGCGGGCACTTGATAGGCATCTCGGTGATGTGAACCACGAGACGGCCCCCTTCCCAGCGCTCCAGCTTCTCGGCCAGCGCCTTGGATCCCTCGAGTGTGTAGAACTCGAAGATGCTCCGGCCCCACTCCTCGCCGGTCATCCCGGGTGTCTGGTCGGGCCGTGGGGTGGTGCCGGTGGCTATGAACAGGTAGTCGTAGTCGAGCTCTTGCCCGGCGGCGAGTCTGACCTTGTTCTCGTCCGGCAGCACCAGATCGATGTCACCGATCACCATTTCCACACCAGGGGAGAGGAATCGACGCCGCGGCCTCACCACCTGGTCGGGGGTGTAGGCACCGAAGGGGATGAACAGATAGCCGGGCTGGTAGTGATGGCTGTCGTCCTGATCGACCACGGTGATCTTCCACTCGTCGGGGTCGAGACGCGGCCTCAGCTTGTTGGCCACCATGGTCCCTGCGGTGCCTGCTCCGAGAATGAGCAGACGTCTCATGTCGCAATCCTTCGCAGAGGGCGGACCTCGAGCCGCCGATGGGTTCAGGATCGACCGCCTGCCGCACCCGGGGACAGGGGCGGAGGACCACTCGGGATGGGACTTAATGCCGGATCGGGGACTGCGCTCAGGGGACCATCGAGACGATGACCTGCGCCACCTCGACGGGATTGTCGAGATGTGCCTTCCAGGCCCCGGCGAATACCTCGAACTGGGCCTCGGGGAGCGCCTCCTGGACCCTGTCCACCGACTCGCGGGGCACGTCCCCCTCCTGGCTCCACACGTAGTAGACCGGGGCCGCGATCTCGTCCAGGTCCGACGGGACCAGGGAGGCGGCCGGGGTCCGGCGGAAGGCGTGGATCGAGTCCGTGGTGTCGACGACGGTCTCGGCCCGATCGCGTGCCTCGACCTGGCCGGCGGTCGGGCACCAGCCGCCGTCCCCACAGTGCGGAGCCCAACGTCCCGAGGCGAGAGGCCCGTCGCTCTCGAAGGCGTAGGTGGCGGAGTTGCCCAGCCAGGGGATCTTCTCGACGAACTCGACCCACCCGTCGGGCCGGAAGAAGTCGACGTCGACCATGACCACAGCGGAGACCAGACCCGGCTCGATGACCGCCAGTTCCGATGCCACCTCTCCTCCCAGACCGACACCAGCGATCACTGCCGGCTGTCCGAAGGTCCCCTCCACCACCTCACCGACCTCGGCCGCCATCGAGGCCACGGTGTGGGGGGAGCCCTCGTCGGGGAATCGCTGGCTGAGGCCGAACCCCGGCAGGTCGATGCGCACCAGGTCGAACTCGGCGCCCAGGGATTCGACCACGTCGTCCCAGATCACGCCCCCGGCAACGTCGATGTCGTGGAGGAGCACCAGCGGCACCGGGCCCTCGCCCTCTCTGACGACATGGAGCGAGGTCTGGGACGTGGTCACGAAATGCTCGACGCCCAGGTCTTCGAGCTCGGTGTCCTCGACGAGCCGGATCCGCTGCTGGGTCACCGCCGACCAGACCACGAGCCCGGCGACGACCACCAGAAGGATCAGGGTGACCATCCGGACCACCAGACGCGAGGGTGCATCCGACCGCGGTGGTGGCCTGAGACCGGCCATCAGCCCATTCGCTCGGTCACCGTCTTCACCACCCGGTCCACCGACGGGATAGCCATGTCCTCCAACGCCTCGGCGGCGGGAAGCGGGATGTGCGGGGTGGTGATCCGCACCACCGGGCCGTCGAGGTCCCAGAAGAGCTCGTCGGCGACGATGGATGCCACCTCGGCGCCCCAGCCGCAGAGCCTGGGGTTCTCCTCGACCGTGAACAGGCGACTGGTCTTGGTCACGGAACCGAGGATGGTCTTGGTGTCGAGGGGAACCAAGGACCGCACGTCGACCACCTCGGCCGAGATCCCCTGCTCGGCGAGTCGCTCCGCGGCCTGGAGGGCCCTCGGCACCATCAGGGCCAGGGCTGCGATGGTGCAGTCCGTGCCCTCCCTCACCACCTTGGCCAGCCCGAGTTGGTCGACGATCTCGCCGTCG
>LLBZ010031897.1_pt4 | contig 10287 bp, 8 predicted proteins | sample 1489421 | NCBI WGS metagenome assembly LLBZ01 (sample SAMN04092657, study PRJNA295927) | soil metagenome | biome: Soil prokaryotic community; feature: Bulk soil; isolation source: soil from tomato rhizosphere | host: tomato cultivar Moneymaker | place: South Korea | collected 2011-11-01 | reverse complement strand
GGCTCGACGACTGGATCGCGATCGCGATGGATGGGACGGTCACTGCCTTCAGCGGAAAGGTGGAGCTGGGAACGGGCGTCCGCACGGCCCTGGCGCAAATCGTCGCCGAAGAGCTGGACGTGCCTCTCGAGCGGGTGCGCATGGTCATGGGCGATACGGCGCTCACGCCAGACGAAGGTTACACTGCCGGGAGCATGACGATCAGCAGCAGCGGTACGTCTCTGCGTCTGGCGGCTGCGGAGGCGCGGCGCGCCATGCTCGAGATGGCCTCTGAACGGTTGGATGCGGGTCTGGAGGAATTGTCGGTGCGGGATGGCGCCATCACGGTGACGCACGACCCGGAGCGCTCCGTCACGTACGCCGAGCTGATGGGCGGCAAGCGCTTCGATCTTCCCGTAACGGATCAGGCTCCGCTGAAGCCGCCGGAAACGTACCAGATCGTGGGTACGTCCATGCCGCGCGAGGACCTGCCCCGCAAGGTGGCCGGCCAGCCCGGCTTCATCCACGATTTGCGAGTTCCGGGAATGCTGCACGGCCGTCTGGTGCGGCCGCCCACCCCGGCCGCCAAGCTGGTTGCGGTCGACGAAAGTTCGGTGAAAGACGTTCCCGGCTTGGTGAAGGTGGTGCAGCGCGGGGATTTCATCGGCGTTGTGGCGGAACGGGAAGAGCAGGCGATCCTGGCCGCGAAACAGCTCAAGGTGCAGTGGCAGGAGACATCAGTCTATCCACGGATGGAAGATCTATATACAGCACTGCGGGAGCAGCCGACCGAAGACAACGTCCTGGTGGAACAGGGAGATCTGGAGCAGGCATTTGCCGGAGCCGCCCAGCAGATCCATGCTACGTACTACCAGCCCTATCATGCACATGCCTCCATTGGGCCTTCCTGCGCCGTGGCGGAAGTGAAGGGAGTTCAGGTCACGGTCTGGTCGAGCACCCAGGGACCCTATCCCTTGCGCGGTGCACTGGCAGAGCTGCTGGAGCTTCCCGTAGAAAATGTGCATCTGGTCCACGTGGAGGGAGCAGGCTGCTACGGGCAAAACGGCTCCGACGACGTGGCAGCCGACGCGGTCATCCTGTCGCAGGCAGTTGGGCGGCCGGTGCGGGTGGAGTGGAGCCGCAAGGAGGAGTTCATCTGGGAACCGAAATCCCCGGCGATGGTAGCAGAGCTGCGCGGCGGGTTGAATGCCCAGGGCAACGTGGTGGCCTGGGAGCATCACGTCTGGTCGCCGTCCCATGCCAAACGACCACGCTCCGCAGGTCAGCTTGTCACAGCCCAGCTGCTCTCCGGGAATCCTGCGCCAAGACCTCGCTTCTCCTTTGGAGCCGAGCGGAATGCACCCACGAATTATGCGTTCCCCGTGCAGCGGGTCACGGTCCATTACGTGCCGGATTCCTACCTGCGGGTCTCCTCCTTCCGCAGCCTGGGCGGGTCGAAGAACACCTTTGCCAACGAATCGTTCATGGACGAGCTGGCCGCCGCGTCAGGCGCGGACCCCGTGGAATACCGGTTGCGCTATCTGTCGGATCCGCGCGAGCGGGCGGTCTTGACGGCTGCCGCCGAGAAAGCTGGCTGGGAATCACGTCCCTCGCCGCGTACGGATCGAACCGAGATCGCTGAAGGACGCGGGGTGGCCTTTGCCCGCTATGAGAACGACCAGGCCATCGTCGCCTGTGTCGCGGACGTGCAGGTAGAACGGGATACGGGGGTCGTGCGCGTGACGCGCCTCGTGGTGGCGCACGATTGTGGACTGATCGTCAACCCGGACGGGGTGAAGAACCAGATCGAAGGGAACGTCATCCAGTCCCTGAGCCGGGCGCTCAAAGAAGAAGTCCAATTCGACCAGATGCGCATCACCAGTGTCGACTGGACGACGTATCCCATCCTGACCTTTTCGGAGGTACCGGAAATAGAGATCGTGTTAATCAACCGTCCAGACCAGCCAGCGCTGGGCGCGGGGGAACCTGCGACGGTGATCACTGCGCCCGCGGTCGCGAACGCTATCTTCGATTCCACGGGAGTCCGCCTGCGCCAGACTCCATTTACGCCAGCGCGCGTCCGGGAAACTTTGCTGGAGAATGGAAAGGATAAGGATTTTCGCGAGTGATAATCTCCACCCCTGGCTCCCTCCCCTGAGCATGCTCTTTGGTCAGGGGAGGGCGGGGGTGGGGAAGAACTGTCTCCCGGAATCACATTCAGCGTCGCGGACTGTGATGACAAGAGGATGGCGCCGTCTCATCACGGCTTGGATCACTGTTTTATAGGATCACCGGAGGAGGCGGTTCTTCATTGCCGCCCAAACAACTTGCGGGGAAGTGAGCGACAATGTAGTCCCAGGTTCGCATTGCCTCATCCAACGTAAAGCTGGGCTCGCCTTTTGTATAGAAAAGCTTGGGCAGCGTTCCCCAGGTAAAGGCGCTCTTTAATTTATTCCACCAGCCGTCATATTCTCGGGGCGAGTACATGATCCGTTCTACACCCGCCACATGGCACAAACCAAAGTAATGACCCAGCTCATGGATCGGCACATACTTCCAAACGATATCGGGCTTATTGTCGATAAACGTTACGCCGGAGGCGTCATGCAATGCTTGGCAGGAGCTGCCTTTCAGACAGGCTGCAATCCCGCGTATGCCATCCGTGTAGCGGAACACACCGACCGCGACCGGCGTGCACAGATCATGCAGCGCATTGGTCTCGTCGATCACGTTGCCGGATGCATCCAGAATTTTCGATTGTCGACCGATGACCTCAATCAGAAAACGCACGAGCGAGCTTGAGGCAATTTTCGTGTCGAAGCCATTATGCTTGATATGTTCTGGCAGCGTGACTTCCTTTGTCTCTTCGGTCCATTGCGGCATGAGTCCAAGCTCTCGGGCCTTCAGCTCGGCGGCTCTCAGTTTGGTGCTGAGCACCCCGTCGCGCATACAAAGGACCATAAACTTGGGTCCCTGTGCACCGCGTGAAGACAAGTAGAGATCCAGCTCCGATTCAGAAATCGGGTTATCTGCCTCGCCCAGACCCCCACCCACGACATCCCCCTTCTTCATGGTTTTGTAACGCTTGCGGTTCCAGAACCCCTCTGTGAACTCGAAACCGCATAATTCGCGCAGGTTGATACTTTTATTCTCGTGCAACAATACCAGATTGGGAACGCCAGATTGGTCTGCCGTCTCGGAATCGAGGAAGGTGCGGATTGCCCGCATCGGGATGCGGTACCCGAACGCGCCATGATCCACGCGCAGGGTCTCCTTGATCTTCTGCAGCTCCTCACCGGTATACTTAGATTGCAAGAGAAAGCGGACATAGGTCCGGAGCTGTCCGCGATTGAACTCTTCGATAATGTAATCGATGGTGTCTCCAAGGAAGATAATACGACCGAATGTAAAGATGACATTCACAAGGCTGGCGCCAATTTGAATCAAGCCGTCTAGAATACGGCGCCAATCCAAGGTGAAAATTCCGGCAACGACGTCCCATAGTCCGCTCACGAAATCGCGTACGAAAGCAAGGAATCCCGCAATCCCTTTACAAACCGTTCGTATCACCCACTTGCCGACTTTGACGACGACCCAGCGTACGACTTTTACAAACGTCGTCACAAGCCAACAAACCCAGCCTCTGGGATCGTACCAGGGCAGGTCCTCACACTTCTCTTCGGTCCGTTCCTCCCACTCTTCGATTGGCTTTGAGATTTCCTCTTCCACCCACTCCTGGGTTTTTACACACTCGATTGCCATGATGATCTACTCCTATTTGTATCGATGTCTTCGTTTACTGATTTCTGCGAGTCACAATGATCTCGTCCACGAAAAATGATCCCTGGTGTTGAAAGCCCATCCAGAACCTCACCGCACCAAATTGGCGTGCTGCCCGGAGCAAGCTCGGATTGACGTTCACGGTGGTACTGCCGGATGCGCCACGTCCCAGGAGCGTAATCTCAGCGGTGGCCGTTGTCTCTGTAATCACCAGGTGCACCGAAAGGACAAAGGACTGATCTCGTGGGAATTGGCCAAAGCGGACCGGACCATCGTCGATGCGGACGTCTCCTTCGGGCATGAAATCGAGATGCAAGAAGCCAAAGTATTCATTCGGCTCGGGAATGGGTTCGAATTGGATAGTTACGACCCCTGTATCCTGCGGTATAAAAAGAGCAGCCAGGAAACCGTAGTCGCCTACGCCGCCAACGCGGGAGAAAATACCCCTCATTCCCGTTTGCGGGCTTGGTGCAGTCGGATGGCTGATCTGAACCCACTTGTTCGCAGGAAGACTCGCTGCAGGTGCATCCACGACGGTGATCGTTCCTGCACCGGAATCGAGAGCGACTGTGCCCGTCGCTTGTGTGGCCCCCGGCGGCGAGCCCACGGTGTCCGATGTGAAATTGGCGAGCAGGACGGTCGTCGAGTCGCAGGCAGTGAGAATGGACATGAGTACGAAGAGAGCGCAGAGGCGAATGACATTCTGAAGCCTCGGAACCAGGCGGCGATACGGTGCTTTCTCCACTAACCGTCTTTGCGCATTTCTATTTCGTGAAACCGAGCTACCCTTCATTCCAGATCTCCTCATCTCCTAGAGGCGTGCTCTACACTCTGACAAATTAGTCAACACCTCTATCTTTCTTGAAATGTTCATAGATATAAACGTGAGTAGGTACGAATTTTAGGTACGATGTAAAAGCAAAAACCGCAGAACGGATCAAAGATCCCTGCGGTTGAAAGGAGACCAAGTAATGGCTTTTGTTTTTTTAGCTCATATCAAGGGAAAGGGTTAATTTATCTAAGGACTGGCTGCTGTTACACCACATCCAAATGTCTTCAGCGAATCACATACAGCGTCGCGGACTGGGCTGGCAGGAGGACGGTGCCATCTGAGGAGAAAGCCTGCACACCCAGGTTTTCGGCGTTGTGGGTTGGGTCAAGGAGCCAGACTTCTGCCTCGGTGAGTTCCATGCCTTTCACCTGAAGCGGGAGGCGTTGTTCCGTAGCCGACAGGTTGATAACCATCAGAGTCAGCGCGCCGTCCTCGCGTTTGGCGGCGAATATATCCACATCGGGAACACCCGAAGCGGCATAGACCTGTTCGCTGCCAAAGTTCTTGTAGAGGGGGAAGGCGTAAAACGTAGGGCGGATGGTCGTGCCGTTGAATAGACCGAGCCCGGTGCTGCGCTGTGACAGAACCCACTGGTTGACCATGAACACGTCGGCATTCATCAGCTGCCCGAGGACGTCCGCATACCAGATGGCGTTGTAGAACGTATCAGGCGATGTCTCCTGCAGCATGGCAGAGCTGGGGTCCGAATTGACTTCGGTGATGGCGATGGGCAGGTCGCGCCCGAGGATCTCCTTAACGAGGCTGCGCAGGTACTCGACCTCACGGGCCCAGCGACGGGTGTTCTCGCGCAAGTCCTGAATAGTAACGGGCCTGGTCGGCGAGTGCAGGGGATAACGATGGACGCTGACGACGTCCAGCAGGTCGCCGTTGGCCTTGAGGAATTCGGTCATCCAGTCGCGCCCGGCGGAGTCCTTCGGCGTGGTCTCCGGGCCGTCATTCCACTGGTGGATCTCCGGCCCTATTAATTTGATCGTGGGATCTGCCTCTTTCATTGCCTCGGCGATGGCGCGCCAGTTCGTGTTGAGGTTATCGACGGTGTAATCGTAGTCTGCCTGTCCTAACTGGGTATAGATGGACGGCTCATTGCCGATGCTCCAGTAGGTCACGCCGTATTTCTTCTCGACGTTGGTATAGCGGACCAGCTCTGCGGCTGTCTCCGGGTCCCCGCCAAGCAGGCGCACGCTGATGGTGGGTATCGCGCCGACCTGTTTGGCAAAGGTCATCAGCATGTCGATCTGGAAGGGCTTCATATCGACCGTGTCGGTCCAGGCGCCGCCCGGGAAGCGCAGGACGGTGAACCCAGCATCCTCGACCAGCGGCATCACCTCCAGCGGCACGGCGTGCATCGGGCCGTAGTTGGTCCCGAAGATGTACGGGCTGATCGGCCCCAGGCTGGCCTCGGGGTCGACGAACAATGCCTCCGGAACCGGCGTGGGAGCGGGCGCCGGACCGCAGGCAGAGAGCACGAGGGCGAGAAGTGTAAGGAGGAATAAACTGCGTTTCATGGATGGATTCCTTTGCGAAGGTATCCATCCATTTTAACTGGTTCAGGCCACATCTCTTAACGATCTTTATCCAGGCTGACTACTCTCCATACTCGGCAATCGAGGAGTCGGCGAACGGCCGCCCACTCGCCCTGTAGACAGAGATCAGCTGCCCCACGTCGAACGGAATCCGCCGGAATTCAAGCGACAGAGTTCGGGAAGACGAGGAGAGCAGCGCATACTCGGCCCAGGGATCGAGACGGAAGTGATCGTCGGGCTGGTCATGGCGGTAGGCCACCCCCACGCTGCCCGGGTTGAAGTGGAAGGTGCGCCCGAAATGGCGGATGAACTGCATGTGGGTATGCCCACCCGTATACATCATAGGCTCCTGTGGCTCAAGATACCCGCGCACCTCCTCATCGGGCGTTTGGGGGAGGATGACATGATCGAAGGATTTCGGTGACCCATGATAACAAAGCAACGTTCGTTCACCGTCCAGCTTAATTTGGACCGTCGCCTGGAAGGCGCGGAGGAAGTCTAAATCACCTTCACTGAGCTTGGTTAATTGCCAGTCGCGCACAGCATCCATGCGGACCCGTCGCTCCTCGGGGATATTCTCTGCGCCGCTGTCGAATCCAGTCAGTAACCAATCATCGGCATTGCCCATCACGACCGGGCAATTGAGCTCTTGCAGTCGGGCAACTACCTCGACCGGTTGTGGCCCACCCTGCACCGCGTCTCCCAGGCAGACGATTTGATCGACACCTGCCTGCTTGATATCGTTTAGGACCGCATCGAGAGCCACACAGTTACCATGCATATCAGACATAATCGCAATTCGCATACATCATCCTTTCATCATAAGTTTTGCGCTCGTCGCAGAGGAACCCTTCAGAATTATTGTGCACCGGCGTCCAGGTGCCAGCCTGTTACTTGCTGGTAATCAACCCATAAACCAATATGAGGATCGATATCGCCAGGAGCGCCGCTCCCAGGCTCGTAATTGTAGTTCCCAGCGATGGTGCACCTGGTTGACCGAGCGCCAGGTGCAGGAAGAATCCTCCGGATTGTGCCAGGATGCCAACGAGAACAATGACTGCCGACCCCAATTTCGTTGTAGGGCTAAGATTGGTTTGCTCCATATAGCTATGATAAAGAAGAGACATGAGCAGCAGGACACCGGCGTGGGCGTGACCTGCACGAAAGAAGGTTTGCTGGAATTCGGAGAGTCCACCCCGAGTCAGTAAACCAAGCAGGGCGTAACCGCCATACATGACGGTTGGAATCGCAATCCAGGCGATGATTGAGAAAATGCGAAGGCTATGCATGTCTTTTACTCCTTTAAGTGTGTCAGGCATCCAGGGCGGCCACTTTCCATCGTCATTCGATTCGTATTGGAAATGGGCTGGTCCGGTAAAGGTCGGCTTGCCCTCATATCGATTGCCTGTTTCCAATCACGCTGCATCGAGCGGTGTCTGCTAATGAAGTGCTGGTTTCCATTCGCCGCCGCGCTTGACGTCGACGCTGCTGGCGAGTGCCGACCTCTTGAAAGCTTCATAATTCCATCGAACCGCGGCCGTGTAGGTCAACATCCGGTGCTGGCAGTTCTCGTCGTAAGCCTACCGCCGCAGTTGCTGCTGAGCCGGCATTCGAATTGATTTCATCAGCAGGCTTGGCTTTGGTCCGACCGGCGAGGAAGACGATAGCTCGTTCGCGGGCAAAGGCCCAAGCCACTGCAACCTTGTTCTCGAGTAGCATTACAAACAGATCTTTTCTACGTCTTACTTCAGGATCTGAAAGCGAAGATGGGTCACGCCCGCACCATCAATTACTTTTGTCTTTTCCAGCTCAATTACGTTTGTGTCCAGGTGGTCGAATAAGCGAATCCCTACGCCAAGCAGAACGGGGATAAGATGGATCTGTATCTCATCGACAAGCCCGGCCTGTAAATATTGCTGAGCGATATTCGCACCGCCTCCGATTACCACGTCTCTTTCACCGCTGGCAGCTTTGGCCTGCTTGAGGGCACTTTCGATACCATCCGTAGACATGGCCATATCTAATAGGACTCTTGGCATAACAGCACTCCTCTTGTAGATGATTCTGAGCTATGTTGCATTAGACATTCATAGTTTTTCTTTTCGGGAGTTGCCATACTGGCTTTAACAATTCTCGTTATAGGCTTGTCGCAGCCAGCGCAACACTTCGGCATCGATCTCCTCCACGGACGTGAGGCTGATCTGGAGCTTCATCGTCTCGTGAATTGTGGAAGGCTGGAGGCGTCCGGTGGGCGTTTGCCCTTCGAGCCGGAGACCGAGGTCGATGCGGTTCTTCGTCGTGGGCTGGATTCTGGCAAAGGTCCTGCGCGGCGTTAAGAGGGAGACGTAAGTCTTGCGCGCCTGGATGGTGATCTCTCCGATGCCGAGCATGGCGTGGATGATGGCGTCGTAAATGGGGCGCAGGTGCGGGCGATCCGCGTATTGTGCCTCGATCAGCTCGCCGGCTGAAGAGGTCATAAAGTCCGGGTAGCCGAAGCGCTCCATCACCAGCAGGTTCTCGGCGTAGCCGGTGACACCCTGTCGCTTGAGCCAGGCGCGCAGGCTTTTCTCATCCCTGAAATTCTCTTTACGCACGCGCTGATTCCAATGTTCCAGTCCTTCACCTGTCTGCTTTTCCAGGACCCGAATCCACATATCTCGGTTACGACTCCAATCTAAGACGTTTCCCATGTAGCGACCTCCAATTCCTGGCGAAAAAGCTTGAGGATGTAAACCGATTGCATTATAAGCAGAGAACGCCAGGCTCGTCACTCTTTTTCCCAAAAAGTTAATACGTCGCCTGGAAAAAGTGATGCAGATATAAAATGTAGATAAGGATCAAAGGCATGAGTTTTACCTACGAAGAGAAACGACCCTCCTCCCCGTATATCGACGTTGTCTGGCGCACAGAAGATCAGACCGATGGAGTCTATGTCGCATCTGCAGACGCCTCCTGGGACATGATCTTCATTCGACCCAGGCGTGGCAAACCCCGAGTCTTGCTCTGTGGCCCCTGCTCCAAAACAACAGACGTTCCCTATTCTGCCGGGAATAAAAACTTTGGGATGCGGTTCAAGCCTGGCGTTATCTTTACTGATATTCCTGTAAGGGAAATGGCCAATGTGACACTACCCTTACCCATGCCTACAGAAGATACATTCATATTGCAGGGCATCACCTGGAAGCTGCCCACCTATGAGAATGTGGAAGAGTTCGTAGCCGGGCTGGTAGAACACGGTTTGCTGCGTCTCGATCCTGTGGTTCGAGATGTGCTGGAGGGAAGGGCAGTAAATATGACTGCCCGCTCTATCCAGCGTCATTTCGCCATGACGATCGGCCTGTCGCCGCGCCAGGTGAGGCAGATCGAGTCTGCTCGAAAGGCAGTCGAGCTGCTGCTCCAGGGGAGACCGCTGCCTGACGTCGCCTATGAATTGGACTATGCAGACCTGCCGCACATGATCCGCATGCTCAAGCGTTTCACGGGCTTTACTCCAATGGGGAATAAAATCAGGGGTGAACACGTGTAGGGATTGAGTCGCCTGCGTTCAATACAAGCCGAAACATCTCCCCTAGAATAGGACCTGGTGTTCATACCTTTTAAAGCAGATGACATGAATATCAATTTGTCTTTTCAGGATCTTTCCTTTGTAAATTTCGCCGACCCTGGAATTCACACGACGGATGCTTGACGATGGCGTTTATCGCTCATGTTCCAGCCCCTCCTCTTAACTTCTATATTAAGAGCTTTTATTACCCGATTGAATCGCTCCCCTTGCCTCGGGAGAAGATCCTACCGCTGCCCATACTAGATCTCAAAATCAATTTCGGTGGTGGTCTTCAGGTTTATGATACGAATCAGAGTGAGCCTTTTACAACACTTACCGAAAGCTGGGTACTCGGTTTGTGGACTACGTATCATATTGTTGGTTGGCCGGCAGATCTGCAATACGTGGGTGTGAGCTTCAAGCCGGGTGGAGCCTATCCATTTCTGGGATTGCCGCTTTCTGAACTACAAAATCAAATTGTGTCGTTGGATGCGATCTGGGGGACGTCCGCGGCGGAAATCCGTGAACGGCTGTACCTGGCCCCCACGATTCAGTCACGATTCGCCCTGTTAGAACAATTTCTCCTGGCTCGCCTCAGGGAGGCTCCG
>LLBZ010044437.1_pt2 | contig 10300 bp, 10 predicted proteins | sample 1489421 | NCBI WGS metagenome assembly LLBZ01 (sample SAMN04092657, study PRJNA295927) | soil metagenome | biome: Soil prokaryotic community; feature: Bulk soil; isolation source: soil from tomato rhizosphere | host: tomato cultivar Moneymaker | place: South Korea | collected 2011-11-01 | reverse complement strand
GTAAATAATGCATTTGTAAAACTAATTCCATTTGTTGTTGCACTTGGTAACATTAGCAAAAAAGAACCAGATAATGCAAGAATTAAAAAACTACCTACAAAAACAATAGCAGGATTAAAATAGATATCATAAATATGTCTAACAAGAACTAATAGTCTTAAAAGAAAATATACAATTAAACCTCCTTCTAAGACGGGTTTAATTTTTTGTAAAATATAATGATAACTAAAATCGGTATTTGAAAGAGAAATAATAAAAGAGATAATTAGCAATAAAGAAATGATAATCATGTTCACTAAAGCTACTTTCTTATTGCTTTTGTATTTGTAAATAAAAAACTTAAAAGTATTAAAAACGAGTAGTAACACTGTTAGAATGAGTAATCCAATTACATGAGGATTATTAAAGTTTTCTGCAAAATCATAACCAAAGTCAAAGACTATAAAAAGCAGTACAATAATGTCAAAAAAGCGATAAATATAATTGAGTAATGATTCTCTTTCCATTTTTAGCAGTGATTTATTTCACTTTTAATTGTGTACGAAGTTCTCTCATTAAAGAGTTTCCTCCTTGATTTAAGATTTCGTTTGCACAATCTTTTCCAAAAGATTTATAATCAGCAAAATTACAATTTTTTTTAATGCAATGTTTCTCTTTTCCATCTAAAGAAAATAACACACCTTCAAAATTTATTTTATCATTTTCTATTGTTGCTAATGCACCAATTGGAGCCGTACAACCACCTTCTAAAGTTTTTAGAAATTGTCTTTCAATGAATGTACAAATTTCTGTTTCTTGATGATTTAATTTATTTAAAACATCTCTTGAAAAAGCATCTTTCTCCATTGCCACAACAAGCATAGCACCTTGTGCAGGAGCAGGAATCATCCAATCTAAATTAATAAAAGTTTCTGGTTTTAAATTTATCCTTTCTAAACCAGCAGCTGCAAAAATAGCTCCGTTCCAGTTGTTATCTTTTAATTTTTGCATTCTTGTATTTACATTGCCACGTAAATCTTCAACTGTATGAGTAGGATATTTATGCAACCATTGTGCTTTTCTTCTTAAACTTCCAGAGGCAATTGTTCCGTTAGTTTCTAAAAAATCTAGATTTCCTTTATGTACAAGAATATCTAATACATTAGCACGTTCTAAAACTGCAGCCTGAACAATTCCTTTTGGTAAAGTTGTAGGAACATCCTTCATAGAATGAACTGCAATATCTACTTCTCCTTTTAACATAGCAATATCAAGTGTTTTTGTAAAGATGCCTGTAATGCCTAATTCATATAAAGGTTTGTCAAGAATAATATCACCCGTTGATTTTACTGCGATTATTTCTGTTTTGTATCCTAATTCTGTAAGTTTATTTTGAACTGTATGTGCTTGCCAAAGAGCTAATTCACTATCACGAGTTCCTATACGTATTGTTTTTTCCAAAAGAAGTAATTTAATGATTTAACTGAAACACTTTTTCAATCCATTCAATACTTTCATCAACCATAGTGTTTTCATGTTTTAAATGATTGGCAAAATGTGTAGTGATTTTTTGAATGATTCGGTCACTAATAATTTCAGCTTGTTCTTCATTAAAATTATCCAATTTTTTTCTTTGATAATTTAATTCCGATTTTTTTATTGAAGATAATTTCTCTTTTAATGAATGAATTGTTGGAGCAAATTTACGTGCTTTTGACCAAGTCATAAATTCTTCTACAATTTCATTAATAATTTTTTCCGCTGCAGGAATATGCTCTTTTCTTTTCTCTATTGTTTCATCAGTTACTTGTGATAAGTAATCTAAATGCACTAAAGAAACTTCTTTAACATTGTTTACATTTTCATTTACATTTTTTGGTATCGATAAATCTAAAATAAGTAAGGGTTTTTTTAGATTTAAAATTGCAGCATCAATTGTTGGATTTTGAGCTCCTGTTGCTACAATCAAAACATCTGATTTTTGAATTTCTAGCTGTAGATTTGCATAATCTTTTACTATAAGATTGAACTTTCCAGCAATTTTTTCTGCTTTTTCTCTTGTTCGATTGATTAATACAATATGATCGTTTTTGGTATGTTTTACTAAATTTTCACAAGTGTTTCTACCAATTTTTCCTGTTCCAAAGAGTAAAATATTCTTAGTTCCAATTTCGGACACATTATTCATTATATATTGAACAGAAGCAAAAGATACTGAAGTAGCACCAGAACTAATTTGCGTTTCATTTTTTACTCTTTTGCTAGCTTGGATAACTGCATTCACAAGGCGTTCAATGTAAGAGTTTCCTAAGCCTAGTTTCTTACTTTCAGTAAAACCAATCTTTATTTGTGAAATTATTTCAAAATCACCAAGTATTTGACTGTCTAATCCTGTACCTACTTTAAATAAATGCGAAATAGCTTCTCTGTTTTTATAAATGTAAGCTATCTTTTGAAAATCTTCAACAGTACCTAAACTGTTGTCACAAAGTAATTTTATTAATTGGAATGGATGTTCTGCAAATCCATAAATTTCAGTACGATTACAAGTCGAAATAACAAATAAACTTTCAATGTTTTCGTTTTTCGCTTGATTTAATAAATCTATTCTAGTCTTTTCATTCAAACTAAATTTACCTCTCATTTCGGCATCTGCTTTTTTATAGCTTAGCCCTATTGCATAGAATGTAGTGTGCTTGATACCTGTAAAGTTATCCATATATTGTACTTACCTTATAGTGAAACAAAATTAAGACAGTACTTGGTTTAAAAATAACGCTCAAAGTACTTTTTATGTCGATTGCAGATTTTTTGTAAAAATTATGATTTGTTTTTAGTATTTAAGCTATTTTTGTAGTAAAATTGGTTATTGAGAACTTGTTTATTTATAACTAATCTAAATAAGTTTAAAATTCATACCTTCTTTTTTAATTTAAAAAACAACGCTATGAGTTCATTTGAAGAAATAAAAATTGAGACTGACTTTACACTACTTCGCTTTCAAAATGATTCTAATGTAATGGAACGTATTGAGAAACAAGTAAAAACAGGGTTGATTCAATTTCACTTTAATGTGAAAGGAAAAGCTAAATTTATTTTTAATCAAGGCACTTATGCATTGGATCTAAATGAGGAAAAATCGCTTTTATTGTATAATCCTCAAAAAGAATTGCCTTTACATTTAGAGGTAAGTCCAAAAACTTGGATTATTTCAATGCTAATTTCCATAAAAAAGTTTCATGCTTTGTTTTCTAATGAAGCTGATGTAATTCCTTTTTTAAGTCAGGAAAATTTGGACAAAAAGTATTATGGTGAAGAAGATATTAGTCCCTCTATGGCTATTGTTCTCAATCAAATTTTTCATTATAATCAAAATTCTTCTATCAAAAATTTATATTTGAAAGGGAAAGGATATGAATTAATGAGTTTGTATTTTAACCAAAATGAAGATCCTAATGCAGAACATTGTCCTTTTTTAATCGATGAAGAAAATGTATTGAAGATAAAAAAGGCAAAAGAAATTGTTATTGAAAACATGGCCGAACCTCCAGGTTTACAGGAATTAGCGGATAAAGTTGGGTTAACCTTAAAAAAACTAAAAGTAGGTTTTAAACAAATTTATGGAGATAGTGTTTACAGTTTTTTGTTTGATTATAAAATGGAATATGCTCGAAAAATGCTCGATTCAGGTTCGTATAATGTAAATGAAGTAGGTTTGAAAGTTGGGTATAGTACTTCAAGTCATTTTATAGCTGCCTTTAAGAAGAAATTTGGAACCACACCAAAAAAATATTTAATGAACTTGAATTTAAATGTTTAAAAGATAAATCATTGATTTATTTAATATTCGAATAGAAAAAAATAGTAAAAATATAACATAGTAAAAATTTTGATTATTTACTTTTATCTAAGTTAATAATCATAGTAAAAATACAATTTAGAATAAATGAAAAAAGGAGTATTATTAGTCAATTTAGGTTCACCAGAAAGTCCCACACCAAAGGATGTGAAACCATATTTAGATGAATTTTTAATGGATAAATATGTAATAGACGTTCCATTTTTATTACGTGCCCTATTAGTAAGAGGTATTATTTTACAAACGAGACCTAAAAAATCCGCTGCTGCTTATAAAAAGATTTGGTGGGAAGAAGGTTCTCCTCTTATTGTACTTTCAAAAAGAATGAAAGCAAAAGTAGAACAAAATGTAAGTATTCCCGTTTCTTTAGCCATGCGATATGGTAACCCAAGCATTGAAAGTGGTCTAAAAGAGTTAAGCGATAAAGGAGTTACAGAAGTATTATTGTTTCCATTATATCCACAACATGCTATGGCTTCAACTGTAACTATTTTAGTTTTAGCTGAAGAATTACGTAAAAAGAAATTCCCACACATGAATTTTACTATTGTTCCAGCTTTTTATAACCAAAAAGATTACATTAGAGACTTGTCAAATTCAATTAAAAAGCATTTAGAAGGTTTTGAATATGATCATCTGTTATTTTCTTATCATGGAATTCCAGAAAGACATATTCGTAAGACAGATGTTACAAAAAGTCATTGTAAAATTGATGGAAGTTGTTGTAATACACCTTCACCAGCTCACGAATTTTGTTATCGTCATCAATGTTATGAAACAACAAAACAGGTGGTAGAATTTTTAGGAATTGAAGAAGGAAAATACAGTCAAACTTTCCAATCTCGATTAGCTGGTGATAAATGGCTAACTCCATATACAGATGTTGAAATTAACAAGATGCCAGAAAAAGGAATAAAAAAATTAGCAGTTGTAACACCAGCCTTTGTTTCAGATTGTTTGGAAACATTAGAAGAAATAGCAATGGAAGCAAACCATCAATTTAAAGAACATGGAGGAGAAGAATTTAAAGCGGTTCCTTGTTTAAATGATGATGACGATTGGTGTAAAACTTTAAGTCGATGGATTGACCAATGGGCTTTTCAAACTGAAGAGAAAAATGCATAATGGCAGTTTCTTCTAAAGAGTTAGGTACATTGTCTATTAGGGAATTATTAATTAAACAATCTGTTCCTGCATCAATAGGTATTTTATTTATGTCGGTTAATATTTTAATCGACACTATTTTTGTAGGACAATGGATAGGTTCTTTAGCAATAGCTGCAGTTTCTGTTGTATTACCTATCACATTTTTAATTTCTTCATTAGGAATGGCTTTAGGAATAGGTGGAAGTTCTATAATTTCAAGAGCGTTAGGAGCTAATAATAGAGAAAAGGCATTAAAGACGTTTGGGAATCAAATTATGATGACCTTAGGTTTAGCGATGAGTTCTGTTATTATAGGATTTTTCTTTTCGAATGAAGTTTTACTTCTTTTTGGTGCAAACGGAGCTATAATGAAATCTGCAATGGAATTCTTTATTCCTGTTTTATATGGCGTTCCTTTTTTAGCACTTTGTATGATGGGAAATACAGTAATTAGAGCAGAAGGAAAGCCAAAATTTGCTATGATTGCTATGATTATTCCAGCTTTTAGTAATATTATTTTAGATATTTTTTTCATTAAAGTTTTAAATTTAGGAATGTTTGGTGCTGCTTTGGCTACTTCTATTTCTTATTTTATGTGTTTTGCTTTTATCTTATGGTTTTTTATTTTTAAAAGTGAATTGCGATTGCAAGTAAAACACTATTTTCTAGACTTTAAAATTGTTTCAGAAATTACTTCGTTGGGTTTTGTAACTTTTGCTCGTCAAGGAGTTGTGGCAATATTATCTATTATTTTAAATCATACTCTTTTTTTTCATGGAGGTGAAATTTCGGTAGCTATTTATGGAATTATAAGTCGCATGTTAATGTTTTCTTTGTTTCCAATATTAGGAGTTACTCAAGGATTTCTCCCTATTGCAGGCTATAATTATGGAGCTAAGAATTATGTTAGAGTTAGTGAAACAATTTCTACATCTATAAAATGGGCAGCAGGTTTAGCGACAGTTATTTTTATAATTATTTTAGTTTTTGCCGAACCCATTGTAGCTATTTTTTCTACAGATGCAACAATAATAAAAGAAACGCCAAGTGCTTTACGAATGGTTTTTGCTGCATCACCTATTATTGCGATTCAGTTAATAGGAGCTGCTTATTTTCAAGCTGCTGGTAAAGCAATTCCAGCACTTTTATTGACTTTAACTAAACAAGGTTTTTTCTTAATTCCGTTGATTTTAGTTTTACCAAATTATTATGGTATTTTTGGAGTATGGATAGCCTTTCCTATTGCAGATATTTTATCTACTTTAGTAACAGGTTTCTTTTTAAAACGAGAAATGAATCGGAAGTTAACATTAGCTCAAGATGGAATATAATTATATAAAAGCGCTACACTTAATCTTTGTAATTACTTGGTTTGCTGGGTTATTTTACATAGTTAGATTATTTGTATATCATGCAGAAGCAAAACAAAAACCGCAACCCGACCAAGATATTTTGACTAAACAATATCAATTAATGCAATATCGATTGTGGTATATCATTACTTGGCCAAGTGCTGTTTTAGCAAGTATTTTTGCCTATTGGATGTTGTTTTTTACAGAATCAGGAAAATTTTGGTTAACCCAACCTTGGATGCATGTAAAGTTGGCATTTGTTTTGTTACTCTATATTTATCATGGAAAGTGCCATCAAATTTTTAAACAGTTGCAAAAAAACGAAGTGAAACATAGTTCTAATTTTTTCAGAATTTGGAATGAAGGAGCTACACTTATATTATTTGCTATAGTTTTTTTAGTAATATTAAAAAATGCTTTAAACTGGATTTACGGTGTTATAGGTATTTTTGTTTTTTCTATTCTCATTATGTTAGGATTTAAATTGTATAAACGCATTCGAGAAAAAAATAATTAAATAAGTAGAAGTGTACACAATTTTTAATATAAAACATATTTCTCTTCGATTAAGAATATTTCTTTCCATGATATTTTTAACACTTATTGCGTCTATTTTAATTGCCTTAGTTTCTTATTACCAATTCAAAAAAGAAGCCAGAGAATATCACCAAGACCGATTAGAACGAAAAGAAAATGCTATTATTGAGAATATTAATTATATATTAAACAATACTAGTTTTCCTCTAACAACAGAAAATATTCAATATATATTTAAAGAAAAAATACATGAAATAGCAGATATTCATAGTATTGAAATAAACTTTTTTGATTTAAAAGGGAATTTAATTATTTCTTCAAAACCAGTTTTTAAAATGGATAGTATTCGACCAGAAATAAATACTTCTACTTTAAAAATTTTACAAGGAACTATAGATAAGAAATATGTAGAGTTTACTAAAATTGACGGACTACCATATCGATCTTCTTATTCTTATATTAAAGATAATAAATTTAAACCTTTGGCAATATTAAATTTGCCTTATGAAGAAGACACCGAATTTTATGACAACGAAATCAATAATTTTCTAATTCGTTTTAGTCAAGTTTACTTTGTGATGCTATTAATTTCTATTTTCCTTTCTTATTTTCTTTCCAGTTATATTACAAAATCGTTAAAAATAATTTCCGATAAAATTCAGGAGACCAATTTTAATCAACAAAATCAAAAAATTGTATTAGACGAAGGAAGTAAAGAGATTAATTTATTGATAGAGTCCTATAACAATATGGTGGATAAGCTTGAAGATAGTGCAACAAAACTAGCTCAAAGCGAAAGAGAGCAAGCATGGAGGGAAATGGCTAAACAAGTTGCTCATGAAATTAAAAATCCTTTAACGCCTATGCGTTTAACGGTTCAAAATTATCAAAGACGATTTGATTTAAATGACCCAAAGGCAAAGGAAAAACTAGATGATTTTGCCAAAACTTTAATTCAACAAATTGACACTATGAGTTCAGTTGCAGGTGCATTTTCTAATTTTGCCTCTATGCCAGCTCAACAAAATGAAACTTTAAATGTTGTAAAAATTGTTCAATTAGCATTAGATATTTTTAATGAAGATTTTATTCATTTTTCATTCTCTGAAGAAGAAATTATTGCCAGTTTAGATAGAACTCAATTAATAAGAGTAATTACTAATTTGGTAAAAAATGCCATTCAAGCTATTCCAGAAGAACAGGAAAAAAAAGATATTTTTGTGAGTGTTTATAAAGATGAAAATAATGCTATTATTTTGGTAAAAGACAATGGAAAAGGAATAACAGAACAAAATAAAGCACGTATTTTTGAACCAAAATTTACTACAAAATCTAGTGGAATGGGTCTTGGTTTAGCTATAATAAAAAATATTATAGAAAATTATAATGGAACAATAACTTTTAAAAGTGAAGAAGGAAAGGGAACAGAATTCTTAGTTTCTTTTCCAATAACAGCAGAATAAGAATTTAAAAATAATTAGATAAAACTTAAAAAACATAAAAATGGAAAATATTTTAATTGACAAATTAGATAACATTGCAATTATTACAATTAACAGACCCGAAAAATTAAACGCATTAAATAAAGCTACAATTTTAGAATTGCATGAAGGATTTAAATCTTTAAATGAAGATAAGTCAATAAAAGTTATCCTAATAACAGGAAGCGGAGAAAAAGCATTTGTAGCAGGAGCTGATATTTCTGAATTTGCTCATTTTTCAGAAGAAGATGGAGGCAAATTAGCAGCAAAAGGACAAGAATTATTATTTGATTTTGTTCAAAATTTATCCACACCAGTTATTGCTGCAGTAAACGGTTTTGCTTTAGGTGGTGGATTAGAATTAGCAATGGCTTGTCATTTTAGAGTAGCAAGTGATAATGCTAAAATGGGATTACCAGAAGTAACCCTTGGAGTCATTCCTGGTTATGGTGGAACACAACGATTATCTCAATTAGTAGGAAAAGGCAGAGCAATGGAAATGATCATGACAGCAGGAATGATAGATGCTCAAACTGCTTTGAATTATGGACTTGTAAATCATGTTGTTCCACAAGCAGAGTTGTTAGACTTAGCAAAAGGAATAGCTTCAAAAATTGTAAAAAATTCTAGCGCTGCTATTTCAAAAGCGATTGAAGCTATTAATGCTAATTTTGAAGATGGAGTAAATGGTTTTGAAGTAGAAATTAAAAATTTTGGAGCTTGCTTTGGTACAGAAGATTTCAAAGAAGGAACAACAGCTTTTTTAGAGAAGAGGAAAGCTAATTTTAAGTAAATAATTTTAAAATATAATAATAGGCTGTTTGAATATAGAAAAATATCAAACAGCCTTTTTTAATTATTTATTATATTGAATAAGACTCAACTCTTTCAGTGTTTTCGGAGAAATTCTCATCAAAAATAGTATTTACAAAATTCCATTTTGATTCTACATTATTTGTTGTGAACGTAAGTGTTAAATAACCTCTATCAGATGCGTTTACATAATTAAGATCATCGATTAAAATTTGCATAGCATTTTCAAAGCCTGTAATACTAGATGCATCTATACCCAAATAATATTCTAAACCAGGTGAAGTTACTGAGGAAGTGGCAAATTCTTTTCCTATTTCGTTAGAATTATTAGCTACTAAATTAGTGTACCAAGCATTGTGTGTATCACCTGCTAAACAAACTACTTTTTTGCCAGCAAAACTACTATATAATAATTCTCTTTCAACAGGATAACCATCCCAAGCATCTAAATTATAAGGCAAAACTGTGGTTATTCTTGCGATTTCTGCATTGGTAAGTGTTGGATCACCATTTAGATAACGTAATTTTATAGTGACTAATTCTGTTAGTGTTTGTTGAAATTGTTGTAAAGCAGTTGGAGAACCACCTACAACAGCACTTAAACTTAGTAACATTTCTGCTGGAATAAACATTTTACCCATTAATACTTGTTGTCCTAAAACTTGCCAATGTGCTGAACTACCAGTAACTTGAGAAATTAGCCAGTTTCTTTGAGTTGTTCCTAATAAGGTACGAGTTGGGTTTAGCCAATCCGTTTGAAAATTGGTACTATTGAAATTACCAGTTGCATCAATATAATTTACATAATCTAATTGTTTGTCTCTTCCAATGACACGAGTATCTAGCATTATTAAGTTTACTAGATTACCAATGTTAAAATTTCTGTAGATTAAACTCGAATCATTTGAACGCAAAGGTAAAAATTCGCTGTAAGCTTTAATAGCATCTGCTTTTCTAGCATTAAAGTTACCTTCGTTTGCTTGATGATTTTCGGCTCCATCTTTATAAGTATCATTTGCAATTTCATGATCATCCCAAACACAAATAAAAGGTTTTTTTTGGTGAGCTAATTGTAAGTTTTTATCCGATCGATATTGTTTATAGCGCGTTCTATATTCTGATAAATTTAAGAT
>LLBZ010024434.1_pt9 | contig 10305 bp, 9 predicted proteins | sample 1489421 | NCBI WGS metagenome assembly LLBZ01 (sample SAMN04092657, study PRJNA295927) | soil metagenome | biome: Soil prokaryotic community; feature: Bulk soil; isolation source: soil from tomato rhizosphere | host: tomato cultivar Moneymaker | place: South Korea | collected 2011-11-01 | reverse complement strand
CCGCGATCAGCGGCATCGAGCAGGGCGGCAAGGCGGGCCAGGTCCATGTCTGCGGCGTGAACTTCGACGAAACCATCCTTACCAACATCAAGGGCGGCAAGCAGGATTGCGCCATCGACCAGCAGGGCTACCATCAGGGCTTCCTCGCGGTGTCGATCCTGAACTCCTACGTGAACTACGGCCTGACAGTGCCGACCCGCGAAATCCTCACCGGCCCCGGCGTCATCGACGTCGCGAACGTCGAGGCGACGATGGCGGGCGTGAAGGAAGGCACCCGCTGAGGCGGATGTGCTGAAGCAGCCTGATTGGCCGTCCGGCCAGGACTTGCCGGACGGCCGACCCGACACGTCGCCCTGCCATGCGGCGCGACGACGGAGGGCGCGCGCCCGGTCGCATCGCCCGACCTTTCGGACCGAAGCCAGCACGGGGGAGTTTCCATGACTTCTGCCACCCAACGAAGACCAGCCGCAGCCGCCGGAGGAACGCCCTCCGCAATGGCGCATCTGGGGCAACTGGTCAGACGCCCGGAAGCGGGTTCCCTTCTGGGGCTGCTTGCCGTCTTCGTGTTCTTCACGGCCGCGGCCGGCGTGATCTTCGTCTCCCCGGCCGGCTTCGCGAGCTGGCTCAACGTCGCGGCCGAAATCGGCATCGTCGCCCTGCCGATCGGCCTTCTGATGATCGCGGGCGAGCTTGACCTGTCGATCGGCTCGGTGATCCCGGCCTCGTCGCTCACGGTGGCGATCCTCTCCGGCCACTACGGTCTGCCCGAGGTCATCGGCATCGCCGCCGCGCTCGGCCTCGGCCTGGTCGTGGGCTTCGTCAACGGATACCTGGTGAACCGCACCGGCGTGCCCTCGCTCATCGTCACCATCGGCTCGATGTTCGCGGTGATGGGGCTGACGCTTGGGCTTTCGGTGCTCGTGACCGGCTCCACCAGCACGTCGATCGTGCCCGCGCCGTTCTTCAAGGCTATTCTCGGCCAGTTCGTCGGCGGCATGTTCCAGGTCACGATCTTCTGGTGGGGCGCCTTCATCCTCGTGATCGCTTATCTGCTGCACGTCTCGCCGGTCGGCAACTGGATCTACGCGCTCGGCGGCGACCGCACTTCCGCGCGCAATGCCGGCATCCCGACCGAGCGGCTGACGACCGGCCTCTTCATGCTTTCTGGCTTCGCCGCGGCTTTCGTCGGCGTCGGCCAGGCGATGGTCTATCAGAGCGCGCAGGTCGCCGGCGGCCAGTCCTTCATCTTCAACTCGATCATGTGCGTGGTGATCGGCGGCGTGCTCCTGACCGGCGGCTTCGGTTCGGTCCTCGGCATCGTGCTCGGAACCATCACCTTCGCGATGGTGAACCAGGGCATCTATTTCACCGGGTTCGACCCCAACCTTGGCTCGGTCATCATCGGTGCGCTGCTGCTGCTCGCGGTCCTGATGAATGACACCTTCCGCCACATGGCGCTGTCCTACTCCACCAGGAAAAAGAACTGAGGGCCGGATCGATGAACCTTTCTTTCGGATCCCTGCTGCGCAAGCCCGAAGCGGGCGCCATGCTCAGCCTCATCCTCGTCGCGCTGTTCTTCGTGGTCTTCGGCGGGGTCGACTTCAGCCGCTTCGTCGGGGCGGCGAGCTGGGTCAATTTCGCCGCCAATCTCGGGATCGTCGCGCTGCCCGTCGGGCTTCTGATGATCGCGGGCGAGCTTGACATCTCGATCGGAGCGATGATCCCGGCCGGGTCGATGAGCATCGCGATCGTCTCCGGCCATTACGGCCTGCCGATTGTCGCGGGCATCGCGGTCGCCCTCGGGCTCGGGGTGGTCGTCGGGCTCATCAACGGGCTTCTGACCGTCAAGACCTCGGTGCCCTCGCTCATCATCACGCTTGCCACGCTGGTGGCGATGCAGGGGATCGTACTCTCCGGTTCGGTGCTGCTGACCGGCGCCGCCTCGGTGCCGCTCGAGGCTCCGGCCTGGGCCAGGACGCTCTTCGGCACGCTGATCGCGGGCAACTACCAGAACATCATCCTCTGGTGGGTCGGCTTCGCCGCGGTCCTGTGGTTCGTGATCCACCAGACGCCGATGGGCAACTGGCTATTCGCGATGGGCGGCGACAAGGAAAGCGCGCGCAATGCCGGCATCCGGACCGACCGGATGACCATCGGCCTCTTCATCCTCTCGGCCACCTCGGCGTCCTTCGTGGGGATGTGCGGCGCCATCCTGTTCAACTCGGCGCAGGTTTCGGGCGGCATGAACTACATCTTCAACGCCGTGGTGTCCCTGGTCGTCGGCGGTGTGCTGCTGACCGGTGGGTTCGGCTCGGTGATCGGCATCTTCCTTGGCACCCTCACCTTCGCGGTGGTCAATCAGGGCATCTACTTCACCGATATCGACCGCAACTGGTCGGCCCTCATCATCGGCGTGATGCTTCTGCTCGCGGTGCTGATGAACAACACCTTCCGCAAAATGGCGCTGACCTACAGCCCGAAGAAGAAGCAGTGAGGAGCGACCCATGACTCACCCCGTGCTCGAACTGAGAAACGTCAGCAAGTCCTTCGGACCGATCGACGTGCTTCACGACATCTCGCTCAAGGTGAATGCGGGCGAAGTGCTGTGCCTCCTGGGCGACAACGGCGCCGGCAAGTCGACGCTGATCAAGACCTTGGCGGGTGTGCACAGGCCGACCTCGGGCGAGATCCTGATGGATGGCGAGACGGTCGTCTTCGACAAGCCCAAGGATGCGGCCGACCGCGGCATCGCCACGGTTCACCAGTTCGGTGGCACCTTCCCGCTGATGTCCATCGGGCGATCCTTCTTCGTCGGCGTCGAACCGACGAAGGGCTGGGGGCCGTTCAAGGTCTTCGACAAGAAGAAGGCCAACGAGATCGCGGTGAAGGCGGTGCAGAGCTTCGGCATCACCCGGATCGACGACGGCGACCGGCTGATCGGCGGGCTTTCGGGCGGCGAGCGGCAGTCTCTCGCCATCGCCCGCGCGGTGCATTTCGGCGCGCGCGTGCTGATCCTTGACGAGCCGACCGCGGCGCTTGGCGTGAAGCAGGCCAGCCACGTCCTGCGCATCGTGCTCGAGGCGAAGAAGCGCGGCATCGCGGTGATCTTCATCACCCACCAGGTGACGCACGCGATGGCGGTGGGCGACCACTTCGCGGTGCTGATCCGCGGCGCGCTGGCGGCCAACTTCATGCGCGGCGAGAAGACGCGCGAAGAGATCACCGACCTGATGGCCGGCGGCGAGGCGCTCGCCGATCTGGGGGCGGAGATCGAAAGCTACATGGAAAGCCACGAGGGTCATCCCCCGCCGCAATCCGCCGCATGATGCTTCCGTGCCATCCCGGCATTCTCCCACATCCTAGGTGACTCCAATGAAAATCGCACTCGACCCCTTCATGCACCGCCACCTGCCGCTCGAGGCGCTGCCGTCCAAGGTGGCGGAACTGGGCTACGAGTGGATCGAACTTTCCCCGCGCGGCGACTTCCTCGAATGGTTCAAGGCGCCGCGGGTGTTCCCCGACCGGGTGAAGAGCTTCAAGAAGGCCCTGAAGGACGCCAATGTCGGCATCGCCACGCTCTTGCCGATGTACCGCTGGGCGTCGAATGACGAGGAGGAGCGCAAGGCGGCCGTGCGCCACTGGAGGCGCGCCATCGAGATCGCGGTCGAGATGGGCGTCGACACGATGAACTCCGAATTCGGCCGCGGCCCGCACCCGGACAAGGGTTCGTGCTACTGCTGCCATACCGGCTCCATGATCGAGGCCTGCGAGGATGCCTGGTGGCGGTCGATGGAAGAACTGGTCCCGATCTTCGAGCGTGAGGGCATCGCCCTGCACATCGAGCCGCACCCTGAGGACTGGACCGAGACGCTGCAGCCCTCCGTCGACCTGATCCGCACGGTGAATTCGAAGAACGTGCGCTTTCTCTACTGCACCCCGCACACCTTCTATTTCGGCGACGACACGGTGGCGATGCTGAGGGAATGCGCCGACGTCCTCGCCCATGTCCACATCGCCGACACCTTCAACCACAAGGCCAGTTCGGGCCTGCGCTACATCATCAACCCGCCCGGCTCGACCGCGCGTGTGCACCAACACCTCAACATCGGGCAGGGCGAGGTGCCGTGGGACGACTTCTACCGCACGCTGGCCGAGGTGGGCTTTGACGGCATCATGACCGCCTGCGTCTTCGCGTGGGAAGAGAAGGCGGACGAGTCCGGCATCTACATGCGCGCCGAGATGCAGCGCTACATCGACAAGTATTTCAGGTAAGGACAGGAACCATGACGCTTTCCATCGGTGTCATCGGGACGGGGATGATCGGCAAGGATCACATCCGCCGTCTCACCAAGGTGCTCGGCGGCGCCCGCGTCGTGGCGGTGAGCGATATCGACCGCAGCCGCGCCGCCGCAGCCGCGCCGGAAGGTGCCGAGGTCTTCGACACCCCGCAGGCGCTGATCCGTTCGGACAAGGTGCAGGCCGTCGTGATCTGCTCGTGGGGGCCCGCGCACGAGGAACAGCTGCTCGACTGCATCGCGGCCGGCAAGCCGGTCTTCTGCGAAAAGCCGCTCGTCACCTCGGAGGCCGCCGCGCTGCGCGTGATGAAGGCGGAGGTGGCGTTCGGCCGCCGGCTCGTGCAGGTCGGGTTCATGCGCCGGTTCGATGCGGACTACCGGCGGCTGAAGGCGGTGATCGATGGCGGCAGCCTTGGCGCGCCGCTCATGTACCATTCGACACACCGCAACGCCGCGGTGCCCGAAGGTCTCTATACCTCCGAGATGCCGCTCAATGACACGCTGGTGCACGACGCGGACATCTCGCGCTGGCTGCTGGGTGACGAGGTTTCGGGCGTCGAAGTGCGGGTGCCCCGGCGGTCGAGCCGCGGCAAGGACCTGCGCGATCCCGTCATCGTCCTGCTGCACATGGCGTCCGGCGCGATCGTCGATGTCGAAATCTCGGTGAACATCGCCTACGGCTACGACATCCGGGGCGAGGTCAGCTGCGAACAGGGCGTCGCCGCGCTGCCAAACCGGCCCGCGACGGTGATTTCCGACCTCCACGGCATTCGCCAGGCGATCCCCGCGGACTGGCGCGAGCGGTTCATCGAGGCCTATGACCAGGAGTTCCGCGAATGGATCGTGGCGGCGGGGCAAGGCACGGCGACGGGCCCTTCCACCTGGGATGGATATGCCGCCACGCTGGTCGCCGACGCCGCCCTGCGCGCGGTCCAGAGCGGCGGACGCGAGGCCGTGACCATGATCGAAAAACCCGGCCTCTACGGCACGCCGTCCGCGCTTGCGGCGGAATGACTCCAGGCAAATCCAGGAAAGAAGAGACGATGATCAACGGAGAAAGAACGATCTCCCGGCCGCTGCGCTGGGGCATGGTCGGTGGCGGGCGCACGGGTCAGGTCGGCTACAAGCACCGCACCGGCGCGCTGCGCGACGGCACCTATCGGCTCGTTGCGGGCGCCTTCGACCTCGACGCCGGGCGCGGCCGCGATTTCGGCACCAGGCTCGGCGTGGCGGGGGACCGCTGCTATGCGACCTACCAGGACCTGATCGCGGGCGAGGCCGGGCGCGAGGACGGCGTGGAGGTGGTCTCCGTAGCCACGCCCAACTTCACGCATTACGAGATCACCAAGGCGCTGCTTCAGGCGGACATCCATGTGATCTGCGAAAAGCCGCTTTTCTTCACAGTGGCCGAATGCGAGGAGATCGAGGCGCTCGCGGCGTCGAAGAACCTGATCGTCGGCGTCACCTACGGCTTCACCGGGCACCCGCTGGTGCACCAGATGGCCGCGATGGTCGCCAAGGGGATGCTGGGCGAAATCCGCATCGTCGACATGGCCTATACCCACGGCTTCAATGCGGGCGACGATACGAACGCGGGCGAGGCGGTGAAGTGGCGCACCAACCCGAAGACCGCCGGTCCGACCTTCGTGCTGGGCGACATCGGCACGCATCTCTACTACCTCTCCGAGGTGGTGCTGCCGCATCTGAAGGTCGAGAGGCTGCTCTGCGACCGCACCGCCTTCATCCCGTCGCGCGCGCCGCTCGAGGATCACGCCACCGTGCTGATGCACTATGACAACGGCGCGCGCGGCCGTCTCTGGGTCAGCTCGGTCGATGCCGGCAACATGGGATCGCAGCGCTACCGCTTCGTCGGCTCGAAGGCCTCGCTGGCCTGGTCCGACGCCCATCCCGATCAGCTGATCTACCAGGTCCAGGGCGAGCCGGAGCGCATCCTGCACCACGGCATGCCCTATCTGGAAAAGGAAAGCCTCGCCGTCGACCGCATGGGCGCGCTGCATACCGAAGGTCTCGGCGACAGCTGGTCGAACATCTACCTCTGGATCGCCGAGGCCATCGACGCGGCCAGGCGGGGCGACAGGGCATTCCTCAACACCCACCACTATCCCGGGATCAAGGCCGGCACCGAAGGCGTGCGCTGGCTCGAGAGCTGCGTGCGTTCAGCCGATGCCGGCGCCGCCTGGGTCGATTTCCACTGACGTCTCTGGAAGGAGTTGGAGAGATGAAGCTTTCAATCTGCACCGACGTGATGGGGAACCTCTCCTTCACCGAGATGCTGGACAAATGCGTCGATCTCGGTGTCGAGGGCATCGAGATGACCGGCGGCGGCTGGTCCAAGGGCCCGCATTTCCGCGCCGATGAACTGCTCGCCGACAAGGGCCTGCTGAAGCAGAAGCTGAAGGAGATCGAGGCGCGGGGGCTGGAGATCGCGGCGCTCAACTGCTCGGCCAACCCGCTCGATCCGGGGGCGATGGGCAAGCGTCACCGCAAGGAGATGGAAGAGACGATCCGGCTTGCCGGCGAGATCGGGGTGAAGAAGATCGTCACCATGTCGGGGTTGCCCGAAGCCGCACCCGGCGACAGCGTTCCGAACTGGCTCGTCTACACCAGGTCCTGGCCCGAGGAGATGCCCGAGCGCGACCGCTACCAATGGGAAGACCGTGCCTTCCCGCTGTGGCACGACCTGGTGAAGCTGGCCAAGGAGGTCGGGGTCGAGAAATACGCGCTGGAGAACTTCTCGGCCATGCTGGTGTGGAACCCGGAAACGCTGCTCCGGCTGCGCAACGAAGTCGGCCCGACGGTCGGCATGAACCTCGACCCGTCGCACCTGTTCTGGAAGGGCGCCTGCCCGATTGCGGTCGCGCGTGCCCTGGGTGACGCGATCCACCACGTCCACGGCAAGGACACCCGGATCGAGAAGGGCCTTGCCGAGGTCAACGGCCTCTTGGAGCTGAAGGAGGTGACCGACGTCGCCAACCGCAGCTGGAACTACGTCGCCGTCGGCGCGGGCCATGACCTGCAATGGTGGAAGGAATTCTTCTCGGTCGTCGGCATGATGGGCTACAACGGCTGGGTTTCGCTGGAGATGGAGGATTTCACCATGTCCACCGAGGCCGGCATCCGCTCCTCCATCGACGCGCTGCGGGCGACCATCATCCAGTAAGGCGCGTCCGGGCAAGCCGGGCACGCGCGGGACGAACCTCGCGCGCGCCTTTTCCACACGGTTCCACCGACCTTCGAGGCCATCCATGCAAGCCGATCCGCGCATCACCATCACCTGCGCCCCCTGCTGCTGGGGCGTGGATGACGTGAGGAATCCGCATCTTCCCGCCTGGGAAAAAGTGCTGGACGAAGCGGCCGAGGCCGGTTTCGGGGGGCTGGAGCTTGGCCCCTACGGCTACATGCCGCTCGACGTGGAGCGGGTGGGCGCGGCGCTTGGTGAGCGGGGCCTGAGCATCGTGGCGGGCACGATCTTCGACGATCTGGTGTCGCCATCGAACCGCGGCAATCTGCTGCGCCAGACCGACGAGATATGCGCCTTCATCACCGCTCTGCCGAAGCCCGCAGCGCATGACGGCCAGCGCTTTGCCGCGCCCTATCTGACCGTGATGGACTGGGGCCACGACGAGCGCGACTATGCCGCCGGCCATTCCGACCGCGCGCCGCGGCTCGACGATGCCACCTGGGCAGGGATGATCGACAACATTCGCGCCATCGCCGAACGGGCGCGCGACCGCCACGGCGTGCGGGCGACGATCCATCCCCATGCCGGCGGCTACATCGAGTTCGCGGACGAACTGGCGCGGCTCGCGGCCGATATCGGCACCGAAACGGCGGGGCTCTGCCTCGATACCGGGCATCTCGCCTATGCCGGGATGGACCCGGTCGCCACCCTGGGGCGTTATCGGGACCGGCTCGACTACATCCATTTCAAGGATATAGACCCCATCGTCTTCGACCGTATCATGGGCGAAAGGATTCGTTTCTTCGAGGCTTGCGCGGAGGGTGTCATGTGCCCGATCGGTCGGGGCAGTATTGACTATGCCGCCATTCGCGGGCTTCTGGGGGAACTGGGCTACGGGGGATACATCACGATCGAGCAGGAACGCGACCCGCGCAATTCAGGCGGGGTGCTGGCGGATCTCGCCGCCTCCCGCAACTTTCTGCGCGCCACCGGATTCTGAGGGGCAAGCGATGACCAGGACCTTGGATGTCATCACCATCGGCCGGGCCGGCGTCGACCTTTACGGATCGCAGGTCGGCGGCCGGCTGGAGGATATGGGATCGTTCGAGAAGTATATCGGCGGCTCTCCGACCAACATGGCCTGCGGGACGGCGCGGCTGGGGCTGAGATCCGGGCTGATCAGCCGTGTCGGCGACGAGCATATGGGGCGGTTCATCCTGGAAGAGCTGCGGCGTCACGGCGTGAGCACGGACGGCGTCAGGACCGACCCCGAGCGGCTGACCGCGCTCGTGATCCTCGGCATCCGCGACCGGGAGCAGTTTCCGCTGATCTTCTACCGCGAGAACTGCGCCGACATGGCCTTGTGCGAAGACGACATCGACCCGGACTTCATCGGCCGGTCGCGCTCGGTCGTCGCCACAGGGACGCATCTCAGCCACCCGCGCACCGAGGCGGCGGTTCTGAAGGCGCTGCGGATCGCGCGCGAGAGGGGGCTGAAGACAGCGCTCGACATCGACTACCGGCCGAACCTCTGGGGCGTCGCGGGCCACGGCGAGGGCGAGAGCCGGTTCGTCGCCTCGGACAAGGTGACGGCAAAGCTGCAGGAAGCCCTGCACTACTTCGACCTGATCGTCGGCACCGAGGAAGAGTTCCACATCGCGGGCGGCTCCACCGATACCCTGGCGGCCCTGCGCGCGGTGCGCGGCGTGTCGGGCGCCACGCTGGTCTGCAAGCGCGGGCCGATGGGGGCCGTCGCCTTCGAAGGCGCCATCCCGTCGAGCCTCGATGACGGCCAGACCGGCCCCGGCTTCCCGATCGAGGTGTTCAATGTCCTCGGCGCGGGCGACGGCTTCATGTCGGGCCTCCTCAAGGGCTGGCTCGATGGCGAGGACTGGCCTGTGACGCTCAAATACGCCAATGCCTGCGGCGCTTTCGCGGTCAGCCGCCACGGCTGCACGCCGGCCTATCCGAGCTGGGAGGAGCTTCAGTTCTTCTTCCGGCGCGGGATCGTGCGCAAGGATCTCAGGAACGACGCGGAGCTGGAACAGATCCACTGGGCCACGAACCGCCACACGATGCGCAACGGGGGCGACTGGTCGGCGCTGCGCACCTTCGCCTTCGACCACCGGATGCAACTGGAGCAGATGGAGGGCTATACGCCCGAGAAGGGCGGGCGGTTCAAGGAACTCTGCCTCGACGCGGCGCTTCAGGTCCAGAACGGGCAGCCGGGCTACGGCATTCTCTGCGACAACCGGATCGGCCGGGACGCGCTGCACCGCGCCTCGGGGTCCGGGCTGTGGATCGGCCGGCCGACAGAGCTTCCGGGCTCGCGCCCGATCGAGCTCGAGCCGGAGCTTGGCCCGGATTGCGGTCAACTCGGCGAATGGGCGCGCGAGAACGTGGTGAAGCTTCTCGTCTTCTGCCACCCGGATGACGATGCGCAGACGCGCGCGCGTCAGGAAAGCGTGGTGAAGCGGCTCTTCACCGCTGCGCGGCGCAACAGGCTCGAATTCCTGCTCGAGATCATTCCGTCCAGGGTCGGTCCGGTCGATTCCGGGACGACCGCGACCCTGATCCGGCAGTTCTACGCGGCCGGCGTCTATCCCGACTGGTGGAAGCTCGAGCCGATGACCTCGCGCGCCGCCTGGGCGAACGCCTGCGCCGCCGTCGCCCGCCACGATCCCTTCTGCCGCGGCGTCATCGTCCTCGGCCTCGAAGCCCCCATCGAGGACCTCGGCGCAAGCTTCGCCGCCGCCGCCCGCCACCCGCTGGTCAAGGGCTTCGCCATCGGCCGCACCATCTTCGCCG
>LLBZ010001745.1_pt3 | contig 10309 bp, 5 predicted proteins | sample 1489421 | NCBI WGS metagenome assembly LLBZ01 (sample SAMN04092657, study PRJNA295927) | soil metagenome | biome: Soil prokaryotic community; feature: Bulk soil; isolation source: soil from tomato rhizosphere | host: tomato cultivar Moneymaker | place: South Korea | collected 2011-11-01 | reverse complement strand
GGAGCCGTTAAAGCCCATTGAGATGTGTAAGAACTAAACGTATATTGTTCTATGTCTGCTCCGTTTACAGTGCCACCGGATCCACCTAATTCATTAATTAAAGGATCACGTCCAAACACAAAACCATCTGGCCCTACGTTGTGTGAAAATGTTCCATCTACATTAAAAGTATATCTATCATCATACATTCCTGAATTAGCTTTATCTCCTGGAGCAGCACCATAATATTCAAATTCGGCACCTCCTATGGGCCCCAATCCGAAGTGTTTATTAACTTCTGAAGCTATTTTCCATGTTCTTGAACTGTTAGAAGTAAGCATCGTTAATAAATCTGCCGGTGGTTCATATAAAGCCTGTACTTCCACTTCTATTGTTTTACTTGAAGAAGCTCCTGCGGTCCCAAAAGCAATTACAGTAACCGCATAGGTGTTTGTCCCAAGTGTTGTAAACGTATGTGTTGTACTACCTGATTTTTGAAGCTTGGTTTGCCCTTGAATTACAAATTGATAAGCCGTAGCATGATCTGCTTTAGCCGATAGTTTAATTTCTCCGCTTCCTAATCCTGGTGCTGGCGATTCTTCTCCATTATCTAAATAAGTAACCGTTACTTCAATATTAGAAGGCACTACAATCTCCCCAAAAGGAATATCATCATCTTGACAGCTAGTAACGCTTAGAATTGATATTAAAAAGAGGCTCAATATGTTATTTAATTTTTTCATCTTTCTAAATTTTAATTATGAAAATAAAAGTTATCGATATATACTTTGGCACCAGAAGATTCAAAGATTAATTGGGTAATTGCCGAAACATCTGTTGTATAGTTTGCTAAAGGAATATCCACACTTACCCAAGTTCCTTGCGTAATATTTGCTAAGTATTCTATATCTTCTTTTAGCGGGTCGCCATCGCCAAAGTTTGTATTGACTAACTTTAAACCAAGTGTGGTGGCATCTGGCGTGAAGTAATCAAAATGAGCATATTTAAAGCCCGCTAAGTTGGTTGGATTGCCATAATCGGTTACAATGCCCGTATAATTCAGTGTTTCATATAACCATATGTTATTACCGCCAATATCAGTAGTTGTTAAAGTGGTTGATTGTCCCCAATTAGGATTTACTTCGTTTAAAGTTACATTGGTATAAGCATCACTAAAAATGGACACCACACTGTTAGCATTAAGTGTTGGAGTCGGTGCAGCAACTGTTGGAGCCGTACTATCACCATTGTTATAAAAATAAAGATTGTCTATATATACTTTTGCCATAGAAGACTCGAATACTAATTGTGTAATGCCTGAAATATCTGTGGCGTAATTTGATAAAGGAATATCTACACTTACCCATGTTCCTGGTGTTACACTTGAAACATATTCTATATCCTCTTTGAGAGGATCACCATCGCCATAGCCTGTATTTACAAGTTTTAAGCCAAGTGTTGTAGCATCTGGTGTAAAATAATCAAAGTGAACAAATCCCATTCCTGATACATCGGTAGCATTTCCATAATCGGTTACAATACCCGTATAATTTAAAGCCTCATATAACCAAGTGTTATTTCCTTGTACATCAACAGTTGTTAAGGTGGTTGATTGTCCCCAATTTGGATTTATTTCATTTAAAGTAATATTGGTATATGCATTACTAAAAATTGAAATGACATTCGCTTGAGGAGCTGTTGGTGATGGTGCGCTAACTACTGGTGCCGTTGGAATAGATGATGGTTTATAAAAATAGATATTATCTAAAAATATGGTTCCAAATCCGCCACCAGCCCATGGCGATCCTACAAACTTAAATTGAAAAATATCTGCCATTGATAATCCTTGATCTGTAAAATCACTTAATGGAATATCGAAACTAACCCATTGGTCAGCCACTAAATCCTTTAAAACAGCTTTTTCACCAGTTGCCGTACTAATTGGATAGATTTCCAAGGCGGCTAAATCTGCCGTCCAAACATCAATGTGTAAATACTCCATAGAAGAGGCATCTATTGTAGTGCCAAAGTCTATACCTTCATAATTTATGTTACCGTATTGAATTATCATATTTCCGTCAACATCAATTTGTGTATAGGTGGTTGATTGCCCCCAATTTGGATAAAAATCTACACCAGATAAACTTGTATAGGCATCACTATAAATTGAAATAACATCGGCCGCATCACGTCGTGGTGGGGTTGCTGCATTTGTAATAGGCTGTAAAATAGCCGTTACTTCAAATTCCTGTGAATATTCTGTAGTTTCAATAGCTCCTCCCATGGCAACGACTCGAATGGTATAAGTTCCTGCTTCTTGGTATGTGTAACTCACTGTTTCTCCTATGTTTCCTAACACGGGATTGTCGTTTCCAGTTTCACCAAAATAAACTTCGTAAAACATAGCAAAATCTGCAGTAGCAGTAACATTTACTTGTTTAGATAAAGTGGCATCATTTTCGATGGTTACAACTAAATTTTCAGGAGCTTTAAATGAAACGGTTAAGTCTTTTGAAACGTCGCTTTTAAGCCCTGTAATACCAACAGCTTCTATGTTTACGGTATAATTTCCTTCGGCATAAACATGTTGGGCACTTGCACCTTGTTTTACAGTAACAGGAGAAGACCCGTCATCAAGGATGATATTGTAAGAAACAGCGCCCTCTGCATTAGGTGTTAAAGTTACTAAGCCCGTGTTATCTTGAGTAATTTGAAAAAGTGCAGAAACGTTTGTCGGCGCTACCACATTATCTACAAAACTCAAATCATTAGTATCTTCAGTACAATTAATAAAGAAGATTAAAACTAGGCCTAACCTAAATATATATTTTAATGTTTTCATATGTAACTATTAAATTGTTTTTTAAAGATCATATGAAACACCCCTTGTGTAATCATCCTCATGTGTGAAGCGTTTTTCCATGGGTGTTTCATATCTTATTTTTAGTTTTGGTATCCTGGGTTTTGTGTCCAAGTACCGCCTGACAATTCTATTTCTTGAATAGGAATTGGAAAAAGTTCATGTTTCCCAGCTTGAAAACCTGGTATTGCTTGGGCTGCTCTTCCTGTTCTAACCAAATCGAAGAAACGATGCCCTTCACCCACTAATTCAACACGACGTTCTTTATAAATATCGTTTGTTAGGTTAGCTCCAGTAGTTGCAACATTGCCTAATGTGGCTCTATTACGAACTTTGTTTAAATAATTTTGAGCTCTTGTATCACTAATACCACCTCTGTTTAATGCTTCGGCAGCCATTAGTAGCACATCCGCAAAGCGTATAACCCTTGTGTTATTTGGGTTTGTAAGCGCAGCATCAGGACGGTTGGCATCTCCTAAACGAGCTATGTATTTTCTATTATAATAGCCTGTTTGTTCATATCCAGCATCTTCATTATAACTGGCTGTTGGATTTTCTTCTATCCATTTTTCAATATCTAAAATGGAATAGTCTAATCTAATATCGCCATCTTCAAAAGCATCTACGACATCTTGCGTAGGTACATTAAAGCTGTATCCAAAATCGAAAACGGGCCCTACATAGCCTCTTACTCCGTTAAAGCCAACGGCGTAGTTACCTTCTAAACATTGAAAACAATCGTAAGAGCCACCATCAACATCTGAATATTGTATTTCAAAAACCGACTCTATATTATTTTCATATTCGTTCTCCCACATTAATGGGGCGATATCTGAAGATAATAAATCATGCGGTCCATTGTTAATTAGATTTTCCAATACGGTTGCAGCTTCACTAAATTTTTCTTGATACAAATACGCTTTACCTAATAAAGCTTCGGCAGCACCTTTTGTTATTCTTCCCGTTTGACTTTGGGTGTACGGAAGATTAGCAGCAGCAAAAATTAAATCTTCTTCTATTTGAGCGTAAACTTCAGCTTTAGGGGTTCTTTCTATTCCGAATTGATCACCGAACTGTATGCGCTTATCTACTGCTAAAGGCACATCACCAAACCATTTTACCAATTCAAAATAATAAAAGGCTCTTAAAAATCTGGTTTGGGCCAATACACTAGTTTTGTTTGAAAACTCAATCTTATCTTTAAATTCCATGATATAATTGGTACGATTAACTCCTGTGTACATCCATGTCCAAATATTTCTTAATTGGGCATTAACGGGTGTATGAATCATGTCGTCAATTTCTTGAATTCCTGGTGTGTCCGTGGCACTTTCACCACCTGCCAGTGTATTATCTGAAGCTATTTCGGCTACTTGAAATTGTTGTGCTGTTGCTTGTAAATAATCGTATGCCGCAATTAAAGCTTCTTGATAATCTGCTTCGGTATTGAAAAAATCCTCAGAGTTTACATCTTGTGAAGCCACGTCAATAAAATCGTCAGCACACGAAAACATGGTTATAAAAACAAATGAAACAAGGATATTTATAGTTTTAAAATTTTTCATATCGCTTAATTAAAGTTTTAAGTTAATTCCTAATAAAAATGTTTTAGCACTAGGATAAAACCCTTGGTCTATACCACCTCCAAGAGGTGCTCCGCTGGAAGCAGTAGCATCGAAACCTTTGTATTCTGTAAGTGTAAATAAATTGTTTGCAGATACATAAATACGAAGTTTGCTTATTTTGGAATTTTGTAAAAGTTTATCGGAAAATGTATAGCCTAATTGCACGTTTTGCAAACGAACAAAAGAACCATCTTCAACATAAAAATCTGAAAACAGCCCATTAGGCGTTGCTCCGTTAGACACTCTAGGAAATGTATTACTTGTACCTTCTCCAGTCCAACGCGCTAAATATGAATTGGTTCTATTCGTTAATTGTTGTCCACGTTCGTAATTACGAACAATATCGTTTCCAACAGATGCAAATGCATAAGCTGCAAAATCAAAATTTTTATAATCTATAGAGATGTTAAGACCCATGGTAGCATCTGGCAATGGCTTACCTATATTGCCTCTATCATCATCTGTAATAACGCCATCATTATTTCTATCTACATACTTAATATCGCCTGGTTCTGGCACAATATCTCCAACCGCTGAAGCATCAATGTCTGCTTGGGTTTGAAAAACACCATCGGTTTTGTAGCCATAAAAATAACCCATGGGGAATCCTGCTTCCATTCTAGATGGCGCTGGTTGACTAATACCAAAACCACCGCCGGTTAAAAAGCCTGTATCAGTATCAACAAATAGCACTTTATTTTTTAAATAGGTTACATTGTATTTTATGTTAAACTTGAAATTACTACTAAAATTTTCAGAGTAACCTATTGCAAATTCAACCCCTGAGTTTTCAACAGTACCACCATTAACTACTGGTGCGCCACCAGTACCCAATAAACCGGATACTTCTGGAATTACCAATAAATCTTCTGTTCTTCTTTTAAAATAATCTGTAGTGACATCTATTTTATTATCTAAAAAACGAAGGTCTAAACCAATATCGAAGGTTTTTTGCTTTTCCCATCTAATTTCAGGATTAGCAATACCACCACTTGCAGTACCAATAAACTCAATATCATCAAAAATATAAGTGCCTTCACCATTTAATAAAGAAACATATCTATAATCTGGAATTCTGTCATTACCTAAAATACCGTAAGACGCTCTAACTTTTAATAGATTAATAAATGAGTGGTTTTTAAAAAAATCTTCCTCAGAAACTATCCATCCAATAGAGCCAGAAGGGAAAATACCAAATCTATTTTTGGGTCCGAATTTGGTGGAGCCATCGCGTCTAACTACTGCAGAAAGTAAATATTTTCCTTTGTAATCGTACTGTAATCTTGTGAAATAGGATAGCAATCTAGAATCAAAAGTTGGATTTCTGCCTGTAAATCGGTTAATATTTTCAATATCAGATGTTTCATCTAAATTGGCATTTACTATATTATTATCAATAATATCGAATCCTGTTGCTCCAGTAAACTCGCCTGTTGTTTTAAATACCGATGTTCCTAACAGTACATTAATGTTATGAATGTCGTTTATTTTGTTTTCATATTTAACAAAGGCATCAAATGTATAATCTCTATAATAATTTAAACCTTCAAAAACACTGCTTCTATCAACATTGCTATTTTTTCCACTTCCAAAATATGCAATAGGATTAAATACCTTAGATGATACTTCAGAATAGTTAAATTGAATATTAGATTGTACCGTAAAATGATCTAGGAAATTATAAGCTAAACCAGCATTTCCGCTTAATTTCATAACTTTACCTCTATCATAAGTATCATCTATTTGAGCTAAGGGGTTGATAACCTCACCTCCTAAACCTTCGGCTAGAGTATAATCGCCATTTTCATCGTACATCGTAAAGGTTGGTGCCATATTAATAGCATTAAAAAGCACCGAAGAATTAGAGTTTTCAGGAAGGTTTCTTTTGTTGGTTCTCATTAAAGTAAGACCCGACGTCCATTTAAAATGCTCTAAAAAGTCTAAATTGTAGCTTACATTATTTGTGAAACGTGTAAAGTTTGATTTATTTCCTCCAACGATTCCATCTTGGGTTAAAAAAGAACCACTATAGGAATAAGCAGATTTTTTACCACCCCCGCGAAACGACATATTGTGGTTGGTAATCGGCGCATTTTCAAAAACCAAATCTTGCCAATCTGTACCCACACCTAAGTCTGCCAAATTAGAAAAAGGTGGCGTATTGCCTCCAGCCGCATAGGCTTCGTTAACAATAGCACCATATTCTGTAGCATTTAGTACAGGGATTTTACGTGTCGTTTGTTGAAAACCACCATAGGCATTATATTCTACCGTAATAGGCATTTCTTTGCGCCCTGTTTTGGTTGTTATAAGTATCACACCATTAGCAGCTCTTACACCATAAATACCCGCTGTAGCATCTTTAAGTATGTTAATACTTTCAATATCGCTAGGGTTTAAAACACTTAAATCTTCAATAACATTGCCATCAACTAAAATTAATGGTCTGTTATCACCATTTGTAGAAACCCCTCTAATACTTATTGTAGAGGCTCCACCCGGCGTGCCAGATTGCGAAGTAATAGTAACACCCGCAACTTGCCCCTGTAACGCCTGTTCAATTCGTGTGGGCTTTAAGGCTTCGATACTTTCGCTAGAAACAACGCTTACGGCTCCTGTAATTTCTTTTTTGGTTTGCGTTCCATAACCAATAACTACAACTTCGTCTAACTTAGCTAAGTCTTCCTGAAGTTGAATCGTTAATTTTGAATTATCAGCAACCTTAATTTCTTGTGTAACATAGCCTATATAACTAATGGTTAGCGTAGAACCTAATTTAACATCTGTGATAATAAAGTTACCATCAAAATCGGAAGTAGTTCCTTTACTTGTATCTTTTACAAGTATGTTTACTCCAGGAATAGGCATGCCACTTTGGTCTAGAGTTATCCCGCTTACATTTACATTTTGCGCACTTGAATATGCAATGAAAAATAAAACAAGAACTTTAAAGAGATAATGTCTCATATACATTTAGTTTTTTAGTTTTAGTAAATTTAATTCTATAGCATGACGTATTGTAATAATTAACCACAACAAAAAATATACATGACAAAAAAAGACTGGTATTTTTAAGAAAACACCAATAATTAAGGTCGTTGTTAAGAAAAATGTATTTTAAGAATTTTATTTTTTTATACTCAAATACCGTGAATGTTGTGGTGTTGTATAGGTAAATACCACACTTGTTGTGTGGTTATATTTTTAAAATATAATCTGTTAAGCTGTCGTCGTGCTCCAAATTCATTTTTTTTCGTAGTCGATACCGTTTAACTTCTACACTTCTTGCCGAAATGTTTAGTAGTGGTGCTATTTCTTTTGAAGATAAATTAAGTCTTAGGTAAGCACAAAGGCGTAAATCGTTGGATGTTAAAGAAGGGTGTATCGATTTTATTTTTTTAAGGAAATCCTTATCGGCATTGTTAAAAGCTTCTTCAAAGGCATGCCAATCATCAGTATTATTTAAGTTTCTATCTATGATTTTTATAACCTGTTTTAGGTTTTTGTTATCTTGAGCCTTGAGCAATTCTTTTTTAATAGTGTTTAAAAACTCATTCTTTTTAATTAAGCTCATAGTTGAAATGCCCAATTCCCTGTTTTTGTTTTCAATATCTTGTCTTAGCTTATCATTGTTAAAATGCATTAGCTGCTGCTTGTTCTCGAGTTCTTTTAGTTCTAACTCTTGTTGTGTTTTTTCTAGTAATTTTTCTCTTTGTTTTCTATAATAACGTTTGTATATGTTGTGCATTAGTAATGAGAAAAGTAGAATAAGAAACAAATATCCCGCAATGGCTATATTAGATATGTACCAAGGCCTTTCTACCGTAAATGAATAGGTTTCTGTATTTTCGGAAAACTGATTCCCCAATCGTGCTCTAACATAAAAAGTGTAGTTGCCATGAGGCAGGTTTTCAAATAAAGCATTTGAACTCGTTGACCATTTACTCCACTCGTTATAAATACCATCTAATTTAAATTGATATTCGGCTACTATATATTTTTTATACTCTGGTATGCTAAATTCAAATTCAATATTGTTTTCGTTATTTTTAAAGACACCTGCTTCGTTTTTATTAATTAAATTAAATTTATATTCGTGCTTATAGGTGCTTGTGGAAATTGAATTAAGACTAATTTTGAAGGTTGTATCAATCATTTTATCTAAGTCAATCAAAATATAACCTTGCGATGTACCATACAAATACAAGTTGTCTTTTATATACGTTATGTTTTCATAACCAGACACATCATTTCTTAGGTTAATTGGTAATGAAATGGTGTTGATTTTTGGAACATCGCTTAACTTTCTTGGGGCTATATAGCTAATATTGTATTTTGAAAAACCCCATAACTTATTGGATTTGGTATCTACAACTAGTTTTCCAGATGTATAGTTTTCTTTATTGAATAACTCGCTATAAATAGTGTCTTTAATAAATTTTTGTTGTTTTTTATTGTATTTGAAAACACCTTCTTTATAGCTATATAAAATATCATTTTGGTATTTAACAAGGCTTGATTTAGCCCCTTTTGAAACAGATAGGTCTTGGTCAATACGTATGGCTTTGGTTAAATTGCTGTCTAGCGTTACTTTAAAAACCCCCTTATATTCGTGACTAACAAGTACTTCTGTGGGATTAAGGATTTCAAAATACCTGCTTGAAATATCAAAGCCTTTAATTTTGTTCCTAAGCTTCCAGCTTCCATTAACGTTTTCAATAACATTAAGGCCATTATAATTTCCTTGAAGTAATAAATCGTTTCTAGTATCAATTTTTTTTATGCCCCAGGTTCCTAATACATCTAAAACCAAATCAGCTTTAGTACCGTTTACGACAAAAGTTCCTGAATTATGCCCACAAAAAAGGGTATTGTCAATATTTGTTAAGCACCAAACGGCACCCTGAGTACCTTCCAATAGCGTAAATACCGTTGAATTGTCTTCTACTTTTTTATAAAACAAGCCTTGATTGGTTCCCAAATACAAGTAACCATTAAAATTTATCGAAGCGTTTATCGAGCCAATATTCCCCTTTTTGTCATTATAAATTCTGAATGGCGACTTTATGTTTATACAATTGATGCCGTTTTCCAATCCTAGCCAAATATTGTTTTCTAAATCTTCAAAAACAGATAATACCGTGTTATTGCTTAACCCACTGGTTTGGTCTATTTGATAATTAATATGACCTTCTGGCGTGAGATGAATAATGCCGTTTGAAATACTGCCTAGCAAAAAACTTTTGTCTTTTAATTGGATGCTGTTGTAGATTCTAATTCTTGATAGGGTTTCGTTTGCAGGGATGTTCCATTTATTAAGTTCGCCATCTATTAATTGATAAAAACCGGCATCTTCCGTTTCAAATAAAATAGTATCGTTATGGTAAAATATATTTACAAGTAGATTTTCTTTTAAAATACTATTATTTGAGACTAATTTAGGTTTACCATTTTCTATTTCGTAAACACCTTCTTTAACTTTTTGAAAATAAATGCTTTCATTAACCTTAAATATTTTATAGATGGTAGTGTCTGATTCTATTATGGAATATGCCTGTGTTTGCTGGTTGTATATGTATATCCTGCTTAATGATTGAAATAAAATGCAATCATCAATAGCAATTATGTTCCAAATTTCTTCGTCGTCGAGAAAAGGGATATTCAGCTTTTGTGAAAGTGATGTGTATTTTAGCGTTCCATAAATGTTTTGTTCCCAATAGCCGAATTCCCTATAACTACCCGTGTAAATAAGATCCTCTATGACATTAACAGACCTAATGGTTGTTTGGTTTAAAGAAACGTAGAGGGTCCATTTGGCTCCGTTAAACTCCAAAAGCCCTTTGTT
>LLBZ010047608.1_pt4 | contig 10317 bp, 7 predicted proteins | sample 1489421 | NCBI WGS metagenome assembly LLBZ01 (sample SAMN04092657, study PRJNA295927) | soil metagenome | biome: Soil prokaryotic community; feature: Bulk soil; isolation source: soil from tomato rhizosphere | host: tomato cultivar Moneymaker | place: South Korea | collected 2011-11-01 | reverse complement strand
ATGCTGTGCCATCCTTGCCCGGACGGTCTGGCGGAGATCGCACCTGATGCAAAGCTTGGTCATGCCGCGTTTGGGTAAAAACGCGCTGGCTAGCTAGGGAAGCGGTCATCGCCGCATACGGTGGTGGTCAACCCACGCACATGAACGGCGGCTAAAAAACACTAACGCAGAGCTGATGCCGGTAAAATGTGGGAAGAAGGGTTACGAGAGTCTTTGCGCATGCTCATCCGATTTGCTACGCACGCAAAGGGCTGGCGCTGCACGTGCTCAGAGATCTTCTTAGATGGCGGCAGGGACTTAGCCCAAAAAAAATGGGCTGAATCAGAATCCCGATTCAGCCCGATTGCTTTTTGACGAGTTTTGCTTCGACGGATGTGCTGCTGAAGGATACCGAAAGCGGACTTAGAANNTTCATTTAAGAGTCACTACACTAGCTACGAAGCGGTCATCGCCGCCGACGGTGGGCGGTCGACCGACGCACATGAACGGCGGTAGAAAAAAACACTAACGCAGTGCTGATGCCCGATAAAATGTGGGAAGAAAGGTTACGAGACTCTTTGCGCATCCTCAGGGCGCCGGACCTAAATTTCCGCTCCAGAGATTTTTTAGGATGGCGGGAGGGACTTTTAGCCAAAAAAAAGCGGGCTGAATCAGAATCCGATTCAGCCCGCTTGCTTTGACGAGGTTTTTGCTTCGACGGGCGCGCTGTTGATACTGAAAAGCGGACTTAGAAGCCTTCTTCCTCGAAATCCGTGATGTCTAGCTTGCGGTAGCTTCTCTCGTTTTCGAGCGTCTTCTGACGTTTGCTCTCTTTTTCGTTCTCTTCTTGGCACTTCACGCAGAGCCGTGTGAACGGAAGGATTTTCAGGCGGCCCAGCTGTATCTCGCCTTCGCAACTTTCGCAGATGCCGTAAGTCTTGTCGGCGATCCGCTGCAGCGATTCATCAATGGCGAGAAGCTTTTCTCGCTCCCGGTCATTGAGGATAAAGTTGATTTCCCGGTCTCGCTCGTCACTTGCGAGATCGTAGGTATCGCGGCCCTCATCCTTGAGGCCTTCGGTCTCTTCCTTGACGCGCCCGTGCATTTCCTTCATCAAGGACTGTTTCATTTCCTGGAGCATTTCCGAAGCTTGCTTCAGAAATTCTCTCCGCTGTTTCTTTTCTTTTTCCGGATCGGCTTTAGGCATGGAGTTTTTCACCAATCAAGTCGTAATCTAGTGCTGCGTGAATCTTTACGTCGATCATTTCCCCGCCCCGCGGACCATCCGCCTCTTCGTCAATGACATCATAGCCATCAACGTATACAACGCCGTCTACCTCGGGGGCGTGGGCTTGCGTTCGACCACTCAGTCGCTCAGAGCCGTGATCGACCTCGTCAATCATAACCCGCTGAATACTACCAATCAAGGCCTCGTTCTTTTTTCGCGAAATAGAAGATTGCAGCTCCATGATTTCCTGCCAGCGCCGTTCTTTCTCCTCTTCCGGCACGGTCTCGGCCAAGCGCGCGGCGGCGGTGCCTTCTTCCGCGGAATATTTGAACACGCCCAGGCGGTCAAACTGAGTTGCTTCGACGAAGTCCAAAAGCTCGGCGAAATCGGCTTCGGTCTCGCCTGGAAATCCCACGATCAACGATGTACGCAGGGTGAGTCCGGGAATCGCGGCGCGGAGCCTATCCACGGCTTCTCGCACGGCGCTGCCGCTTTTGCCGCGGCGCATACGCTGGAGCAAGCTCCGACTGACGTGCTGGAACGGGATGTCGATGTACTTGCAGATCTTGTTGCTGTCACAAATAACTTCGAGCAGTCCTTCGTCGAGAAAATTCGGGTACGCGTACAAGAGCCGAATCCACTGGACCTCTTCAATCTGCGCCATTTCCCGGAGCAACCCGTGCAGCGTGGAGCCGTCTTTGCGGTCACGGCCGTAGGCGGTAAGGTCCTGCGCGATCAGATTAATCTCTTTCACTCCGTTCCGGGCCAGTGAGACGGCTTCCTTGACGACCGATTCGATCGAACGGCTGCGATGCGGGCCGCGCAGTTGTGGAATGATGCAAAATGCGCACTTATGGTCACAACCTTCCGAGACCTTTAGAAAAGCAGTGTAAGATGCGGTGGATCTCAGCCGGGGGGTAGAATGATCGTACAAATAACTCGGAATGCCGACAAATTGGCGACGGCTCGAATTGGCCTCGTGCTCCCGCAGAATCTCGGCGATGCGCGGGACTTCGCCGGTGCCGATAAAAAGATCGACCTCGGGCAGTTCTTTGGCGAGCTCGTCCGGATAACGTTGTGACAGGCAGCCGGCGACGACGAGCTTCTTGATCTTCCCCTCTTCTTTGAGGCGGGACATATCGAGGATTGTATCAATCGATTCCTCTTTGGCCGGACCGATAAAGCCACAGGTATTGACCAGGACGATGTCCGCATCAGCCGGCTGCTGGACGATCTCGTAATTATTTCTATTTAATAGACCGGCCATAACTTCGGAGTCGACGAGATTGCGCGCGCATCCGAGACTTACAATGTTGAATTTGTGCTTTTGCCGGCTCATCACTGCCCCAATTCGACGATATCGGCACCCTTGGGAATCTGCACTTGAAACAAAGAATCTTTCAGTCCGACGCCTTTGCGCATATTCGAGAATCGCAGTGACGTGAGATTGGCGACCGCATCGCGCACGCTGACCCAAACGATATCGAAGGTGGCCTTGCTGACTCCGATCAAGATTTCGCCGTAACCGCCGGCTTCGCCCTTCGGTTCAAGGCGCAAGACGTACTGACTGTCTTCGCTCGGTTTGAGCGTCGCATTGAAATCCTTTTTTAAGTTTCCCAACCCCAACAAGAAGGAGAGCGGAATATCGCCGCGGAACGCGTTTTTAAGCGGGCTCTTGATAACTTGATTCTGATCGGGCTGATAAAAGTAAAGAAATTTACCGTCCGCCACGACAAATTGCCCTTTCGGTTCTTCATAGAGCCAGAGCATCTTGCCGGGCCGCTTGAACGAGAGCTTTCCTGAAGCTTTAAGGGTTCGGTTCAGGTTTTTAACCTCTGTCTCCTGGCGGAAATCAGCAACGAAATCAGTCGTCGCGTCATAGTTTTTTTGCAGGCTGTCGACGATCGCTTCCGCGCTGTTGCTGTCTGCCGCCGCGGCGCTCGACCGAATGGCACCGACTAAAGTTAGCACGGCCAACAGATAGGCATAGGCAAATTTAGGCTTCGATCTTGCGCGCATAAACTTCTCGAGGTTTTGCGCCGTCAGCGGGCCCGACGACGCCGTCTCGTTCCATTTGTTCGATCATTCGAGCTGCACGGTTGTACCCTACCCGTAACCGTCGTTGAATCATAGATATCGAAGCTTGCTGGGTTTCGGTCACGATCGCGACCGCTTGATCGTACATTTCGTCATATTCCTCGTCCGCGGCTGCTGCAGAATCTATTGCTTTTTTCGCTTCAAGCACTTCCGGACGATAACTTGGCCGGCCTTGCTGTTTGATAAACTTCATTACTCTGCGCACCTCTTGATCCGACACAAAGGCGCCGTGCACGCGGACCAGTCGCGCGGTCCCCGGAGGCATAAAAAGCAAATCGCCATTGCCGAGAAGCTTCTCGCCGCCCATCGAATCGAGAATCGTCCGCGAGTCGATGCGAGAGGTGACCTGAAACGAGATACGAGCAGGGAAATTAGCCTTGATCAAGCCGGTAATGACGTCCACCGACGGGCGTTGCGTTGCCAGGATCAAATGAATTCCCGCGGCGCGGGCTTTTTGCGCGAGCCTGGTGATGTATTCTTCGATATCACGTCCAACAGTCATCATAAGATCGGCTAATTCATCAATGATGATGACAATTTTAGGCAGCTTCTCATGAACTAACGGGCGATCATCGGAGAGGTTGCCGCCGACTGCGCTTGGCTGCTCTTCCTGCTCGCCTTCGATCAAATCTATGATAGGTTTTTTACTAGACGACTCGCGTTCGAGAGTCCGGTTGTAGTTGTCGATATTACGCGCGCCTTTATCTCTCATGAGACGATAGCGCCGATCCATCTCGTCCATCGCCCAGAAGAGCGCCGCTGCCGCCTTCTTCGGGTCCGTAACTACCGGTACGAGCAAGTGCGGAATATCCTCATAAACCGTAAGTTCCAGCATCTTGGGATCGACCATGATAAATTTGACGTCCTGAGGGCTCGATTTATAAAGGATGCTTAGAATCATGGCATTGATTGAAACCGATTTACCGGTGCCGGTGGCGCCAGCCACCAGGAGGTGAGGCATCTTTGCCAAATCGGTAGCGAAGGGTGTGCCGCCGATATCTTTGCCGAGCGCCAGCGTGAGCTTGGAGTCGATGCTACGGTAGGATTCGCTCTCGATAACTTCGCGCAGGTAAACCATTTCGCGCCGCGGGTTTGGAATCTCAATGCCGACGACGGACTCGCCGGGAATTGGCGCCAGGATGCGCACGCTCACGGCGCGCAAGGCCATGGCGAGATCGTCGGACAGCATGACGATGCGGCGCACCTTAACGCCCGGGGCGGGCTTAAATTCATACATCGTGATAACCGGTCCCGGGCGGACTGCGACCACTTCACCCTCAACCCCAAAATCCTCAAGCTTTTTTTGCAGGATCAGCGAGTTGGCTTGGAGCGTCTCAGTATCCACTTTGAGCTGTTCGCCGCCGGCGGGATCCAGCAACTCAAGCGGCGGCAGTTTATAACCCTCCACCTCGGGAAGCTTAAACTGCTCGGGGGGTGCCAATGGTTTTTTCTGCGGCCGTTTCGCTGCCAGTTCATCTTTATACTCATCTTTCAGGACGATCGGTGGCGGCACGTAGTCTCTTTTTTCTTTCTTGGTGTTTTCGCCTTTACGCTTGTCGTTTTTCTCTCTGAATTCTTGCAAACGATTGTGGATCACCGGAACAAGAGATTTGCGCAATTGGCCGAAATTTTTCTTTGTGTATCCGACAATGTCCAGCAAGGAGTTCTGCGTCAGTAGCATGATCGACAAGAGCAGAGTGAAACATGCGATCAACGCCGCGCTGAGAGGACCGAACAGGGGCACCAGAACGCTTTCTTTCAAGAACCCGCCGATAATGCCGCCAGCGTCACGGGCTCTTTCGGTGTCGATCACAATACTCAGAATGACCCCCACGCTCACGAGCAAAACGGTATAGGCGAGCGCTTTGCTAATTCTGATACCGTCGCTACCGGCGCGAAACATTTGCGCCGCAGCCAGGCACAGAAAAATCGGCAGCAGATAGGAAGACAGTCCGAGGCCCTGCAACAAGAGATCTGCTAGGAAAGCGCCGACGAAACCGCCCCAATTGTAGGTTTCGATTGTCCCTGACGGCGTGTTGAAGGAACGGTCGTTGACGCTATAGGAGATAAGACTGAGGGCGACCAGCAGCGCCGTAAGAGCGATGACTACTCCCCAAATTTCCCGGTGGAGCCGACCTATTTTTTCCGGAGCAGCTGACATAGACCAGATTCCTCAGGTTTCGATGACATAGGGAAGAACTACGGGATGACGCTCAAATTTTTTTCTAAAAAAACGCCGCAGCGCCTTGCGGACTTCCTCCTTGAGCTCAGCGGGGTCTGTACGAGCCTCCCGATTCATCCCGTTCAAGGTTTCCATGACGATTTTCTTGGCGTGTTCCAAAACCTCTTCGCTTTCTTCGGCGCTCATGAAGCCGCGTGAAACAAGATCCGGACCGGCGACAAGCTCGCCGGACTGCTGATGGATCGCCATGACGGCGAGCACCATGCCGCCCTCCGATAGATGGCGCCGGTCGCGGATGACGATATCGCCGACATCACCGACGCCTCTGCCGTCGACGAAAACTTTTCCGACCTGGATAGGAGAGGTTTTTTGTGCATTGTTGGCCGTAAGCTCCAGCACGTCACCGTCTTCCAGAATAAAACAATTCTCTTGCGGTATGCCGACGTCCTGGGCAAGCCGCCGGTGGCGTACCAGATGTCGATACTCGCCGTGAATGGGCACGAAGTAGCGCGGCCGGGTAAGCTGGAGCATGATCTTGAGCTCTTCCTGGCTGGCATGACCTGACACATGAATCTCGGAAACTTTTTCGTAATGGACTTCCGCGCCGCGGCGATAGAGATGATTGATCAAATTGGAAATTGTCTTTTCATTTCCTGGAATGAATTTGGAAGACAAAATGACGGTATCGCCCTCTTCGATCCTGATCGTTTTGTGATCGTTCAAGGCCACGCGATGGAGCGCCGACAGAGGCTCACCTTGGCTGCCGGTGGTAAGAAACGTGAGCCGGTCGGCCGGTTGATCCTGCCAACGATCACTTTCGGTTATGGCGTTTCGCGGCAGTTGCAAATAACCCAGTTCAGAGGCGACCTGGCTGTTGCGGATCATGCTCCGGCCGCTCAGCACCACGCGCCGGTCACAGCGGCTGGAAATATCCACAACTTGTTGGATTCTTGGAATGCTCGAAGCGAAGGTCGACACCAGTACTTTGCCTCTGCTCGACTGGATGATCTGTTCGAGATTGGTTCCGACTTCGCGCTCCGACGGGGTATGTCCGGTGCGCTCGACGTTGGTCGAGTCAGAGAGGAGCAGCAGCACCCCTTTCTCGCCGTAGGCGGCAAACCTCTGGAAGTCGAACATCTCTCCTTCCATCGGAGTATTGTCGATCTTAAAGTCGCCCGTGTGAATCACCGTGCCGATGGGTGTTTCGATTGCGAGCGCCAGGCAATCCATTAAGCTGTGCGTGACGCGAATACCCTCGATGCGGAACGGCGCGACGTCCCACGGCACGCCGGCTGTTATCTGGCGAACATCGACGGTTTCTTCAAGGTCATGTTCTCTGAGTCTGTTCGCCAATAGACCAAGGGTTAGCCGCGTGCCGAAGATCGGCACGTCAAAATGATCTAAAACATACGGCAGGGCGCCGACGTGGTCCTCATGGGCATGGGTGAGCACGATGGCTTTGAGTTTGTCACGCCTCTCGATCAGGTAGCTGACATCCGGGATCACCAGATCGATTCCCAAAAGATCAGCGCTCGGAAACATGAGGCCGCAATCGATCGCTATGGCGGCATCGCCGTATTCGAGCAACATCATATTGAGCCCGAACTCGCCGAGACCGCCCAGGGGAATGATTTTGAGGGTATCCATGTTGTTTTTACGCGATCTGTTCTTCTAACGGCCGGTCGCCGGAAGCGGGTTGTTCGATATCACAACTGGGCATTCGGCTGGCGCTTTGATCCAAATGACGGGCGATGGTTTGCCGCACTTGATCCATGAGCGCCCGCAACTTTCCAACCGGATAACTCTCGGTCACGATTGGCTTATCGACGAACACGTCGATTTTCCCCGCGTGCAGCCTCCAGGCGCCGGCCGGCAGCAATCTCGCGCTGCCAACGATCGTGACGGGGACAATGCTTGTGCGAGTCTTTGCGGCGAGCAAGAAACCGCCTTTTTTAAACGGCAGCAAGCGGCCGTCGCGGCTGCGGGTTCCCTCTGGAAAAACCACGATTGAAATCCCGGCGGCGATTCGCCGTTTGGCCCGCTCCAAGCTCTTGACCGCGTCTAAAGGGTCGGAGCGGTCTACCGTAATATGTCTGCTCGCCCACATGGCCCAGCCGAAAAGCGGCACCCAAAGAAGCTCTTTCTTGGCGATCCAACGAAGTTGATACCGAATAAGACTTTGAACCAGAATGGGTATGTCGATATTGCTTTGATGATTGACCATGAATACGTATTGCCGGTCGGCTTCGAGATTTTCCAAACCCTTCACATTAAGGGAAATTCCCCCCATGTGTAAAATCAGCCACGTCCAGAATTGATTGATGCGATATACGCGCTTGCCATGGCTGTCAAAAGGGCCCAAAACGATGATTAAGATGGTAAGCGGCACGGTGACCGCGAGCAGAACGCATAGCTGGGCAATATACAACATCAAGATTTTTGTAGAATTGATTTACGCAAGCGATGGAAAATAGATGAATTATATTAGTTCCTGGGCCGTCAAAAATCAACGTGATACAGTTCGTTCGGCATCGTCAATTGTGATTGACTCTCTGCCGGGCCGGCGCTAAGTTGACGGAACCTATCCGCCGGAATATTGAATTCGGGCATTGCTGGAGAGTGATATGTCGGTCAACAAAGTAATTCTCATCGGCAACCTAGGCAAAGATCCCGAGGTGCGTTTTACGCAAACGGGGAGCGCCGTGGCCAATTTTTCAATCGCGACATCCGAACAGTGGAACGACCGGGACGGCAAGCGGCAAGAAAGAACCGAATGGCATAATATCGTTGTTTGGGGCAAACAAGCCGAGACCTGCGGGCAGTACCTCGCGAAAGGCCGGCAAGTCTATGTCGAGGGAAGCATCCGCACGCGCAGCTATGACGACAAAACCGGCGCCAAACGCTACGTTACCGAAATCGTTGCCCAGCGCATCCGTTTCCTGGGTGGCGGCGGTGGAACCCGCATGGCGCCGGAGATGGATCAGGGCGGCGCGGAAGATATGGGCAGCGGAGGGCCACCGATCGATGACGATATTCCGTTTTAGCTGCAGATGAGATCGCTTTGCAGCGCATCTCGGATATTGAAATTCTCGCGAATAGCCGGTTTTAAGGCTCTCCAGTTAATTAGTTGATCAGCAAGCATGGATCTGCCGCTCCAGAATATCGATGTCGACGCTGCGCTCAGGACCATTCTCGAGGGAACGGCCACAGAGACTGGAGAGCAGTTTTTCAAGGCGCTGGTCAAAAATCTCGCTGCCGCTTTAAACACACACGGCGCTTGGGTCACTGAGTTTTTTCCGGAGTCGCGACGGCTCAAGGCCCTGGCATTCTGGATGGGCGAGCAGTGGCTCGAGGATTGGGAGATGGTGGTGGATGGAACTCCCTGCGAACGGGTCATCGAGCAGCGTTGCTTGATTCACATTCCCGACAATCTCCTCAACATCTATTGGGACGATCCCGATGTAAGCGCTGTCGGTGCGGCGAGTTATATGGGCATGCCGCTTCTCGACCTCGACAACAAGATTTTGGGTCACTTGGCCGTCCTCGACAAGCGGCCGATGCCGCCCGAGCCTAGAGCTCAGGCACTGTTTCAAATCTTTGCCGCGCGGGCGGCTGCTGAATTGCGCCGCCTGCGCGCCGAGGCGCAAGTTCGCGACCGTGAGCAAAAGCTCGGCCGCCTTATAGGCGGCGCTATGGACGCGATCGTAGAGCTTGACCGTCATCTCGGAGTGACGCAGATGAATCCGGCGGCGGAAAAGATCTTTGGCTGCGCCGCGCCCGACGTTGCGGGTCAGGCGTTTACCCGCTTCTTGACTGCCGATTCACGCGAGAAGCTTGCCCGTTTAATCATTGAGCTCGATGGTCGTCCTGACGGACAACGCTCCCTGTGGATTCCCGGCGGACTTATGGCGATTTCCCGGCTCGACGAAAAATTCCAGGCAGAGGCGACGCTGTCGCGCTTCGATCTCGACCGCGAGCCTTTTTACACTCTGGTACTCAGGAACGTTAACGACAGGTTAGAAGCAGAACAAAAAATTCGCTCGCTTACGGTGGAAACCGAGTATCTGCGCGAGGAGCTAAGTGGGCTGATGGGTTCCGACGAAATCGTCGGCCAAAGCGCGCCCTTCTTAAAAGTTCTCGATGACGTAAGAGAGGTCGCTGCGACCGATGCCACGGTGCTCATTTTTGGAGAGACCGGCACCGGGAAAGAACTGATCGCGCGCGCCATTCATCGGGCCAGCCGGCGGAGTCAAAAGCCGCTTATCAAAGTGAACTGCGCGGCGATTCCGGCAAGCTTGATCGAAAGCGAGTTTTTTGGTCACGAGCAGGGGGCGTTTACCGGCGCGACTAAAAAGCGCGATGGGCGCTTCGCATTGTCGCACGGTGGAACTATATTTCTCGACGAAGTCGGCGAGTTGCCGCTCGATTTGCAGTCCAAGCTGCTCCGTGTACTGCAAGAAGGAGAGTTCGAACCGGTGGGCAGCTCGCAGACGCGCAAAGTGGACGTGCGAGTCATCGCGGCGACCAATCGCGATCTCGAGAAGTCCGCCCGCGACGGCAACTTCCGGGACGATTTATACTACCGGCTGAACGTTTTTCCCATTCGAGTGCCGACGCTTCGCGAGCGCCGCGCCGACATCGCTATATTGGCGACGAGTTTTGCGCGGAAATACGCTCAACGCATGGGCCGCACGCTCGAGCCTTTGTCAGAAGACTGCCTGAGGCGGCTTGAAGCCTACAGCTGGCCGGGCAACGTGCGGGAGCTGCAAAACATCATTGAGCGCGCCATGATCACGTCGCGCGATGGCCGGCTCAATCTCGATCGCGCGTT
>LLBZ010004848.1_pt5 | contig 10337 bp, 13 predicted proteins | sample 1489421 | NCBI WGS metagenome assembly LLBZ01 (sample SAMN04092657, study PRJNA295927) | soil metagenome | biome: Soil prokaryotic community; feature: Bulk soil; isolation source: soil from tomato rhizosphere | host: tomato cultivar Moneymaker | place: South Korea | collected 2011-11-01 | reverse complement strand
CATGCCTGGACTTACCCCTGATCAGGTACAAAAAATTCACAAACTGCTGCATGACAAACAACTAATCCAAGCCGTCAAGGTATATCATGATGCAACGGGTGTCAGTCTTGCCGAAGCCAGGGAAGCCGTGGAGGAAATGGCACGGAATGAATTTACGAAACCTCCTTCCGGCATGAGGAATTATGACGATCCGGTACTCGAGAGCAAGATTCGATCCTTGCTTTCCAAAGGGAAAAAGATCGAGGCGGTCAAGATCTAGCGTGCAGAATACGGCACCAGCTTGAAGGAAGCCAAGGATGCAGTGGACGGGATCGAAGCCTCCATGCCTCGCAGCACTGCCACCGCGATGCCCCATGAGCCAGCCATCGGCAGCGACCCATTTGCAGAGCAGGATGAGTCGGGCAGGCGCCGAATCATCGTTCTGGGCATCGTGTTGATTATTGTGCTGTGCGGATTGGGAGTGTTCCTTTTACCTGTGCTGTCTAACCCATGACAAAAAAGGATTGGTGGCACACCGAGGGCGACACCCTCGCGATCGCCGCGCTAACACTCATTGGCTTCGCCACACACGGAGAGTCGAGCATGTCATTTCTCCCACGTATGGGTGCGTTATTCGCGCCACTTATCCTCTCCTGGTTTCTTCTTGCCCCCTGGATCGGACTGTTTCAAAGGGAAACGATCGCGAATCCCAGAGAGCTCTGGCGGCCCGCTCTTGCGATGGTCTTTGCCGTGCCGCTCGCTGCGGTCTTACGCGGATTCATCCTCAACGCACCGATCCTTCCGATTTTTGTCGCGGTTCTTGCCGGGATATATGCGCTTGGGATGGTCCTCTGGCGAGGCTTATATTTCCTATGGAACCGCGGGGCATCCTGAACCGTTTTCATTTTTAACTTTAGGCAAAGTGATAAAATCATTTCGATGGACGAACAAGCCCTCATTCATGACGCGCAGGCAGGCAGTCTCGACGCCTTCAATACCCTGATCCTGCACTACCAGGACAGCGTCTATAACACCGCGCTCCGAATTATGGGCGACGAAGACGTGGCGGCCGACGCTGCGCAGGATGCGTTCATTTCCGCCTTTAAGAGCATCAATTCCTGCCGTGGCGGATCGTTCAAGGCCTGGCTCATGCGCACGGTGACCAACGCCTGCTACGACGAACTGCGGCGTCAAAAACGCCGCCCGACGACACCTCTCGAGCCTGATACCGACGATGGGGAAGAAATGGACTCCCCGCGCTGGCTGGCGGACCCCGGCATGACTCCCGACCAAAGAGCAGAGGCCGACGAGCTCGAGCATGCCCTACAGCACTGTCTCAACAACCTGCCGCTGGAGTTCAAAGCAGTGGTCGTCATGGCGGATATCCAGGGTATGGACTACAGCGAGGTAGCGATTGCTGTCCGGGTGCCCCTGGGTACCATCAAGAGTCGCCTGGCCCGGGCCAGATTAAGGCTGCGTGAGTGTTTACAGGGCTTTTCGGAACTTTTACCCACTTCTTTTCGTCTGGAAGAAGGAAGTAATGCTTAATGAATCGACGTGATCTTGAACTCCTTTCTTCTTACTTAGACGGACAGCTGAAACCGTCTGATTCGGCGCGCCTGGAGGCGCGTCTCGCGTCAGACCAGGATTTGCGTACCGTTTTAGACGATCTGCGCGCCGCCCGCGGCCTGCTCCGTCAGCTGCCGATGCGCAAGGCGCCGCGCAACTTTACCCTTACGCCAAAAATGGTGGGAAAGAATCCTCCGCTGCCGCGTTCGTATCCAGCTTTCCGGTTATTAACTGCCCTCGCCAGCTTGATGCTCTTCTTTACTCTCGGGCTGAACTTCGTGGTACCGCAGATGGCGCAGGCTCCCGCGTTTGGGATGGGCGGAGGCGGCGCCCCAGAGGTCTTTTCTGCGGAACAAGCGCCCGCCGTCCCGGAAGCCGCTGCGACGGAGGCCCCCGCAGCCGAAGAGCCGTCTGTCTTGATGGAACCTCTGCCGACCACTACTGTCTCTCCCGCCACAGATAGCGCTCGTGAGGCCGCAACCCCCGCCGACAAGCAGGGCGTAACCAGCGAAACCGATGTTTTGGCGGAACCCCAGCAGCCTCCCCTGGCACCGCCTGTGCCACCGTCCTGGCAGATCGTGCTGGCGGCCATAGCGGCGCTGGGCGCGCTGGGCATGGTCCTCATGCGCCAGGCAGCAGTCAGCCGCTGGCGTAAATAAATTCACTGGATGACTACGAAATAAGCGAGTCCCGAAACATGGCACATCCTAAATCTAAGCTTTCAATCATTTAGCCACAGATACTTCGGCACGCTCAGTACAGGTTTCACGGATTTAAACAGAAATACGCCGATCTCACTATGAGGTCGGCGTATTGCATTGCCCTCGCGGTCCAGTCTGAGCTAATTAATTCAAAATCCATGCCTTTCTGTGTAATCGGTGGCTGAATCCTTAAGTTTGGGGTGAATCATGTTTCGAGTATCTTTTCAACGTGTAAATTGACTGTCACCTTTTTTATTTAAGTGTCATAATTGACGTGATGGCCAATCCTGAATTCAACTATTGCTCACGCTGTGGCACGCCCGTCAATCATGAGGAGCGCTTTGGCAAAGTGCGTCCGGTTTGTCCGCAGTGCGGGTGGATCCATTTTGTCGACCCCAAGGTCGCTGCTGCGGTGCTGATCGAGCAGGAGGGACGCGTCCTGCTGGTGCGGCGCGCCGGCGAGCCGTTTCGCGGCTTCTGGTCGTTGCCGGCCGGGTTCATCAACGGGGGAGAGGACCCTGCAGAAGCCGCGGCGCGTGAATGTCTGGAAGAGACCGGTTTGCACGTCCGCGTCAAGCGTGTGCTGGACATCATCTCCGGCAAGGAACATCCGCGCGGCGCGGACTTCATCATCGTCTATCATGGGGAGGTCATCGATGGCGAGCTGAAACCAGACGACGATGCCGATGCGGTGGAATGGTTCGACCGCGCCAGCCTTCCACCACTTGCCTTTCGAGCTACTGAAATCGTGTTATCGCGAAATTTTCAGGCCCCTCCGGGTAATCTCTGAATCTCCAAGGAGTTTACGAACTTTGCTCTGGCGATCATGCTTCTCACCGCCGTCCGGACGGGTTTCGTCCTGATCTCCTGAAGGTGCTACAATAAAAACGATGGCTCTGGAAGTTCGTCCTTCCCCACTCGCAGGCCGCTGGTACGACGCTGACCCGGAGGTGCTCGGTCGCAAAGTGGATGCGTATCTCGACGCGGCGCAGTTGCCCGATCTGGAGGGGGAGTTGATCGGGGTCATCGCGCCGCATGCCGGCCATACCTATTCTGGCCCGGTGGCAGGATACGCGTTCGCCGCGTTGCGAGCGCTTCGATCGCGCGGGCCGGGTGGTGTTCCGGTACTCGTTGCGCTGATCGGCCCCATGCACCATCCCTACGTCGAGCCGTTGATCACCACCGCGTATGACGCGTACGTGACTCCGCTGGGGAAGGTGCCGGTTGACAAGGATGCCCTGAGCCAGGTCGATCTCACCCTAAAATCCGACCTGGGATTTGGTCTAACCGCGGTCGAGCGTGATCCCGAGCATTCCCTGGAAATCGAGCTGCCGTTTTTGCAGCGTGTGCTCCCTTCGGGCTCAGAATGGAAATTGTTACCTGTGATGGTCCGTGCCCGCGAGCCACGCGTCTCCCAGGGATTGGGCAAGGCCCTGGCACAGGTTCTACAGGATAAGAACTTCGTCCTGGTTGCCAGCACAGACCTCTCACATTTCTATAATCAGCAAACTGCCCTTGCCTATGACCGCGCCATGCTGAATGCAATCGAATCCTTCGACCCTGCCGCGGCCTTTGACCTCGAACGTGCCGGGAAAGGCTTTGCCTGCGGACTTGGCGCGTTCACGGCCGTTCTATGGGCAGCCAAAGAGCTTGGGGCAGATAAAGTAAAGGTGCTGCGTCATGCAACTTCCGGCAACGTGACCGGAGATTATTCATCTGTGGTCGGGTATGGTGCGGCGGTGATAGTGAAGTCTAGCTGAAATTTTGTATCACTATTTTAAGTAAAAACAGCGCCGGCAAATGCCAGCGCTGTTTTTATAGTTCCGGTTTAGTCCAACAGTTCCTGCGGGATATTGCCGCCGTTCTGGGCGATCTTTCGCAAGACCTCCTTATGGAGCCAGGTGTTCATCCGGGCGGAGTCGCCCATCACTTCCTGCGGAGCGTTCAGCTCCTTTGCAAGTTCCACGCGTGCCTCATAGCTGTTGTCCAGGTCGAGCAGAAAGAGGAGATCTGAAATCGACTGCTTCCAGTTCAAGCCCGTGCCCTTTGCCTTTTGCTCCAGCATAGTCTTCACATCCACCTCTGACATGGCTTTGGGGGCAGTGGTCGTGCCAGCAGGTACAGCAGCGGGGTCATGCTTGACCGCGGCACCGCTGCTCTGTCGTTTATCAGCGACACTGGTCGTCGTGCTGACACCCTTTTGTGATGTGGGGGCTGTGCCCGATGGCTTGCCGGCGGTTGTCGTCTTTGGGTTGGGAGACGTGGCCGACGGCTTACGAGGCATGTGTCCGGCTGTACCGGTGGTGCCTGTGGAGGCCGGCTTATCCTCCTCCTTGTCCTTGCGCAGTCCTAGCTTATCGAGAATTTTACTGAACAGACTCATGGGAAATCCTTTCACTCGTTTGGTATTTTGTTGTGGAGGATTAACGAAGGCTTTGGTGATACCCTCCCCCGACAGGCTCATTATATATGAATTCCACCGTGGAATGTAAGTAGGGTTATGTCCCATTTTCAGGATACAATCCTTTCGATGCCTACCTTTGTTCAAATCGTTGTTAACGTCCCTGCGGTGTCAGGGATCTTTGATTACTCGGTTCCAGACTCCCTTTTAGGACAGGTGGGCGTCGGGCATCTCGTCATCGCGCCGTTCGGGAAGCAGACCGTGCAGGGCGTGGTGTTCCGCTTCATCGACCAGCCCTCTGTCCAAGATGTAAAGGAAATACTTGCACTTGTGGACTCCTTGCCAGTCATGACGCAGTCTCAGATCGAGCTTGCCGAAGCCATGGCCGAATCGACATTTGCGTCGCTGGCATCCATCGTCAGCCTGTTCCTGCCTGTAGGATTGAGCCAGCAGGCAGACGTCAATTACCAGATACGAATTGCGGATGATGAAAACAATACCTCTCCGGTTGCAACCCGCATTATTAATCTACTCAAAGAACGCGGCCCTCTACGCGGTCGCCAGATCGACACGCACTTCCGCAACGTGGACTGGCGTAAGGTTGCCGCGTACCTTGTAAAGAAAGGGGTGCTTGAATCGAAATCGGTCCTGCCTCCCGCGCGCGTGAGGTCGAAATATATCAAAACGGCGCAACTGGCCGTCCCGCTTGAGATCGCCGAAACCGAAATAGAAAGCCTGGGAAAGACCGAGTCCACGCAGACGCGGCGCCAAAGGGCCATGCAGTTCCTGATGCAGGTCAAGGACGCAGTCAATGTCTCCTGGGTCTATGCCGAAAGTGGGAGCAACCTGGCCGACCTGCAGGAGCTGGAAGAACGCGGCCTGATCCGTTTGTTCGAGACCGAGATTTTTCGAGATCCACTGGAAAAGACAGGTATCCAGGTAGAGGGGTATACCGGTAAAGAGGAGATCGAGCTTACCCCGGAACAAAAGTCCGCGCTAAGTGAAATCGTCAATGCGATCTCGTCTCTCGACACCCTTCATCCTTTTCTCCTGCAGGGTGTCACTGGCTCAGGCAAGACGGAGATCTATCTGCGCGCCACGGAGGAAGTCATCCGGCGCGGGAAACAGGCCCTCATCCTCGTTCCGGAGATCGCGCTGACGCCGCAAACAGTCCATCGTTTCTTGAGTCGCTTTCCGGGGCAGGTGGGGTTGGTGCATTCGAAGCTCTCGGAGGGAGAGCGCTATGACACATGGCGGCGCGCCCGCGCGGGGCTGTTGAAAGTTATCATCGGCGCGCGCAGCGCGCTGTTTTCCCCACTGCTGAACATCGGTCTGATCGTCGCCGATGAATGCCACGACTCGTCCTACTACCAGGCGGACCCGCCGTTCTATCATGCGGTGAGCGCGGCGCAGACCTATGCGCGTTTGGCGGGCGCGGTGTGCGTGCTGGGGAGCGCGACGCCTACGGTTGTGCAACGCTATCAGGCCGGGGATGGCGCAACCCAATCCAAGCGCCTCGAGCTTCCGCGCCGCATCTTCGAATCGGGCTTGCCGCCTGTGCAGGTGGTAGATCTACGAGATGAGCTAAAGGCGGGTCAGCGCGGGATCTTTAGCCGCTTTCTGCTCAAGGAGCTTGAGTCCACACTCGGGCGCGGGGAGCAGGCGATCCTCTTCCTGAACCGGCGCGGCACGGCGACCTATATCTTCTGTCGCGATTGCGGTCACGTGCTGCGCTGTCCCAATTGCGACACGCCGTTGACTTTACATATCGAAGACCGCGCAGTCACGCGGGAACGGCTGCTCTGTCACCATTGCGGCTACGAACGCGGCAAGCCACACACCTGTCCCTCCTGCGGCGGGCGGCACATCCGCGAGTACGGGTTAGGCAGCGAGCGGGTGGAAGCCGAGATCAAATCCATCTTCCCCTCGCTGCGCACCCTGCGCTGGGACTGGGAGACCACCCGCGAGAAACATTCACACGAGATGATCCTGACCCACTTCGCCGCGCACCGCGCCGACGTGCTGATCGGCACCCAGATGTTAGCCAAGGGACTCGACCTTCCACTCGTCACCTTGGTAGGAATCGTCCTCGCCGATGTCGGTTTATATCTGCCCGATCCGTTTGCGGGCGAGCGCGTCTTTCAGGTGCTGACCCAGGTGGCGGGACGAGCCGGGCGCAGCGAGCGCGGTGGGAAAGTGATCCTGCAGACCTTTGACCCCGGGAATCAGGTCATCCAGTCTGCGGCGCGCCATGATGTGGATGGGTTCTATCAATACGAATTGGAGCAGCGCAGGCGATTGGGATATCCCCCGTTTTCACGCCTGGTCCGCCTGGAATACCGCCATCGGGATGCCCCCACAGCCCGGTCGGAAGCGCAGAAGCTGGCAGGCAAGCTTGGAGGATTGCTCGTCAATGGCACCTGGAAACAGACGACGATGATCGGCCCTGTTCCATCGTTCTTTGCAAAAATTGGTGGATACTACCGCTGGCAGATCATCCTGCGCGGCCCCAACCCCGTCCCGGTGCTTCGAGAAGAACAGGTAACAAGATGGTTGATCGACTGGCGGGTTGAAGTAGACCCCATAAGTTTGCTATAATCAATTGATTTTGTGTGCACGGTGGTCGAGTAAGCCGAACGATTTTAGAGTCTGCATCGAGACCACCTAGTAGAAAAGTATTGACGTAATATGTTGGTCGCGATATGGTGGGCGTACGCCACCTACTCCACCAACAGAGTCTTCACAGGAGAATACATCATGGAATCGTTTTCCCGAGGCTGGTCTTTTCTGCAGCAAGCCTGGCAGATGGCCTTCAAAGATAAAGACCTTATTAAGCCTTCCATCTATGCTTTGATCGTGGGAAGTATTGTATCTGTGATCGGATCGATCCCGATCATCATCACTGCCTTTTTCCTCGGCGATGCCGGACGCCTCGGCCAGATCATCCTGGGCATTATGGGCGCGTTGCTGGTCTTCATTAATTTTGTGATCACCTATGTATTCTCCGGGATGACGGTCTACCTGATCTACGAGTATCTCACGCAGGGAAATGGACGGATGAGCACGGCCTGGTCGATTGTGCGGCGTGACTTCTTTGACCTGGTGACCCTCGCTGCGGTCTCGACGGGCGTCAACCTGTTGAAGAATGCAGCACGCCGCAACCGGCGCGGTGGGATCGCGGCTGGCCTGATCAGTGCGGCAGCCAGTTTCCTGGAGGTGCTGTGGACGGAAGCTGCCTTTCTCATCCTGCCCGCGATGGTGATCGAAGATATGAACCTGTCGAACGCGGCGAAACGCGTGGGACAGATCGTCAGGGAAAACCTGCTGTTGGTTGGTGTAAGTACAGTCGGTGTGCGCGCTGTGACGGGGCTGATCGGATTTATCCTCGGCTTTGGCGGCGCGATCTTGGGATTTGCTGTCGGTTATGGAATCATTGCAGTTCTGGGCACAGGCACTTTCGGTCTGATATTTGGGATCGGGCTGGGCGTGTTGATCTTCCTGCTCCTTACGATGGTCGGTAACGTGATTGGTTCCTACACGTCGACTGCGTATCACACCTGCCTGTATCTCTGGGCGCGCAATGTGGAAGTCGCTCAGAGATCCGAGCAACCCATTCAAGTCGCGGCCCCGGCGCCTCTGGCGGCCGTGTTAGGATCATCTTAAGTTAGAGAAGAGTCTGCATGCAACCTGATAAACCCAAAGAACCCCGCCGTGAAATGATCACCTGGGAGGAGGTCGATCGCCTCATCGACCATCTCATCCCACAATTCCGTCGCGAGTTCACGGCGATGGTCATGATCACGCGCGGTGGCGTCATCCCCGGCGGGATGCTCGCCGAAGCGATGGACATCACCCACATCCTGACTGCCGCCGTGGATTTTCCTGCGCAGACGATGCAGGAGAAGGCCAAGTTGATCGCCTGGCCGCAGTTCATCCAATTCCCCGCGGACGACAAGCTGCGGGGGCGGCCCACCCTCATCGTGGATGACGTCTGGGGGTCCGGGCGGACCATCACGGCGGTCAAGAACCGTGTCTCGGCGGCAGGTGGCTTCCCTGAGACCTGTGTGCTGCATTTCAATCCCTATCGCAACCTGTTTGGGCGTACACGCCCCGATTACTTCGCGGCGGTCACCGATGCCTTTATCATGTATCCGTGGGAGATCGATCGCGGCGCAGATCACGTCCTCTTAGGTGATCTGGGCAACATCTAGGTATCTGGCTACGTTCTTTATTAAACCAACAGCGGACGGCGATCGCCGTCCGCTGCTTTTACAAAGGTTCTTGCTTAGGGGAGGACTTCAAAGTTCGAGATGGTCAGGTAGAGCTCGTCGTCGATGGCCATTTCCTCGAAGTCTATATCGGCCTTTGTGGGGAAACCATAGGTCGCATCGTATTCGATGGTCACCTTATCGGCAGCGCCGTTCTGAGCCCCTTCGAGCTCGGCAAAGAGTCCGTCGATGGTGGCGTACTTGTCGAAGAGGTCGGCGCGCAGGCTGGGGTCGATCTCGTTTCCACTCTGGAATTCCATCGAAACTACCTGGCCGTCCTGCACTTCGATGATCAGGGGCATGTCCTCGTTGAAGGCACAAAAACAGCTGATGAAAAGCTCGTAGCGATAATGGGAAATATCCGCGTCCTGCCATTTATCCTTGTTTTGCCCGATCTCCGTCTGGCTGCCACTGACGGCTGCGGCAGCGCAGGCTGACAGCACCAGAGCCATCAATGTGAATACAAATAAAAGTTTCTTCATTCTGTCTCCTTTGCCGAATTGACGAGCAGGCTTCAGGAAAAGTTCCCCAATTTGTGATACTTAGCCATTTCTCATCCGGGTTGGAGACGGGGCTTAGAGGCTGGTGGGGTTACTCAGAGGCAGGTGTGTCTGTTACATCGACGTTCACGCGAAGATCGTTGTGATTTTTGAAAAGCAAGTTAATCTCGAACTCATCGCCGGTCTTGAGATCCTGCTTTAGACCAACCAGCATGATATGAAGTCCACCCGGCTCGAACGTAACCTGTTCACCTGCACCGAGCGGCACCGACTGGACTTGGCGCATTTCCATCACGTCCCCGGTCATCCGGCTCTCATGCATTTCTACCGACTCGGCTACATCAGATGTCACGCCGACGATCTCATCCACTTCCGAAGACTGGATGACAAAATAGACGGCCCCATTCCCACCTTGTGGGGCCGGGCGCGCCCAGGCATCACGAACTCCCAGACCTTCGGTCGCTGGCGCGGAGCAGCTACTTAACAGCAGTGTAGTCAACAAAACTGATACCAAAATCCATTTCACGGTTTTCACTTCCTTATGCCTCTTGAGATGGATTAACTATAACATTAACAAAAAGACGCCGCTCGCTGGAGCGGCGTCGTAATCCTTTGACGTCGTTTTCTATGGTGCTGCGCTTGCCTCTGCTGATTGATAATATGTGCCCGTCGTCAGCAGTGACATATCATTGACCGACTGCGCCGCGAACATCTGTGCCTGCCGTGCCAGGTCTGTCGACTCGGCCAGGACCTTCAGCGCGTATTCCGGGTTGTGGAAGCCGGTGCTGTTCTCAGCGGAGATAAAGTCCCACATGAACTGCGCCTTGCGGTGCAGGTCCCGTGCCTGGTCGAGCAGGGCCGCATCGGCACTTGGGTCTGCCGCGGCGGCTTTGATGGCGTTGATCGCGTCGACCAGCGC
>LLBZ010012509.1_pt1 | contig 10350 bp, 12 predicted proteins | sample 1489421 | NCBI WGS metagenome assembly LLBZ01 (sample SAMN04092657, study PRJNA295927) | soil metagenome | biome: Soil prokaryotic community; feature: Bulk soil; isolation source: soil from tomato rhizosphere | host: tomato cultivar Moneymaker | place: South Korea | collected 2011-11-01 | reverse complement strand
ATATCTGAAAAACGTGGACCTGCTCTTGAAGTATTTTGCTTTTCTGGGCACGCTCTCTTACCCGTCGGAGTTCGCTCACTTCAGGCAGATGAGCCGCGCCAAATTCTCCATCTACCACTTGGACGACTTGTTAAGTGTGAAACTGAACGGAGAGATTTGTCGCCTCTTCGGGCGCTTCTTCAACGAAAGGCTCGCCAACGATCCCGTCCTTATGGAGACGGACTGTTTTGGCATCAGCCTGGTCTACGACCATCAAATGACTCACGCCGTCTATTTGGCGCGGGCTCTCAAAGAAAGATGGCCGGACAAAAAGGTCATCTTCGGCGGCACGGCTATCAGCCAATTCTACAAGTATCTTAGGGACAAGACGCAGATCAAGAGATTCTTCGGTCTTTGTGATGCCATCATCGCGGGCGAGGGAGAGACGGCCATTTGCGAAATCGCCTCTATCGGAAAAGACTTTCACCGAGAGTCCAACGTGGCTAACCTGATTAGCTACGATGAGACTCGTGATGAGGTCGTCTTCCCGAAACGTATTCACTACGAGGACGTCAAATCGCTCGGTCGACCGCTCTATGCCTACCCGTGGAATTTGTATCTCGCTCCGGCTCGCGGCATCAATTATGCGCCGACGCGTGGCTGCTACTGGAATCGCTGCACCTTCTGCGATTACGGGTTGAATACCGATATGCCGACCTCGCCATGGCGCGAGAGAAAAGTAGAGCAGGTGGTAGAAGATTTACAACACGCCTGTCAGGAAGAGCAGGTTAAGTACGTCTATTTTGCTGTTGACGTGATGGCCCCAGGTTACATTGAGCGGCTCTCGGATGCCATCGTGGATGCGGGCCTGGACATCAGATGGAGCGCCGAGATGCGAATGGAGAAGATATTTTCGCCGGAGCGCTGCCGCAAAATGGTCAAGAGCGGCTGCGTCTGCATCTCGTTCGGCATGGAGTCCGGCAATCAGCGCATTCTGGACCTGATTGATAAAGGGACAAAGATCGATTACATGGCAGAGACGATGAAAAACTTTGCCGAAGCGGGAGCAGCCGTGCAGTTGATGGCCTTCACAGATTTTCCAACCGAAACGCCGGATGAAAAGAAAGAGACATTCGAGTTTATCCAGAATAACAAAGATTACTGGTCCACGGGCGGGATGGGAGCGTTTCTGCTCACAGGGACTTCGATAATAGCTAAGGACCCTGCAAAATTCGGTATCAGACTCATCGAGACAGAAGACGCGGACGTAGCGCGGGCCATTGCCTACAAGATCGATAAGGAAGACGACAGGGAAGTGTTGCTGACCGAAGATAGCGATGCCTCGTTTGATGGCGATGGCGGGGTCTTTCCGCATGTCTTAGGACGACCTTGGGCCGGCGGCACAGATAGCCTGCATACAATGGTTTATTACGATGCCTATGACCGCATGTTTTTCAAGGAGCATCCGATCATTAATCCCGCCGCATACAAGCCAACCCTGGATGAAGAACTGTTGCGTAGCACGATCAGCATCCCTGGGAAACTGAGCGAGTCATGCCTGGATATCGGTAAGATCCTCGGCAACCGTGAAGCCTATCTGGAACATATCAAAAAACTACTGTTAGTTCCCATCGAGCCCACCTACACCAGTTTCCGCAACTGGCAGGGAGGAGTGGAAGAGGTCGTGAAGGGTGATTCGGCCTTCTGGATTATCCGCGATACCAAGTCTGCCAAGCTTGATAAGCTGATCTACCAGCTTTTATCAATCGCCGTAGAAGAAGAATTAACACTGGATGAAATGCTCAGTAACTTCCAGCCCGCAATCAAAGAGCGTCTCCTCACGTATTTCAAGAACCTGGGGAAGCCCAGCCTGGTGTTGTTCAAAGACCCTCTGGAAGCGTCGAATAATGGAGCTGAAAACATAGCCCTCAGCGACGTGGCCGCACCCGCAGAGATACCTTTGGAATCGGCGTTAGTATCCGCCGTGAGTTAGAGCCGGCTCACTTCTGCTAACGTGTCCGTCTGAGGTCGGGTTTCGTCATCGCAGCCGCGTCGGCCCGAGACGGAAGCCCTGCCTTGCAGGGAGGGGCCATAGCCTCATGCCTTGGTCCACGCTTGAAAAGTTTATCCATCACGCAAAGCGCCGATCGGATTTATCCGCGCCGCCCTGCGAGCAGGAAGGTAGCTCGCCATCAGTGCCACGAGCAGCAGTAAAATGGAGAGACCGGCGAAGGTGGCCGGGTCCAGAGGGCTAATCCCGTAAAGTAAGCTGGACATGACGCGGGTCAAGGTGAAGGCTGCGCCGAGTCCGATTGCCACACCGATCAATGCTTGAATCATGCCCTGACTCACGACCAGCCAGAGCACGTCACGCTGCTTCGCTCCGAGCGCCATGCGAATACCTATTTCATGAGTGCGTTGGGCGACCGAGTAGGCTATCACGCCATAGATGCCGATCGCCGCGAGGATGAGCGCCACCACGGAAAAGATGCTAATCAAGGACATATTAAAAAGACGTTGCGAGACTGAATCGGAAAGAACCGTTTGCATGGGCTTAATGTTATAGATGGATTGATCTTTATCTATACTGCGCACTTTATCCCTGACGGCAGCAAGCAAGGGCTCCGGCGCAACAGGAGCGCGTATGACCACCGTCAAAGAGGTATACTTCAGATACGATGGCCCGCCTTGCGAGTATGGGATATAGGATTCGGGTTTCACTTCTGCATCCAGACCGTAGTCTTTGACATCCTGCACCACACCGACAATCTCACGTTCGTCCGGCGGCCCACTGAGAGCCAGGTGATTGCCAATCGGGTTCTGGTTTGGAAAGAAGTGACGAGACATAGTTTCGTTGATGATAATCACCCCTTGATGCTTCTCATCATCCATCTCGTTGAAAGTCCTGCCGCTCAGGAGCGGGATGTTCATCGCGCGAAAATAATCGGGCGTGATAATACGATATTCGGTCAACGGGTTTTGACCTTCCCTTGGCCGCCCCTTGATGGAGAAGCTCGTCGAACTACCCGGTCCGGCCAAAGGAAGGTCGTTGACCGCGCCTGCTGACTGCACGCCGGGCAGAGTTTTGACTTGTTCGAGAAACTCTTGAAAGAAAGAAACGCGTTGGTGCTCTGCGGAATACTTGGATATGGGCAGCGTGATTCTCAGAGACAACACATGCTCAGGATCAAAGCCTGGACTGATGCTCTGAACGCTCAAAAAGCTTCTCACCATGAGGCCGGCTCCAATTGAGAGCAGGAGTGCCAGAGCAACTTCGGAAATCACGAGCAACATTCGATGGCGCTGACTATAAACTCCGCTGGCCGAGCTCCTGCCTCCTTCCTTAAGCGATTCTGTGAGTCCCGGTCTGGAAGCCTGTAAAGCGGGGACCAGCCCGAAGATGACGCTCGTGAAGAGCGAGAGCACGAGGGTGAAACCCAGCACACTTGTATCAATGCCGATCTCTGTTAAGCGGGGAATATTGCTTGGGCCAAAAGCGATAAGCAGCTTGACGCCGCCAAAGGCTATCAAGAGGCCGAGGAGGCCACCCACTAGTGAGAACAAGGCGCTTTCCGTCAACAACTGCTTAATTACCCGCCATCTGCTCGCTCCGAGCGCAAGGCGGATTCCTATCTCCTTTTGACGCAAAGCGGCCTTGGAGAGCAGCAGGTTCGCCACGTTCGCACAAGCGATGAGCAGGACAAAGCATACGACTCCCAGCAACACTAGAAGCACTGGTCGGATGTCACCTACGAGTTGCTCACGTAGTGGCACCAATCTCAAGCCGATGCCTGTGTTCGCCTGAGGATATTCTTGTTGAAGCTGAGTGGTGATGGAGTTCATCTCCGCCTGAGCCTGCTCCAACGAGATGGCTGGCTTGAGACGGGCGATGACATTGAGTGTGTGTGTCTCGCGTAGATTCTCCTGCTCGGCTGTAAAAGACAGAGGAACCCACAACTCTGCCCAACTGAGAAATTGCAACTTGGCAGGGAGCACTCCGATAACAGTGTAGCTTTTATTATTGAGCGTCAGTTTCTGTCCGACTATATGTGGATCAGCGCCAAAGCTGCGCTGCCAGAGGTCGTAACTGAGCATCGTCACCTGATTGTTATCGGGTCGGCCTTCTTCGGGCAGGAAGCCGCGCCCAGCGGCAGTATTGATTCCGAGCAGCGGCAGAACATCAGCAGTGACAACCGCCCCACGCAACCTGAGGGGATCGGACGCGCCGGTAAGGTTAAAACTCGTGGCTTGAAAGGCCCCAATTCGATCGAAGACGTTGTTACGTCGCTTCACATCAAGGAAATTAGCCGGTGAGACAGGCGCCTTATTGAGTTGTGGCTGAGTACCCCAAACCACCATCAACTGGTCCGCATTATCAAAGGGCAGTGGCCGCAGCAGGATGGCACTGACCACGCTGAACATGCCTGTCGTCGCGCCAATCCCCAACGCCAATGTGAGGATTATTACTGCCGTGAACCCCGGGGTTCTGCGCAGCACGCGAAAACTGTAACGGAAGTCCTGAATCAGTGTCACTTTGGCCTCACGACTTATCGAATTTTTTTGCCGTTCCGATTGATGACATTGATATACTTAACCTCGCCTCCCATAGACGAACCATGTATATCTCCGGTCACATCCTTGATGACCACCTGGCCTCCCATTGTCTCAACCTTGCCGTTAATCTCCGAGCTTATCAGCATTACGTCTCCGCCCATCGTCGTTAAATTGAGTTCGCCGCCGACATTACTCAACTCCAGCAGGCCGCCCAGCGTTTTGCCCCGCAGGTCTCCCGTAACGTTGCTTATTCTGAGGTCTCCACCCGCCGACTGGATTTCAATGTCGAATCTCTTCGGAACTTTGATCTCGAAGTGCAGAGAGGTCGAGTAGCTTTTGCGGTTGCCCTCATAACGGGAAATAACGTGAAGGGCTGACGGTGTTTCGTTCGCTTCAAACCGGCAGTCCTGCCAGTCGCGTCCGCCGACATTGAGCTTGATGGAAACCACGTCTTTGTCCCAACCGGCGATATTGACTGAGCCGCCGGTTTTCAACTGTAAGTTGAGCTTTTTGCCGGCGGGAATATTGAAATCCTTTTCCAGTTGCTGTAGAGCGTTGGCTTGGCTGCCGCCACCTGGCATGGAACCCTGCACGAGGCTAATTGGAACGCTTGAACTCCCTACAACTAAAGCGAGAGCGCTGATCATTGTCCGTCTGTCCATCTTTCCCTCTTTCTAATGCACTCTTTCGGGTCATTTTGGGCTTGGACCAAGTGCACCGGTTGGCTGTCATTAATAATGGCCTGTGGTTCACACCCCATGCCGGCATTAGCGTGTGTTGTCATGGCAAATTGCCTCTCGAGATGCGAAGTATGGAGATATTGCCGTTGCCGTTGTTTCAACTTGAAGCGCGAGCCGCCACTGACTAGAACTCTTAACGTTTTTCGTCTGAGGAAGGCGCTCGAAACCTGCCCTGAGCTCCATTGACCGTGGAGAGTTTGATCTCGCCCCTGAGATTACGCGCATAAGGGCCGTTGTGTATGAATCTTTTGAACTTTTCGACACTCTGTGTCAGTTGGAGTGTGGACTAAGCAGCTAGCATAGTCTGTGCGTTAGGCCACATATGTATCACGGTAGGTTGGCTCTTAGTAGACTGGTGAACGGTAGTGTCCGCAGACCCGTCAAGCCAATTTGTAACCCGTCAAGATGCCGTCAACTAAAATTCTGCGAGTCTGCAAACACAAGAAAGGGAAGCGGTTGTTATTCCGCTTCCCGTTTCGATGCATGCTGGACAAATTTTTCTGCTGACTAAGCTATTAACCGCAGCGGACCTGCGCTTCTATGATTTCGAAGCGGGTACGACAGTTGAGCGCTGGCATTCTGATCTATCCGATTCGTCTTAAGCACTACTCCATCGAAGGACCAGTGTATAATGTCCGCTTGGAGCACCCATGACCAAAGAGATCGAAGCAATCTATGAACAAGGCATAATTTGCCCGCTGCAGCCGTTGGAGTTGCCGGAGGGGGCACGGCTCGATCTCATTGTTATTACTCACGAACAACCTGGAGTTAATGGGAATGCAGCCGAAATCCTTGCCGAAATTGCAGCTCTACCTCTAGAGGGCTCAAGTGACGAATTTTCAGGCCGCGAACACGACTCGATTCTATATCCAAGAAAATAGGCTTACATGATTTTCGTCGATACTGGCGCGTGGTACGCCTCACTAGTGCCTACTGATCCAGATCACGCAAGAGCGGTGCAATGGCTCGCTGAAAATGATTCTCCATTGCTCACTACAGACTACGTAATTGACGAGACACTCACGCTGCTTCGGGTTCGTGGCGAGAGACGACGTGCTCTACTGCTAGGCTCAAGGTTCTTTACACATGCTCTTGCGGAAATACACAAGATCACTGACGCCGATTTGACGCTTGCGTGAAGGACATTTGAGCAATTCGACGATAAGAATTGGAGCTTCACGGATTGCACAAGCAAAGTCGTCATGGAACGATTGAGTATCAAAGTGGCGTTTGCTTTCGATCACCACTTCCAGCAATTTGGAACGATCCAGGTTGTGCCGTAAAAGCTAGGTGACAAACGTGCGACGTTCACGCGCTGCTGCGGCCTCCGACCGGCATCTTTTACGCGCAGGGAGTGAAAGCAAACGTCCTGTAAGACGTCAGAGTTGTGTTTGTTTCGGCACTGCAAACCTGTCAAGAAGCCGTAAACGGGAATTTGTTGGTCTGCAACAAAAAGAAAGGGAAGCGGTTGTAAGCTCGTTTCCCAATTCGATGCATGCGGCCAAATTTTTTCCTGACGGCAGCAACCGACCTGCGCTTCTATGATTTCGAAGCCAGTGCGCCGGTTCAGCGCTGGCGCTCTGGCCCCTCCGGTTCACTTTAAGCGTCGGAAGTGGTCACTATGTGATCATGCTTTTAGTCTCGACCCCACATGTATATTTGTTTACGTTTGAAAAGGTCGAATGCCTCCTGCATTGTCGTCGACTTAACCGAATCTCGCCATGCTCAAAAGCATCAATGTCTAAAAATCAGGAGAAAGGCGCTTAATAGCGTCATCCTCCGGAAGGAGTTCTCTATACGCCTTCACAATTGCCCGCCGATGTTCCGCGTTTGGTGCTGAAGCGAGAAGAGCAAGCAGTTCGCGCTTCGAGTCTCGGCCCCAACTGTTTTCGACAGGATCAAAGGCGGTACCCAACCCTCGCGGAAGCCGATCAGGGAAAAGTGCCGCAAGGGCCTTCGCTCTGCCTTTAGCATCAAATGAGCCTCGGCCGCTCATCGCGATCTCTGCCGCCTTTAAATGGAAGGCATCCTGTGCCGCCTTCTCTTGGAGTTCCATCTGCGCCTTGGCCTGATTGTATTGAACCCGTTGCGTGCCCCAGTAGGTGAGAAGAGCTGCACCAATGGAGACTATAATCGTAGTTGCGGTCAACAAGTCTTTTCGCCATTCATTTTTAATCTCGCGCTCCTTGAGGGCGAGTTCGCTCTCCTTGAGTCGGACTTGCTCCCGCTCATATTCATTCATCCGATCCGGTGTCATGACATTCCTCCTTTCGTCCTTATTACGCTCGATCCTGTATAGCTTCCGAGTGGCTAATTAGGCTGGTAGCGAATTTGGGAGGATCTCATCCAGATCCAGCCTTATTTTTAAAGTGGCGCCGCGGTTGAGGTTCCGCTTCCCGTCTCGATGCACACCGGCCAGATCATCATGCTCACGAAGATGATGACGCATCGGATCTTCGGTTTTATGAATTTGAGGATGACGTTCCGGTTCACCGCTGGACTGTTTAGCTTGCACCTCTGCAACGGCAGAAAACAAGAGATCGCGGAACCAGGATTTTTCAAGAGCTGCTTGAACGATAAGGTCAACCACGTCCCAATATTTAGCACCCGCCGCGAATGACAACGCGATCTTTTAGTATGCCGCGCACTGGTCCGTCAGTCCCCGGATAGGTGAATGACACTGGTTGATTGATGGGGCGCCGCATTCGTTCTAATACTTCTTTTCGAGTCAACATCATTTCTCCTGTGAATCTCGAACATCTACACCGACACCAACTCGTTCCCTTGGACCATGAGCTCTCTTGGTCGAACGTTTATCAGTTTGTTTGGCTAGTGACATTTCGTCGGTGCGTGAGCTCGATGGTGAATAAGTAAGACTCCATAAGCTCGGTATAAATAATTCAGGCGGCTCGCATCCGGGAGGAACCCACTTCTTCTTCGATTCTTTTGCGGCAGCGGCACTTCGTTCTTTTCTTTTAGCCAGACATGATGCAAATACTAGTTCCCAAGTTTTAAGGTTAAAGCTCTTTTCATAAAGTTGTGAATCGCTCGTTTTCATTAACGCGATCATTTCTTCGCGAAACGGATTGAGAATTTCGCGAAGTGATACTTCAAGTTCTTTTCCTAAACGAGCGCAAGTGCGTCTGAGTGTATTGCCCAAATCAGCACTGTCAACTTTGCCTTTGTGATCGGCGAAATCTAAAACGTCAGACTGAGTGTCCTCCAGGAGCTTCGTATAAACCGCACCGTCCGTTTCCTTGAGCAGACCAACGGCAGTTAAAAAAAGCTCTCGAATTCGATCGTCGAAGCCGTACAAATCCGCATAAGCTATTTCAATTTGCTCATCAAGGATTCTACGGGACGTATCAACACGCAAAGCAGTCAACTCACGCCAAAAATAATCGCGGGTCGCAATAGCATTTTGTTCTTTTGCCAGCAAAACATCCGTTTCAGTGATGAGAGGTTGCAGCTCTTCGTACAGTCTGACGGCCAACTCGACCCACCGCTCAAGTTTTGCCGTCACTAAGCTCGCGGCTTTTCTAATTCGATCGGCATATTCTTTTCTTCTCCACAATCGATCTTTTTGCCACGCGTAGATTAGTCCTGCGAATGCAACGAGGATAGTTAACGAAGGAATCAATTCTTTGAAGTAGAAAGCAAAATCAAAGTTAATGAAGAGTGTCGTGAGCATCTTGTCCTCCCGATTTAACGATTCCGTTATTACTGATATGGAACCAGCGAAATTAGAAAAGGTCACCACGGGTGAAACAATGAGAGAGCTGAAATATCGAGGCGCAAGGAAGCAAGCTCGTGAGAATTCAGCCCTTCGCGAGAACGGCTGGAACATATGCTTCGTTTTGGGATAAGTCAATAGGCCGAATTTATACCGGCGCAAAGTGTTACTGACGCTCGCAACAATGTTTCGAAGTCTCGCTGTCTTGAACTGCACAAATCGCATCTTGGACCCGCCAGTTACAGTGCTTTGCGGTAACTTATTTTGAGGACCCTGCAAAACTGTTGACGGGGCGAAAGAGAACACGTAGGATGTCCCGCGTTTTAGAAAATATTCTCTCGATCCGTTACTCCACCTCTCTTCAAGGAGTGTCAAATAATGAAAACCACCTGCAAGGTTTTAGCTGGTCTTGCGAGCCTCGTGTTGGCGCTGATTTCACTCTGGGCCACGTTTAATCCAACTCCAGCTTATGCTGCCAGTGCCACTGGTAGATGTTCAAATGGGTCGTCCGTAACCTGCACTGGAGATTCCTGTCAGTCGCAGGACGAAACTACCAGCAGTAATGGTTACTGCTTTTGCTCACGAACAGGCCAAACCCCAGACGCTAAATTCTGCTCAAATGTGGCACCCTGGACAAAGCCGCCAGCGAATTAAATCAAACTGTGAATGGCCCACTTTTCTCTCCAGTGGGCCATTCATAACCATGGAAACGAATGAGCGTCATGAAGAGGATGGCAAGATGTTTTATATGTCGACCTGTGGCGTTGCCCTCACTAAAAGGCTAATACAATTAGTAGCTGGATTAATATTGCTCTGTAGTCCGATGGTTTTGGTTGGGCAATCCCAAACCCGGCAGAGTGAACAACAAGTCGTATCAATCTCGGATGACGATTTTGCCAACATAGCGCAACAAATCAAAAGCTTAAAGGATCCTACTTTTCGAGCCTTCCTCAGGTCTCGAATTTTGACCTGGCTAACCGAGAATGGTGACAACCTTCGCTTACAGAGTGTTCTTCTCGTTGCCTCAGATGGTTTGGCTGACATCCAAAAGCACCAGGATCAGATCTGGACCCCAACTGCCAGCTGGCTTCGTGAGAGCCTGATTACCTCTATAAATCGCTGGAGCCCATCAGAAGCAAACGCTCTGGCTCGCAAGTACCCGCTTAAGATCAACGAGCCGGCTAACAGTGATCCAGTCAAGGACTTTACTTCCGCTCTGGCGAAACTGAACGATCCCAAAACAACCGAGCAGGGATTGAAGCTGGTGACGAACGCTATTCTTAATAAAACAATCCCGCCCGAGATCCTGTTTGGTGAATTGCTTCGGCTGGATAAAAGCAACTC
>LLBZ010002639.1_pt3 | contig 10352 bp, 8 predicted proteins | sample 1489421 | NCBI WGS metagenome assembly LLBZ01 (sample SAMN04092657, study PRJNA295927) | soil metagenome | biome: Soil prokaryotic community; feature: Bulk soil; isolation source: soil from tomato rhizosphere | host: tomato cultivar Moneymaker | place: South Korea | collected 2011-11-01 | reverse complement strand
CGAGGCGTCGCCCGAGGCGGTGACAAGGTCAAAGCCGCCCTCGTTCATCAACGCCACCATTTCGTCGGAGGTCGCCGCGATTTTATTGGTGACCTTGCATTGCGTTTCCTCTTCAAATTGCGTGACCCAATCATAGGCAGGATCGGTTTCGCCGCGCTCGATGTATCCGGCCCATGAAATGATCGAAACCTCTCCCTCACCTTCGCCAACGGCTTGCAAGGGTCCACCAGCTTCAGGGGTGGCAGCGGTGGCCCCGCACGCCGATAATAGAAGGCTGACTAAAGCTACCAGTGATACAGCATAGAACCACTTGGTCTTCATAACTCTCTTCTCCTTTGAATTTAATTGGACACAAAACGGACCAACACCAACCGAGTTATTGCTTCGCCAGGCACCTCCTTTATTTATTCAATTGAAAACGCAATTTGGATACGATCAGTCCCCATTATATGAAAATAGTATTCGCAAAGCAATCGGTGATTTCCGATAGTGACAAAAGTGCTTCGAAGGAAAACCCTAAAGGTTTCACCTGGTATGGACAAATCCTGTCAAACGGAAAAACCTTTAGGGTTTATTCTCAACCTAGAGCCAGCATCACCATGGCGCGGAAGCCGTTGTAGGCAGCAGCCATGTCTTCCACCGTCATCGAAACGCGCGTCCCGGCGCGTTTTGTGAAAGGGATGCGCGTGGCGCGGTCCGCCATGTCGGAGGTGAAGAATTCGACGGTCACGGTGATGGGTGTATCGAGCACGAACGGCTTGGCGACCTCGCCCTGCGCCAGCCGCTCGACGGCCCGCTGCGCGCTCAGGCAAATCATCTCCCCGGTGACCTGCGCCGACAGGCATTCGGCTGCAAAGCGACTCGTCGCCTGCTTCACGACCGCGGTTTCCACACGCCCCAGCTGCTCGGTCACCTGCGCGCAGGCCGTCTGATCCCCCGAGACCATGATGACCGGCGCCCCAAAATGACCGGCGACCGCCGCATTCAAGCCGTACTCTCCCGTCAACAGCTCGTTCAGCCAGACGTTAGCCACCGTCCTGGATGACCAGGTGTGATCGAGAATGGCATCCGCCGACCCGTTGCGCGCGTGATAACCTACGAACATCACGCCATCAGTACTTTCGTCGATTCCCTGCATCATCGAAAACGGGGAGGGCGATCCTGTGTTCAGCCTGGCGCGCGGGTCCAGCTCCTCGATCAGTATGTTCGAGCCGTTCCAGTGTCCATCTGCCACGATGACTTCATCCGCGCCGCCGTCGAACGCGCCGCGGATCGCGGCATTCACATCCTGTGTCATTTGCTTGCGAAAGCGCGCATACTCGGCATGACCCGGCGTGACCTGGTCCCAGGTGGTGACGCCGGTGATCCCTTCCATATCGGTGGCGATTAAGATTTTCATGCAGGTTTCTCCTCGATTGTGGAATGTCTTGAAATTTGTTTCTCAACCAGCCTGCCAATGAGGGGATAACGGTAATTCTCCCCTTTGAGCACGCGGTAGCCGGCCCATTGTCCCAGGATGTGCAGCAGCGGTACGGATAAGATCAATACTATAGAAATCAATAAAAAGATAGCCAGAAGCAGGACGCCAATTGTCCCTATCGGGGAACTGAGATCCGTGCTCCCGATGGCTCCCATACTGGCGACGAGCAGAAGGAGTCCAAATCCATAGAGAAACATCCCGACAAAAAAAAGGATAGTTGCGACTGCCTGATAGACAAGCGTTTGAATGGACTGGAACTTCAGAAAAAGACTATTCTTCCCCTGGAGTATCCAGGCCGTCAGCGGGGCGAGCATTCCCCAGATCACGATCAGGATGCTGAAGTGTCCCATCGCGGCGACCCAGCGGAACTCATGATCCTCATTCAGCCAGGCTCCTTCTTCTGCACTTTGAGCAGGGGAGAGCTCCAGGTAACGCGCAAGCCGGTCTCCCAGGATGGGATAGCGAAAATCCCTGCCGAGCCCGCAGGCGATGGCGGCGATGACGGGCAAAATCAGGTAAAGAGCAAATAATCCAAAAAGGATAATAAAGAAAATAATCATCCCCGGGCTTTGCAGAGCATTGGGGTTCGCTCCATCGTTAGGACTCAGTGTCGCCAGCAGGAAAATCGAGCCGAAGATCACGATCACCAGATACGACAAGACCCAGACCGTAAAACCGACCGATTGGTATCCCAATGCCTGTAAACATTGGAACGAGGCGTAATTGGATTTGCGCCGCTGGTCAGACCAGCCGACGACGGGCAATAAGATCCCCATGCCAAATGAAAGCGCAGAAAGATGCGCGAGCACTGCCCAGATGCGGTCTTCGGTAGTTGGTGTGGTGTGCATGAGCCCTTTATGAGGCAGGCCTGTGACCTGCCAGTTCTGATTTCGTCTCACTAAGTGTAGCCTGAGGGCTATTTTATCAGACCGCAAAAGCGCGATGCTCTCGAAGGCGAGGGGTATAATCTCGGAAAATCTATTGGAGGATACATGCCAGACGTTGCCCTGTTTTCTCTCAGCGACGAGCACAAAATGATCCGTGATGCCGCACGCGATTTCGCCCAGAGTGAGATCGCGCCGGTCGCGGCCGAGTTCGACGAGAGTGGGGAATTTCCGCAGGCCACGATTCGCAAAATGGGAGAGATGGGCTTCATGGGAATCGAGATTCCCGAAGAATACGGCGGCGCGGGCATGGACACGCTGGCTTACGTGTTGGCGCTCGAAGAGATTTGCAAAGCAGATGCCTCGCATGGCGTGATCATGTCGGTGAATAACTCGCTGTATTGTCACGGCATCATGAAGTTCGGCACCGAGGAACAGAAGAAGAAGTTCGTCACACCTGTGGCCTCCGGAAAAGCCATCGGGGCGTATTCCCTGACGGAGCCACAAAGCGGCTCAGACGCGGGGACGATGAAAAGCCGCGCCACGCGTGACGGCGACTCGTACGTGTTGAACGGCCGCAAGTCCTGGGTGACGAGTGGACCTGTTGCAGACTATTACGTCGTCTTCATGATAACGGACCCGGAGAAACAGCAGAAGGGTATCACCGCTTTCCTGGTGGAAGCGGACACGCCTGGCCTGACGCGTGGGAAAAAGGAACCCAAGCTGGGGATCCGTGCCTCCGCCACGAGCGAGCTGATCTTCGACAATTGTCGCGTCCCGGCGGCGAGCCGTCTGGGCCAGGAGGGCGAGGGATTCAAGATCGCCATGACCGTGCTGGACGCAGGCCGGATCGGGATCGCGACCCAGGCGCTTGGGATCGCGGAAGCCGCCTATGAAGCCGCGCGCCGATACGCGGTCGAGAGAGAGGCATTCGGCCAGCCGATCGGCGCCTTCCAGGGAACAGGCTTCAAAATCGCCGATATGAAAACGCGTATCGAGGCCTCCCGTTTGTTGATCTACAATGCCGCGCTGGCCAAGGAAAAATCCAAAACGAGCGGGGGCCGCTATTCTCTCGAAGCCTCCATGGCGAAGTTATTTGCGTCCGAAACTGCAATGTACGTGACACACCAGGCGGTCCAGATTCATGGTGGAATGGGCTATAGCAAGGAGCTGCCAGTGGAACGTTACTTCCGTGATGCCAAGATCACGGAAATCTACGAGGGAACGAGCGAGATTCAGCGGCTGGTGATCTCAAGAAGCGAACTGGGCTTGAAATAGCGAGATCTCATATGGCGTGTAGGAAGTAACAAATTGATTCGTTGAAGATAAAGGGTATACGGGTCAAGTATGGCACCGAAGAAAAAATCAATCCGCAAAACGACTTCTGAATCGCGCCCCGAACAGCTCAGTTTCTCTGTGGAGCCGGGGACAAAATTGACCATCACGCTCGACGTTGGAGAGAACGCTGTCGATGGGAAAGTCCCCGTCACAGTCCATATCGAACAGACCCAGGGGGAAGCCACATCAACTGTAGAAATAACTCCTGGACAGACCCAAACTTATGAAGCGGTCGTACCTGCGGTGATGCCCGAGCGGCGGTGGACCAGCTTCGAGGCGCTGCGAAGCCGCTTGCAGGTAACGAACCTTGCGACCTGGCTGTTTGGTCTTGCGATTGCCATTTATCTTCTCACCCGCCTGATCGGCCTGACACAATTTCCCATTTACTTCTTTACGGATGAAGCCATCCAATCGCTGTCGATGATCGATCTCATCAACAATAAATACCGCGATCCCTCGGGTGTCTTGTTTCCTACGTATTTCAGGAACGGCGACTATTACAACATCGGCTTGAGCGTTTACCTCCAGTGGCTGCCGGCCGTACTCCTCGGAAAATCCGCGGTAGCCACTCGAGCGATGTCTGTTCTCGTGACGTTGATCGCGGCTGTTTCCGTCGGGTTGACCCTGCGGGATGTGTTCAAATTAAAATACTGGTGGACAGGGACGCTTTTTCTTTCGATTACCCCGGCCTGGTTTTTACATTCGCGGACCGCATTCGAGACGGCAGAGTTTGTCGCATTTTATGCCGGAATGTTATGTGCCTATCTATATTACCGTCACACGTCGCCGCGCTATTTGTATCTTACTGTCTTCATCGGCGCGCTTGCTTTTTATACCTACAGCCCGGCCCAGGTCATCATGCCCTTGACGGCACTGGGGTTGCTGCTGTCAGACTGGCGTTATCACTGGGAAAATCGCCGTACGGTGCTGATCGGGTTGGCGCTGGCAGCGGTACTTGCCCTGCCTTATGTTCGCTACATCGTCAATAATCCCAGCACACCCTTCGCTCATTTGCATACGCTGTGGTCATACTGGTATGAAGATATCCCTCTATCCGCGAAAGTCACCCGTTACTTCTCGGAGTTCGGGGTTGGACTAAGTCCGTGGTACTGGTATATCCCGAACGAGCGTGATCTTTCGCGGCACCTGATGAAAGATTACGGCAACATCATGATCGCGACCCTGCCATTTGCCCTGCTGGGACTGGCTCATGCCTTGCGGAATCTCCGTCTGGCGGCGTACCGCTCTATCCTGATTGCTTTGCTGATCTCTCCGGCGGCCTCGGCACTGGTGCAGATCAGCATTACGCGTACACTGGTCTTCGTCATTCCAATAGCGATACTGACTGCGATTGGGCTGGAGCAAGTCCTGGCATGGATCGAAGATCCGAATAAGCGTTTAGCTGCGCTGAGCGAAGGGTTGGGTCCCACGCCCAGACGATTAATCGTTGCTTTTCTTATCCTTCTCGTGGGAATCCGCATCGCTTTGCTTTCCCGGGAAAGTAGCAACAGCTTTCCCCTCCTGGCGCTGACGTTCATCCTGGCCCTGCAGGTCTCCGGCGTCCTCGAGAGGTGGGCAGCATCCTTCACCCGCGCTGACTCCGTTACGCGGCCGAAGCTTTGGACGTTCTCCTCTACATTCATTGCACTGGCCGCCTTTGTCGTGTTGGCCGGCGCGAACGTCCGCATGTTGAACGACGCTTTGACGAATGGCCCGCTCTGGTTCAGAGATTACGGCATGGGCGGGATGCAGTACGGCGGCTTCCAGATCTTCGACATCGTCGATCAGTACAAACGCGAGCATCCTGAAACGCGGATCATCTTCTCACCGGATTGGGCAAATGGCACGGACGTGGTCGCGCGCTACTTCCTGGACGACTTTTCATCCATCCAGATGGGCAGTGTTCGAGGGCACATCGTCCAGAAACTGCCTCTGGACGATAATACCTTGTTCATCCTGACACCACAGGAATACGATCTCCTGCTGACAAGTGAAAAACTGACGGATATCCAGGTCGACAGGATCATTCCCTATCCGGATGGCAACCCCGGCTTTTACTTTGTCAAAATGCGTTATGTCGATAACATCGACGAGATATTCGCGGAAGAAAAGGCGGCCCGACAGGCATTGCGTGAATCGATTCTGACCATCGATGGGCAGGAAGTAAAAGTACGCCATTCCTTTTTGGACAGCGATTTCCAGGATAAGTCTATGGCGCTCGTCTTTGATCAGGATCCGTTTACTGTCTCCAAGACGTTCGAGACCAATCCATTTGTGATCGAGATGACATTCCCGGAGCCGCGTACGATCGAAGGATTTACGATCGGCATCGGTATAGCCAACGTCCGGGTCACCCTCAGATGTTATTCGGAGGCGGGAGCCGAGCCTACCGTATATACATTCGAGGGCCAGGGGACGAAGAACGAGCCGGAGCTTTCTTTCGACCTGCCGGCAGCGACGGAGGTACAGGTCTTGCAGGTGGAGGTGCTGGACCTCCACGCCCCCGAGCAGGCAAAGGTGCATATCTGGGAGCTCACGCTGCGCTAAGTAAGGGACGACACATAAACCTTCCTAATCAGTTACAATCGCCTCCATGAAGGCTGTCCTCTTTCGCCAGCACGGCGGACCCGAAGTGCTGGAATATACCGATTTCCCTGCCCCTGAACCGAAGCCTGGCCAAGCCCTGATCCGTTTACGTGCGGCGGCCCTCAACCGCATGGATGTGTTCGTGCGCAACGGCTGGCCCGGCCTGAAATTGGAGATGCCTCACATCAATGGCGCCGATGGGGCAGGGGAGGTTGTTGCATTGGGTTCCGCCCACTCTGAGCTAGAGACCAGATTAGGTGCCCAGGCTGCCATCTGGAAGAGGGGTGAAGGGCTGAAGGAAGGCGTTCTCTGGGAGAGGGGAGGAATAGAGATTGGCGACCATGTCGTCATCAATGCCAACCTCGGCTGCGGGAAATGTGAATTTTGCCTGGATGGAAAAGATAACATGTGCCGCGATTGGAACCTTCTAGGGGAGACGGTCCGCGGCACTTATGCCGAATATGTAGCCCTTCCCCTCAGGCAGTTATACTGCCTGCCGAAAGATTTTGATCTCCATCAGGCGGCGGCCGCGGCACTGGTTTATCAGACCGCTTGGCATTCCCTGGTGACGCGCGGCAAATTACAGAAAGACGAGAGCGTCCTCATCGTGGGCGCCGGAGGTGGGGTCAATACGGCTAGCATTCAGATCGCGAAGTTCCTCGGCGCGCAAGTCCTGGTCGTCGGGTCGAATGCGCAGAAGCTGGAGCTAGCCGAATCGCTCAGCGCAGACGTCTTGATCGACCGCTCAAAGGAAGAAGATTGGTCCAAGGCAGTCTTTCTCGCTACGAACAAACGCGGCGTGGACGTCGTCGTAGATAACGTCGGAACGACCTTTATGCAGAGCCTGCGCGCCCTCCGGAAAGGCGGTCGATTGCTGAACGTCGGCAACAGCGGCGGACCTCGTTTCGAGATCGACAACCGCTATATGTTCGCCAGGCATCTCAGCATCATCGGCTCGACGATGAGCACATTGCGTGAATTTGCAGAAGTGATGGATCTGATCGTGGCTGGTAAGCTCAGGCCCGTCATCGACAAGACCTATCCCCTCAAAGATGCTGCCGCCGCGCAGGAGCGCTTGTGGAGGAATGAAAACTTCGGAAAGATCACACTCGATATCCCCTCTCCTTCTGGGAGAGGGCCAGGGTGAGGGTAATGAAGCGACTCCCCTGGTTTGAAATCATCTTAATCCTTGTCGTGATGTCCATGAGCCTGTATGCGGCCTTATCCGATCCGCAGAATCTATCGTGGCGCTGGTTCACGCGCGATGACGCTTACTATTATTTCAAGGTGGCACAAAATATCAGCGAAGGGCACGGCAGTACGTTCGACGGGATCAATCGCACGAACGGTTACCATCCGCTGTGGATGCTGGTCTGTATTCCCATCTTTGCCCTGGCGCGCTTCGATTTGATCCTTCCCTTGCGCGTGCTCCTGCTCGTCATGAGCGGACTCTCAGTTGCGACCGCGATCCTCCTGTACCGTCTGATCGGCAGGATTTTTATCCCGGCGATTGGGGCCCTGGCGGCCGTGTTCTGGGTGTTTAGTTATGATGTATTGGTGATCCTCTACCAGCAGGGATTGGAGTCCGGCATCGCCGCGTTCTTTATCGTCCTCCTTGTCTACAAGCTCTATGAATTCGAGACATCCTGGCGCAGAGAAGAGGTTTCCCCACGGCAAATCGCGGTCCTGGCAGTCATCGCTGTGCTGACCATGTTCAGCCGGCTCGATCTGGTTTTCCTGGCCGGCCTGGTGGGTCTCTGGGTGCTCTTTCGTGGCCATCTGCTGCGCCATTTCCTTCCCCTCGATATCGTTTCGATCCTCATCCTGACCATCCTGGCGTTTATGATCCGTGTCGGGCTTACTGGCTACTTCGAATCGATTGACATCGCCCTGGCGATGGCCGCCGTAGCGGTGCTCGTCAAGATTCCGTGCGCCTATCTGTTCGGTCTCTACCAGCACTATGGCGTCTCACGGGCCATGGAAGTATTGAAGCGGGTCACGTTGTTTGCGGTGACAGGCTCTCTGCTCACAGGATTCATTGTCCTGCTCATCCAGCGCCTCGGGTTGGTCGAGGGCTCGTTCTCCCGTATTATCATCTTGATCGATCTCGGGCTGACCCTCGCCTTCTTTGGGATCAGCCGGTTGATGTTCTGGGGCTTGCAGGCCGGCCCATCCGTTGCCGCGGATGCCGGCGAAAAACCTTTTGCCTATCTCCAGACTCACTGGAGGCAGTGGCTGCGCGATGGGGCGGTCTATTACGGGATCCTCCTCGGCGCGCTGGGTACGTACATGGCCTGGAGCAAGCTCGTCTTTGGGACGACCTCACCCGTCAGCGGGCAGATCAAGCAATGGTGGGCGTCGCTGCCCGGGCGGGCGTATGGCGGCGCCTCGCGGGATATCCTGTCGTTCTTTGGACTCAGCTACCGCACCGAAGAGAATGCCTGGAATCCGATCTCCCGGATCTTTGGTGGCTGGGCAGAGAACATGTACCGGATTCTGAAGATCGAGGATAGCTGGCGATACGTCATCATCCTGACCGTGGCTGCCATCCTGTTTTATCTCATCCTGCTGACAAACCGAAAGCGGGGCAAAATGGCTCTCACACAAATGAGCATCCTGCCGCTGCTGGGCGGCGCCTGGCTGCAGGTGCTCTACTATAACGGGTTGAGATATGCCGCCCATAAAGAGTGGTACTGGGTCAGTCAGCTGGTCATCATCGTGCTCACCGTCAGCCTGGTGATCGGCATATTCTATATGCTCCTGCGCAAGGTTCCTTACATCTCTGCTTTTGCCTGGCTAATCACTGCTTACGCAGGCTTCAGCATGGGCACATCGTTCTGGAGAACGATCCAGACGTCAATGCCGTATAACCACTGGCCCGCCGACGCCGCTTATATGGACATCGTGCCGCTGCTCGAAGAACGGACTCCACCGGGCAGTATTATTGGTCTCACAGGCGGCGGCAATGTCGGTTACTTTATCCAGGACCGGACCATCGTCAACATGGACGGCTTGATCAACAGCTATGCCTATTTTGAGGCGCTCCAATCCCGGACGGGTGGAGAGTACTTGCAGAATATCGGGCTTGATTATGTGCTGGCGAACCCTGTCATCCTCGATCAACAGCCCTATAAAGGTCAATTCAACGAATATCTGGAACCATTGCGGATCTATTATGGCGGTAAACAACTCATGCATTATCGTTCCCCCTCAGATGATTAAGTGTCGACTTGAGCAAACGCTGCTTTTCCTGATACCAGGGTCCTGAGTCCATGTATCGAAGGCGACCTTTTAGTGTAACCCTGCTCCTATGGCTGGTGTTAAGTCTATCAGCGTGGGGGGCAGTGCGGCTGATCGCCGCGCTGCGCTGGTGGAATGTGCTGAACGAGTTCGAGGCGCGCCTCAGCCCCTGGTACCTCTTGATCACCGGAGCAGGCTGGATCGTGATCGGCGCCGCACTTTTGTGGGGTTTATTCAGTGGAAGATTGTGGACAATCTGGGCGATTCCGGCATCCATATCTTTGTGGATCGTTCAATACTGGATCGAGCGTCTTTTTTTTGAATCGCCGAGGGCAAACTTCCCGTTTGCATTGCTCCTGACCGCCCTGTTGTTCATCCTGGCACTCATCAGCGCCCTCAGCCGCAAGACCAAAGAATTTTTCATCAGAAGCGAGGATCATGAGCAACTTAACCAATATACAGATACTGCGTGAGCACAAGGCCCGGTCGCGGCTGGGTGGGGGACAGGAGCGTATCGAAGCACAGCACAAAAAAGGACGTCTGACCGCCCGCGAGCGGGTCGATCTCCTGCTCGATAAAGGTTCCTTCCGCGAGCTGGATGCCTTCGTACAGCACCGTACCCACGATTTCAACCTCGACGCGCAAAAGTTCATGAGTGACTCCGTCGTGACAGGCTGGGGCACGATCGAGGGACGGCTTGTCTACGTCTTTTCGCAGGACTTTACTGTGTTCGGCGGCAGCCTGGGCGAAGTTCATGCAGAGAAGATCTGCAAGATTATGGATATGGCGATGAAGAACGGCGCGCCGGTGATCGGCCTGAACGA
>LLBZ010003588.1_pt1 | contig 10354 bp, 8 predicted proteins | sample 1489421 | NCBI WGS metagenome assembly LLBZ01 (sample SAMN04092657, study PRJNA295927) | soil metagenome | biome: Soil prokaryotic community; feature: Bulk soil; isolation source: soil from tomato rhizosphere | host: tomato cultivar Moneymaker | place: South Korea | collected 2011-11-01 | reverse complement strand
GCGCTGCTGGCGACATTGGCGGTGCCGCGATACTTCCAGAGCATCGATACCGCGAAGGAAACCGTCCTGGCCGACAACCTGCGCACCACGCGCGAGACGATCGATAAATTCTATGGCGATACCGGCCGCTATCCGGAATCGTTGGACGAACTGGTGGAAAAGAAGTACCTGCGTGCGTTGCCGGTCGATCCGGTCACCGAGAGCACGACAACCTGGGTGATCGTGGCGCCCGACGATGACGCCAAAGGCAACGTATACGACATCAAGAGCGGCGCGCCGGGCAACAACCGCAACGGCACGCCGTTCGCAGCGTTATAGGCCCTCGATGCGCACGCGGCGTGATCCCTATCCATCGGCACACCGTCATCGGTGCGCCGGCGGTTTCACGTATCTGGGTGTGCTGATCTTGATAGCAATCATCGGCATTGCGTCTGCAGCCACGCTGCAAGTCGGGTCGATACTGCAGCGGCGCGCGGCCGAAGAAGAGTTGCTGGACATCGGCGCGGCGTTTTGCGATGCGTTGCACAGCTATGCGAATGCGACGCCAATCGGACAGCAGCGTACGCCCAATTCGCTGCAGGATTTGCTCAAGGACCCACGCTACCCGAACGTGCGACGGCATTTGCGGAAAGTATTTGCCGATCCAATTACTGGCGACGAAGAATGGGGCACACTGGCCGCACCGGATGGCAAGGGGATTGTGGGCGTATACAGCTTGTCGGACGCCAAGCCGATCAAGATCGGTAACTTCGATGTTCGATTTCAGCACTTTGAGGGAAAAACATCGTACCGGGAATGGACGTTTACGATTATGCCGCAAGCAGTGTGGCCAACGCAGCCCGCCCTGTCATCATCGCCACGGCAATAGCCGCTCGGCAAATCGGGAAATTATTCCGGACACATTCCTGAAGCAGTTGTAGCTGTAGCAGTACCAGGCAAGCCTGGCGAATAAGCCTGGCGGCAACTTCACTTGACTGAGCAAGAGAATGAAGCCGCCAGGCGTTTTGCGTCCGATTTACTCGCTCATGAGTTTGAAGAAATCCATCGGATAAACGATTTCATAGCCATAAAAGCCGCCGGAAGTGCTGTTTGCTACGGCATTCGTGGCATTTAATTCATCATACCTCTCCTGCGCGATGCGGCCCCACAATGACGACGTGTCATACCACTCCGGATGGGCTATCTTGCCGGCCGCCAGTTCCGTGTTGTGCAGTCGGTTCAGATAGGCAAGCGGATAGACCAGATGATTGCTGCCGCCGGAATAATGCCGGATCACTTCGGAATAGGCGAACCACTTTTTGTCCGCGTCATAGCCATGCTTGACCACGTAGTTCATGCTCTGGAACAGCATGTCCTTGAGTGTCGCATGACTGATGCCGGCAGCTTGGCCTACCGCATTCAAACGCTTGTCCTGTTCGTAGAACAGAATGGCATTGCCGAGAATGGATCCCGCCATCCACGGATTGGTACCAGTGGCCTTGTTGTAGGAGCCATAGTTGTCCTGCCGTCTCATCGTCCAGTAGCCGGTTCCGTTACTCGCATCGTTAATACCGATCACGTCGTTGGACATGGTCTTGGTGATCGGGTTGTAACCGATGTGATTGGCGGGCGTCTGCCACCAGCCAATCAGGTAGTTGATCATATGGCCGGCGACGTCTTTGTGATACTTGGTGTCGCCGGTGACGCGCACGTATTCATTCATTACATACAGCGGCCAGCCGAAGTCGCGCTCCGCTTCGCGGTAAGCGTCATCGAACTTGAATGGCAGCGTGAAGAAATACGGCGTGACGAACTTCCACCAGTTACCGATTTCAAGGATGACGTCATAGGCGCGCTTGTCGCCAGTCAACAGGTAGTAGTCGGTCAAGCCGCTGATATGCGCATGCCCTCTGTGCAAGTTCCTTGTTTGATGATCGACGGCTTCATGCCCGAGAGCATGAATTTCGCCCGCTGGTTGCTGGAGTCCACCGGTGCTGTGATAGCCCTTGCGAGGGCCGTGCGAGACATCGAGGTCCATGAAGTGACGGCTACTGTTTTCGCCCAGGTTGTACCAGCGTGCATCGCCAGTGCGCAGGTACATCCGGAAAAAGTTGTTGGCGCCGACGTGGGTATCGTTGTAAAAACTCGGAATGCGTACACCGTTAATGACCGCCGCCCATCCGCCGCGCAAACGGTCGCCATAGTCGCGCCAGCCGTACAACTTGATCATGTTGTTGTTGTCGTCCAGGTTCAGGCTGCGCTCCAGTACGGAGCGAGTCAACCAGGCATCGTAACCGGTCCCAGCACTGGTCGAAGAAGCTACACCTAGATCGCCGAACACACCGGACGACGTATACCAGGCAGGTTCCGCCGCCAACACCAACTCATGGCTCTGGAACAACTCATTGCTTTGCATTACGTCGCTGTCGGCCGGACTGGTGTCGCCAAAGACCAGTCGCATCTGATACGTTTTGGCGCCGCCCTCACGCGCGAAATAGAACGTTTTTGGCCGTTTGTATTCCTCATTGGCCTGCGTCACCGGCGTTGTTTCCGGATTGTCGCCGCTGGCCCGAGCCGGATGTAACGCCACCGTCAGCACATTGCCGTTCACGCTAAGCTCATTCGGGTATTGCTGCCAAAAGTCACGTACCATCAATGCCAAGTGACGACCGCCGTCGATCGCGACCCAGCCTGGAGCACGGCTGCCGCTGCCTACGCCGCTATAGCTTTGGCGCTTGGTGGTACCTGTGTTTCTGTGGTTAAACTCGCCGTTCTGATACAGATAGTGTTCACCCGAAACGGTACCCGAATACACCGCACCGTTCTCGCCACCGAAACGATACTGCGCTTGACCATCGCTGACATAATTCAACCGCAAGCCATACGACGACAACGACAGCGCCAAGGTGGACCGTGCGGCTTGGACATTTTCCTCCAACCGATCATCGATCAGGCTGTAATCCACATCCAGCTTGTCCGAGTTGCGGTACGCGTAATAACGCACCAGGTACTTGATCAGGCGGGTGCCACTGGCGTTGGTCATGGAGCCGGTGGCCTTGATCACCGCGCGCACCGGACCGTTCTCTTCAATCGTCACGATCGCATCGGTGGCACGGCTGGCAGTGTATTCCTGGTTGTCGAATGCATTGACCAGATACAGCTCGCTGCCGTCGACATTGCGCTCGTTCGTCTCGTATGCGCCATTGTGGTTCGCATCACGGTATACGCTGCTCACCAGGCCGGTTTTGGCCGACAGCGTAAGTTGCAATGGACCGGTACTGACTGTGATGTTGGATGCGTCGGAGGTCACATTGATAGGCTGGGCCACAGCATTGCGGCTGATTTGCGTGCCGTATGCAACACGGTAGGTGGTGGCAGTGTCAGTCACATCGCTAACGAATTGCACCAGCGCAGATTTGACGGACCCGTCGGGCCAGTTCGCCAAGGCATCGAACTGCGCGGCAATCTCGGTGGCATCATCGCCAGTCTCCAACCGGAGATTGGCGATTGATGGCACGGCACCATACGGGAACGGGACACCGGTACGAATCGGGGCGTTCTTTGCAGTCTGCCTGGTTCTTAAGGTCAGTGGTACATGACCGGAGGTGACGGGCTGCTGTGGTGACACAGTATCGTTGTCGCTTGGGGGCGTGACCACGGTGAAGGTAGCCGTCACGTTGCGCGCGGCGCTGACAAGGACAGTACAAGTGCCGGTGCCGTTGCAACCTTCTCCGCTCCAGCCAGTGAAGGTGTAACCAGTGGCCGCTGTCGCGGTCAAGGTGACCATATTCCCGGCGTCGTACAGTTCACTGCAATCGGTGCCGCAATTAATGCCGGTCGGATTCGAGGTAACGGTTCCCGATCCCGATAATGTCACCGAGAGTGTGTATTTCGACGTTGGCACTGGAGTTGGAGTTGGAGTTGGATTTGAAGGTGGAGTTGGAGTGGTTCCGGCGAACGTAATCGTCTTGCTGTCACTCCACGGCCCACTTGCGGTGGTCGTCTGGGCTTGCACCTGCCAGGTTGCACTGCCATCGGGTAACGCAATGGCTGGAGTGACATAGCAGGATAGCGCCATGGTCGGACAACCAACTTTAGCAGACGTGTAAACCGCATCGACTCTAGCGACGCCGGCTGCATCTTTGACCAAAAGGCGATAATGCGTAGCGCCTGTGACCGGATACCACTGATACACTGGGGTTCGCGTAGTGATGTTACCGGACGGTATATTCAACGTAACTTTGCCCAAGGCGGGAACCGGGACGGCACCCGTAAACAGGGTTTGAATTTCAGTCGTCGAAAGCGCACGGTTGTAGATACGCACATCATCAATACCGCCGTTAAAGCTTCCCGCTAGTCCATAGCCGCCAATGGCAGCCGTTCCGCCGGTCCCATTGTAGTCGGCGGCGGTGGTCGTTGTATCTACACCGTTGACGTAGATCTTGTCGATTACACCTGCGGATTTGACGAGGACGACATGCTGCCACGAACCTGTCGGCAGGGTTTGGCTCGACCGCTTTTGTCCACTGGCATAGACGGCTTTGGCGGAACCATAAGGACGCCCGGAACTGAGGGACATCTGGAGATGATCTGGATCGCTTGAAGCACCCACCATGAAAAGATGCTGTGTTCCCGTCGCGGTATTGGGCTTGATCCACATGGAAATCGTGCGAACACCGCGAATGTCGGAAAAGGTGCCCAGATTGACATATCCGGTAGTGCCATTGAAGTTAAGCGCATTGCCAATCTTGCCGCTGCTTGTCCAGGCAGCAGAGACGGTACCCTGTGCCGTACCGATAGAATCCTTCGCTACCGTACCGGCCCCTTCATCAAAGGTCCAGTGATGGATAAGGCCGGGTTCCACGGCTGCAAAACTGGACAATGGAATAACTGTCAGTACAAGTGCAAAGAAAACATTGAAATACATTTTCATTATGTAGCTCCCTATAAATTTTATTCTGAAAACTTGGAGTATTTTTTCGCGAGGTTGATTGAATCGTTTCCTTTCAGGTGCAATGTGTCTTCCAGGCAGTCCACCAAAACCGGACACCCATGCTGTTGCTGATGCACCGGGACAGCACGCGCCGCGCGTGACAATCGACAATCACAATCTAAAGTGACGCAAAATTATTTGTGTTGCGCTTAAGGAACGTGTACGGAATAACTTCCCGATTTGTTTTGCGCCTGAAGGGAGCATTGCAAGAGGCCCGCCGAGGGTTGTTCATCGTCGCCATAGCTCGCTCCATGACACCTTCCAGAGACCTTTCAAGAGGTAGTTCTTAATACCCAAAGCCGCGCGATCTCATTGATCATCTTCACACCACGCATCCGTTTCCACACTTGGCTTGGCCCTGAACGCCACGCTGAGCACTTGTCGCTTTTTTTCTTCGCTCATTTGCTGTCATTCCAGTCAAAGCCGATAGCTCTGACTGGCGTCTGAAAGGCTGGGTCCACTATACTTCGCCTTTTGTTGCAAGAATTGTAACTGAATTGTTCTTGCAAGCAAATCTTCTGTTCGGACTAGATGGCTGGTGGCAAGTAGTCCAAACAGACTACTCGTTCACTGCGTGCATCCTGGATTTTTCCTGATCAAGGAAGTAATGAAATATTTAATTGTTGATGATCATCCGATTCTCCTGAATGCATTGGCGGCAGAGATGCGAAAAGAAAGCCAATGTTTGCTGGCTGCGTCCTTGCAACAGAGTCTGGCATTCATCGATGCACATCCTGATATCGACTTGATTCTTTTCGATCTGTGCCTGCCGGACAGTACAGGTGCGCAAGGGGTGCTCCGTTTGCGTGCTGCCGCACCAGGCACGCCGATACTGGTCTTGTCCGGCAACACCGATGCGCGGGAGATCAAACAGACGATGGAATTCGGCGCAGCGGGGTTCGTGATAAAAAGCACTGAAGCATCCGTCTTAAGACAAGCCATTACGCTTGTGCTAGCAGGCGGAACATACATTCCGCCAGAGATTTTTGGACCAACGCCGGCCAGCAGCAATCACGGGGCCAGCAAACAAGGTCTCGAACCTGATTTCACGCCACGCGAAAGAGAGATCCTGCCTCTGGTCGCAATGGGGCTCTCAAACAGGGCCATCGCCGAACAGCTCGACGTGTCGGAAAATACCGTCCGGGTTCATGTGGCGCACATCATGCAGAAAATGGATGTCGCCAATCGCACTCAACTGGCTTCAAAATTTTTTATTGCGCACCGCGCGGGTACAACGCTGATATGAACCAAAACCATACTCCTGCGGTTCTAGCGGAAGACTTATTGCCACCCACTGCGCAACAGATGCTTGAAGCAAAAGCGCGAGGAGAAACGGTTTGTCAATTCCTGAGATTGCTTAAAACGCAGTTCATCAACCAACTGGCCGCCGAATTTTTGATTGTTGCAATAGCATGGGATTATGCCGACAAGCGGCATTTGATACTGTGGCTTTGTGCTTTCGCAGGCATACATCATTCCTTTGAGCTATGGGGATACAGGTACACCAAGCGTCATGGCGTACCACGCCATCAAGTGAATCGCTGGGTTCTTTTTATTCATCTGATCGCTGTCACCAATACCTTGTTCTGGTGCTATGCCTACTATGTCTTTGGTTTTGGTTTTCCACGCGAAATGCTCTTTTTAATGATGATGCTCGGATTCATGTTTGTGATGGGGCACTATTCGCGAGAAGATCTGAAGACCGCCTGTTTGATGGTCATACCTGTTTATCTGACGATAGTCATACTGCATCTGCATCGCGGCACACCAAGCGATTATGTGACTGTCGTGGCAGTTACGCTGTATTTTTTCGCATCCTTCATGCTGGTCGTGCAGCAAAGCCGCCGGAATTTTGATGCGCTCTATGCCCGCTATCTGAGCGAGGAATTGGCTTTGGCGCTGCAAGAAAAAAATGACGAGGTGACTCGCGCCAAACATGAGGTCGAGATCGCCAGCCAGGCAAAGTCGCGTTTCTTTACCTCGGCCAGTCATGACTTGCGACAGCCGCTGCATGTCTTGTCATTGCTGCAGGGCTCCTTGCAGCTCAATGTAAAACAAGAGAACGTGCAATCCACCTTGCGGCAAATGGAAAGTGCGCTCGAATCCCTGGGATCATTTTTTGAAGAGGTCCTCAGTGTATCGAGACTGGAAAGCGGTCAGATTTCTATTGAAATAGAAGCTGTCTCAGTGCTCTCGCTGTTTGAAAAATTGGAAGCGGAATTCAAGCCGCTGAGCGATGCAAAAGGTATAAAACTCCGGTTTCGCAGCCGCAACTATGCTCTACAGACCGACAAGGCACTGTTAGAACGTATTTTGCGCAACCTGATTTCGAACGCAATAAAATTCACGGATCACGGAGGCATTTTAATTGCGTGCCGGAGACCGACGCTGGAAGGAAAAGCGAGGATTCAAGTATTCGATACAGGAACAGGAATCCCAGCCAATGAACTTACCTGTATTTTCGAGGATTTTTATCAATGTCGCCCGACAGCTTCACGGCAGATCAAACAGAAAGAAGGGTTCGGACTGGGACTCGGCATCGTCAAGAGAATGAGTGCGCTGCTAAATCATGCCATTGACCTCCGTTCTCAAATACATCGAGGTAGTGTGTTCACATTGCATGTCCCGTGTTCGGGAGTCTCAAACACGGACGCTGCTCCAATCGCTGCTCAAAAAAAGTTGGATTTGTCGCTCTCGGGCCGCTTGATTTTAGTGGTTGACGACGATGAATCGGTTGTCCAGGCCGTAAGAACGCTGCTACAGGACTGGGATGCCCAAGTAATCAGCGCAACTTCGAACACAGAGCTCACGCAGGTTCTTGACACTCTCGTTAGCGCACCGGATTTTCTCCTGGTTGATTTTCAATTTGAGCCACGACTCAACGGCTGCGGCATCATCCAGCGGATTCGCGAGCGCTTCGACCAGGAGATTCCCGCTGCGATCATGACCGGAAATGCCGCCCTGGTTCCGAAGTCTGATTCGTCTGAAAAAGGCATTCATGTCTTTTTAAAACCGGTAAGCGCGGCCAAGCTTCGTGCGTTGCTTCACTTCCACTTGTGCATGAATTCATCAAATTTATTGTCGCGTCATGAGTGAGGACTGATGAGCGGTTTTCAGCCGGGTGTAACGAACATACGTGCCCCCATTGGGCGTTGTTGAATAAATCAAAATTGAGCTCCTCAATATCCGTTATTTTCAGATTTTGACAGGCACCGGCATACCAAGTAATGAATCGAGAGAGAAATTTTATTCCCATGATATCGATTCTTTCCTCAATTGCCGCGCCTGTTCGGTTCGCGCTGAAGTCACCTCTGGCTCTGCTGAAATTGCAACGCAAAACTCAGCGCACTGTCCATGGTGGAGAAATGAAATATGAACCACGACGGAAGCAATGCCACCACTGTGCGTCCCAGTTCGATATCGCCCTGCATGACGGCGGCGGCGGTGTGATGCAATTGCCCCAACAGCTTTGCATGCTGTTCACGGTGCCTGCGAATCGCCAGGTAGTCGATTTGCTCCATCAACTCTTCTTCTTCGCGGAAGTCACTTTCCACCCGCGCCACCAAGGCAGCGTAATGCGCGGGAAAATCCGCATCAGACACCGAGCAGGCCTGATCCAGCTTGTCCAGCAGCGTCTTGTGCGAAGCATCCATGGAAGGAACGCCAACAGTCATTTCGGACGACCATAGCGGTTTGGACATGATGTACCTTTCGAGCGTGCGGGTTGCCGTTCTGCGATCCTATCCCTGCCAATGATGCCAATGGCTTTCAATCGTGCAAGCGGATCGGGTAATTTATTTATGCGAAGAATGTGTCAGTGAGAATTCCTGATAATGCCGGCCGGTTCAACGGCCGACCGCAATCGCCGCACATCCCATAGGTTCCTTTGCCAATACGCTGCAACGCCTGGTTCACCTCTCGCAATTCTGAAAATTTCTGATCGAGAACTGCAATATCGGCATCGTCCAGCAGATCGGCGATTTTCCAGTCATCAGCGTCGGTCATATGCCGGGCCAGCGACTTCAAATTCGGATCATCGGATTGCTGCAATTGTTCCCGGCGGCGACTGATCAACTCTTGCCAGTCCTGCGCGTGTCGTGTCTCGCCCGGCCGTGCGGGAAGCAATGAAAGCGGAAGGCTTGCCGACAGCATAGCCGAGACAACACACCGGTTCGCCCTTGCGGCTAATCAGGAATATGCGATCATTCATCAGCAATTATTCGGCAACAAATCGACAATTAATAGGGAGCCAACACCATGTGGAAAAACACTGAAGCAGCGCGTCGCTTGAACCTTGCAGCGCCGATCATCCAGGGGCCATTCGGCGGCGGCATTTCGTCGGTCGATCTCGTCGTGGCCGTTGCCGAGACAGGCGGCCTCGGCTCGTTCGGAGTGCATCATCTCGATGCAAACGGCATCCGCGACGTCGCTGCGCAAATCCGGGCGCGGACATCGCGTCCGTTTGCATTGAATCTTTGGATACCGCTGGACGATGCGGACGACCCGCAGATCGACGACGCCGCATTCATGCGCAACGCCGCTTTGATGCAGCCGTATTTTGCAGAACTTGGTTTGCCGGCGCCGACGCGTCCGGACCGGTTCGCCCCGCCGTACGCCGAACAGATCGAGGCGGTACTGGAAATCCGTCCGGCGGTGTTCAGCTTCGTATTCGGCATTCCGTCAGAGGATGTGCTGAGACGCTGCCGCGAGCTCGGCATCGTTACGCTGGGTGCCGCAACCACGGTCGATGAAGCGCTTGCGCTCGAACGTGCGGGTGTCGACATGATTGTTGCGACCGGATTTGAAGCTGGCGGCCATCGCGTGTCCTTCATGCGCAGTGCGGAAGAGTCGCTCTGCGGAACCTTCAGCCTTGTGCCGCAGGTGGTCGATGCAGTACGCGTGCCGGTCATTGCTGCCGGCGGCATTGCGGATGCAAGAGGCATCGCCGCCGCGCTGACACTGGGCGCGCAAGGCGTGCAGATCGGGACAGCATTTCTCGCCTGTGAAGAGTCCAATGCCGATGCCACGCATCGCAAGATGCTGTTCAGTGCAGACGCGCGTCATACGGACCTGACACGCGTATTCAGCGGTCGGCTGGCACGCGGCATTCGTAACCGGTTGATGAACGAATTGCAGCCGCACGCTGCGCAGATTTTGCAATACCCGGTGCAAAACTGGTTCACCGGTATGGTGAAAAAAGTCGCGCGAGAACATGAGCGGCCCGATCTGATGTCGCTATGGTGCGGACAGTCAGCCTCGCTACTCAAGCATCGCGATGCACGCTTGCTGATGGCGGCACTGATGGACGATACCTCAGCCATCATGAAACGCAATACCGAGCGCCGTAACGCGACTGATTGACCGGAGGCAGCGCAGATCGCA
>LLBZ010077812.1_pt2 | contig 10360 bp, 10 predicted proteins | sample 1489421 | NCBI WGS metagenome assembly LLBZ01 (sample SAMN04092657, study PRJNA295927) | soil metagenome | biome: Soil prokaryotic community; feature: Bulk soil; isolation source: soil from tomato rhizosphere | host: tomato cultivar Moneymaker | place: South Korea | collected 2011-11-01 | reverse complement strand
CTTCGCAATGCTCCTTGATTACCAGAAAGTCCTCCGAAGAAACCACTTAAAGCTCCACCAATAGGTAATTTATTCTTGCTAAATTCTAATTTTTTAAAATAAGGAACCAAATCAATTACTGCAAAAAATAAGAGTAGTGTAGCAATAATTAGTTTTAAAGGGAAAATTTGAAATGTTTTCCCAAATAATGAATAACTATAAATTGCTTCCATATTTGGAATTTGTAATAATAGAAAAGCACCAATAAAAGCAAAAATAATTGCAGGTATTCCAAAACGAAGTGCTACATCTTTGTCAAAATTTCTACCTACAATAAATAATTTGAAAATATTATTGAAAAAATGAACAATTCCAGTAAGTGCAATAGCTATTTCAACAGGAAAAAAGACCATAAATACAGGTGTTAATATAGTGCCAAGTCCAAAACCTGAAAAAAAAGTGAGAATAGCAGTTGCAAATGCAACAATTGATATGATAATAATTTCCATTAGAACTAAGATAAAAAAAAACTCTCAATAATGAGAGTTTATTCTTTATCAATAGAACCAAGTACGCGTTTCATAAAATCATTCAAAGCGGTTTTTTTATCTTTTCCTTCTTTTGTCATTTTATGAACTTCTAATGCTCCATACATATTAGATATTAATTCACCTAGAACATCAAGTTCTTCATCCTTCAATGAACTCACTTCTGTTAGGTTTTCTAAGACTTCAATAGTTTCAACTAAATAATCTGCATCATTGTCTTCAATGAATTGCGTCAACTGTTTTATAACAGGTAATTTCATTTTTTTTGAATTTTGGATTATTCGAATAATCGATAAATCTAATAAACCAGTTAGATTACTTCACTCACTAATTCGGCTAATACTTCGGCTTTGTTAGTTTGAGTTTGGTTTACTAAAACTCCATTTTTGAAGGTAGCAAATGTGGGTAAATTATCAACTTTAGCTAATTTTCTAGATTCAGGAAAATTTTCAGCATCTACCATTAAAAAAGGAATGTTTTCATTTTCTGAAGCTAATTTCTTAAATTTTGGTTTCATAATTCTACAGTTACCACACCATGAAGCCGAATACTGTACAACTACAATATTATTTGTATTAATGATTTCTGATAAATTATCTTGTTCTATTTCTGTAAACATATTTTAAAATTTAAAATACAATGTCAAAATCAACAACAATAATGTTTTAAATTAGTGATGTTGATTTTGACATTGTTTTTTGTTATTGTTAGTTTTGGCTCAAATATGCAGCTGTACTTAAACGGTCTGCATTCATTGCATCTTTACCTTCTTCCCAGTTAGCAGGACAAACTTCTCCTTTAGTTTGAACGTGAGTATAAGCATCAATTAAACGTAAATATTCGTTTACATTTCTACCTAATGGCATATCGTTTACACTTTCGTGGAAAATTTTACCTTCTTCGTCAATTAAATAAGTAGCTCTAAATGTTACATTTGATCCTTCTAGTATTTCTTCTTCTAAATTTTCGTCATAAACCCATTCAGCATCAAGAATGTCTAAAGCTGCAGATAAATTTCTTGTTGTGTCTGCAAGTAATGGGTAAGTTACTCCTTCAATGCCACCATTGTTTTTTGGAGTATTTAACCATGCAAAATGTACTTCATTAGTGTCACAAGATGCACCAATAACGATAGTGTTTCTTTTTTCAAACTCTCCTAAAGCTGCTTGGAAAGCATGTAATTCTGTTGGACATACAAAAGTGAAATCTTTTGGATACCAAAACAGTAAAACTTTTTTGTTGTTTTTTGTAGCTTCTTCTAATACGTTGATTCTTAAATTATCTCCCATTTCCGAGATTGCATCAACTGTAATGTTTGGGAATTTCTTTCCTACTAATGACATAAGTTAAATAATTTTTAATGTTAATTTAATAATTCAAAATTACAAAATCAATTGTCATTTATGGATTGATTAGATGGTTTGTTTTTATTGAGTAATAGATAATAATTATGCATATATTTCTTACAATATATTAACGCTTTTTTTGCTTATAATTTAATATTATAGCTGTAATTTATTCATATATTTAAATACCACCTAATTAGGTGGTATTTAAAATTTTACATATTTCTCTTATTTACATGTTTTATGCATCAAATCTGTCTGAATTCATGACTTTTACCCATGCTTTGACAAAATCTTTAACAAATTTTTCTTTTGCATCATCTTGAGCATATACTTCAGTATAAGCTCTTAAGATAGAATTGGAACCGAAAACTAAATCAACACGTGTAGCAGTCCATTTAGTTTCTCCAGTTTTTCTATTTACAATGTTGTATGAGTTTCTACCAGTTGGTTTCCAAGAATATTTCATATCAGTTAGATTAATAAAGAAATCATTACTTAAAACACCTATTCTATCTGTAAAAACGCCATGATTTGTTCCACCATGATTTGTCCCTAATACTCTCATTCCTCCTAACAATACTGTCATTTCAGGAGCAGTTAATCCCATTAATTGCGCTCTATCGAGCATTAATTCTTCCGGTTTTACTAAGTATTCCTTTTTTAACCAATTTCTAAAAGCATCATGAGTTGGTTCTAAATCTGAGAATGATTCCGCATCTGTCATTTCATCTGTTGCATCGCCTCTCCCAGCTAGAAAAGGAACTTTGATAGAAATGCCATCTTCTTGAGCTGCTTTTTCAATTGCAGCGCTTCCTCCTAAAACAATTAAGTCTGCTATACTAACTTTTTTAGTTAAACCTGTTTGGATTTGAGTTAAGGTATTTAAAACTTTTTGTAATCTTTCTGGTTCATTTCCTATCCAATCTTTTTGAGGAGCTAATCGAATTCTTGCCCCGTTTGCTCCGCCTCTAAAATCGGAACCTCTAAAAGTTCTAGCACTATCCCAAGCGGTATTGATTAATTCAGATCTTGTTAAACCGCTATTTAGTAATTTTTCTTTTAATTCTTCAATTTCTGAATCTGATAGCGTATAATCAACTTTTGGAATTGGATCTTGCCAAATCAAATCTTCTTTTGGAACATCAGATCCTAGGTAACGATTTTTTGGACCTAAATCACGGTGAGTTAATTTAAACCATGCTCTTGCGAAAACATCTGTAAAATAATCAGGGTTTTTATAAAAACGCTCTGAGATTTCTCTATAAATGGGATCCATTTTCATAGCCATATCAGCATCAGTCATGATTGGATTGTTTCTTTTCGTTGGATCGAAAGCATCAATAGGCTTGTCTTCTTCTTTAATATTGATTGGTTCCCATTGCCAAGCACCAGCAGGACTTTTCTTTAATTCCCAATCATAAGTAAATAATAAATAAAAGTATCCATTGTCCCATTGTGTTGGATTAGTTGTCCAAGCACCTTCAAGTCCACTAGTTACTGTGTCTGCACCAATACCTGTTCTTGTAGGATTATGCCAACCAAATCCTTGTTCGTGTAATTCAGCAGCTTCTGGTTCTCTTCCAAGAATTGAAGCATCTCCATTTCCATGTGCTTTACCTACTGTATGTCCACCTGCTGTAAGAGCAACGGTTTCTTCATCATTCATAGCCATGCGTTTAAAAGTGGTACGCACATCAATTGCTGTTTTTAATGGGTCTGGTTTTCCATCAACTCCTTCTGGATTTACATAAATTAAACCCATTTGAACAGCAGCTAGTGGGTTGTTTAATGACTCTCTTTTTTCATCACTATCATATCTTTCTTTGGTTTCCGCTAACCATTTTTTTTCAGAACCCCAATAAATATCTTTTTCAGGATGCCAAATGTCTTCACGACCACCTGCAAAGCCAAAAGTTTTTAGTCCCATTGATTCATATGCCATGTTTCCAGCTAAAATCATTAAATCTGCCCATGAAAGTTTATTTCCATATTTCTTTTTAATTGGCCAAAGTAATCTTCGAGCTTTGTCTAAACTTGCATTATCTGGCCAGCTATTAAGAGGAGCAAATCGTTGGTTTCCTGTATTACTTCCACCTCGACCATCTGAAACTCTATATGTTCCTGCAGAATGCCATGCCATACGAATCATTAAACCACCATAATGACCCCAATCTGCAGGCCACCAATCCTGTGTTTCTGTCATGAAATTTTTTAAATCTGTTTTTAATGCTTCTAAATCTATTTTCTTAAATTCTTCCGCATAATTAAAATCTTCTCCTAAAGGATTGGTTTTAGTATCCTGTTGATGGAGTATGTCTAAGTTAAGTGATTCTGGCCACCAATATTGATTGTTTGTTCCTGTTTTTATAATATCCTCTTTTTGATGAAAAGGACATTTACTTAAGTCGTTTGAATGTTCCATAATTTTGTTGGTTTTATTATTAATTTATTGTTTGTTGATAAATGCATTTAGAATCAATTGATTGTTTCTCAAAATTACAAATAAAAAAACCACTACTTCTTTTAAGTAATGGTTAATTTTTATTTAAAAATAGATTTTGATTATAGTATATCTATTTTTCAATAGTAGAAACTAATTGTTTTATTTTAATATTGAATGCAGCAAAAATTAAGGTCATAAACGGACTTAAAATATTAAAAAAGGCATAAGGAAGGTAATCTAAAGTATCAACACCTAAAGTTCCTGACTGATATGCTCCACATGTATTCCATGGAATTAAAACAGAAGTTACAGTCCCAGAATCTTCTAATGTTCTACTTAAATTTTCTGGTGCTAATCCTTTATCGGCATATGCTTTTGCAAACATTTTTCCTGGAACAACAATTGCTAAATATTGATCAGAAGCTGTAATATTTAAAGCTAAACAACTTCCTACAGTGGAAGCAAATAGCCCTAAAGTAGATTTAGCTAAACTTAATAAACCTTGACTAATTCTTGATAAAGCTCCAATAGCATCCATTATTCCTCCAAAAACCATAGCGCATAAGATTAGCCAAATAGTACCTAACATTTTTTGCATGCCTCCAGATTTAAAAAGATCGGTTAAAGTTTTATTGTTAGTTGGAATTACTGAATCTGTAGTGATAGCATTTAATACACCTTTATATGCATTCGTAAAATTCAAAGATTCTCCTCCAGAAAGCATTAAAATAATTTCTGGTTGAAAAATAATTGCGAAAATAGCTGCTAATAATGTACCTACTAATAATGCAACTAGGGGTTCGGTTTTTTTAATGATTAGCCCAATAACAATTACTGGTACTAGAAATAACCAAGGAGTTATATTGAATGATTTTTGAATATCTGCTAATAATGAAGAAGAATCTGCAATTCCAGTTGTTTCAACAGTCAAGCCTAGTATTATAAATAAAATTAATGATATGACATAAGTTGGTATCGTAGTTAACGTCATATATCTAATATGTGTGAACAGATCAGTTCCTGCCATTGCTGGAGCCAAATTTGTAGTGTCAGACATTGGTGATAGTTTGTCTCCAAAGTAGGCTCCTGAAATTACGGCTCCTGCTACCATTCCTACTGGAAAGCCTAGAGCACCACCAATACCAATTAAAGCAATTCCTACCGTAGCTGATGTTGTCCATGAACTTCCAGTTGCAATTGAAATAACTGAACAGATAATTAATGTAGCTGGTAAAAAGATAGCTGGACTTAATATTTGTAAACCATAATATATCATTGAAGGAATGATACCGCTAACAAGCCATGTGCCTGCTAAAGCTCCTACCATTAATAGGATAAGTATTGCTCCAGTAGTAGATTTAATATTTTCTGCTACTTCGTCCATCATATTTTTGAAGGATATTTTGTTGAAAAAACCAACAATTGCAGCCACTGCCGCACCCAGTAATAAAATAAATTGATTGCTTCCTCCTAATGCGCTGTCTCCAAATACATATACATTGTAGCCTAACATTGTAACTAATGCTATAACTGGAATTAGTGCTTCCCAAATATTTAATTCTTTATTTTTTATAATTTTTTTGTCCATTTATTTTTATTTGAAGACGCAATATAGCCAAAGTGTTAGTATTCTCAAAGAACAAATACTAATATATAGGAGTTTGGTTTGTTAATCAATAAGATTTAAAAGCTATCTTTTTCTAAATGTGTCTCTTATGATGTCATTAGGAAATACTACGGGACTTTCATGACCATTTTTACCAACTGTTGCTACACCAAAATAATAGTTATCTATTACAATTCCATCTAATTCAAAAGAATTAACTAGACCTACAAATCGGCTAAATTCCCATTGAGGAGAAGTGGTTAATCTCCAGTATATTTTATAGCCTAATATGCTTTCGTCTTCATTTTTATCCCATTTTAATTTTACATTAGGTTTTACAATTCCACCTATTAGTACATTTTTTGGGGCTGGTGGTGCCCAAGCTAATGATGCCAAATTAATTGCATTCACTGTAGTGAGCTTTTTTGCATATTCAAAATTTACTCCTTCTAAAACATCACCATATTTTACGCCGTTTTCTTCCCTAATATTTTGATGTTGACGGTTATAATTTTCATGCGCTTCCATAATTCGAACTCCAGGAAAACCTAAGTCATTAAAAGGACGATGATGACCACCTCTTCCAAAGCGATCCAGTCTGTAAATCATCATCGGGTTCATTTCAGGCATGTATATTTTTGTTATTCTTTCTATATAACGAGCTAATTGCCTTGATATTCCGTCAACTTCTCCACCATAGAAACGTCTCATGTTTCGTTCTTTTTCTGTTTCATTAGCTGGTGTTGGCTCAGAAAATATTCTAAAAGTTCGATTGTCGATTACACCATCAACTCCTTCTATGTTGCCAATCATATCATTATTTAGAATTCCTATAATTTCCCAGTCTTTATCTTTAGCATAATTAGCAAATCCTTTTCCTCCAAACAATCCTTGCTCTTCTCCTGAAAGACCTAAATAAATGATGCTGTTTTCAAATTGATATTTTGAAAGTACTCTGGCAGCCTCAATTGTTCCAGCCATTCCTGAAGCATTGTCATTTGCTCCAGGAGCATCTGCTGTGAAATCCATTGTATCTGAATTTCTGCTATCAATATCACCACTCATTATAATAAATCGATTGGGATATTTTGTTCCTTTTTGAATGGCAACTACGTTTACAATCCAAGTGTCTTTTGGAATACGCTCTCCATCATTTGTGGTTACATAGTCTTTTTGGTAAAAAACATTCAAGCAATTTTTGCATTCTTTTGAAATAGATTCAAATTCAGATTTTATCCATCTTCTTGCTGCTCCAATTCCTCTAGTTTTAGAAATAGTATCGCTAAATGTATTTCTTGTACCAAAATTGGCTAATGTAGTAATGTCATTTTTTATTCTTTCAGATGATATTTTATTGATTATATCATAGATTTTAAAATCTTGTTGTGAGTAAGTGAATAATGTATAATAGAAACAAAGGAATAGAATTGTCTTTTTCATTAAAGTACTTTCTTTCAAAGATAAAAAAAATCCAATTACAAGATTTGTAATTGGATTTTATAACATGTAATTAGTATTTTTATTATAAAATGTTTAATTCTTTCATACACATTTTCATCATTTGATACGTTCTTTCAATATCATTGTCTAAACCTATTGAAAAACGAATTAATCCATCTGTTAAGCCCATTTCTTTTTGTTCTTCTAAAGGTATTTCTGAAGAAGTTGATGTTCCTGGTGCGCTAAATAACGTTTTGTAAAATCCTAAGCTTACCGCTAAGTAACCTAGATTCCTTTCTTGCATTAATTCCATTAATTCATTTGCTTTTTCTAGAGAACCTACGTCTATAGTCATCATTCCACCAAAACCATATTCTGGATTAATCATGTTTTTGTAAACTTCATGACTTGGGTGACTTTTTAAGCCTGGATAAACTGTTTTAAGTCCGTCTTGCTCAAATTTTTCAGCTAAATAGGCTGCATTATAGCTATGTTGTTTAATTCTTAAATGTAAGGTTCGTAAATTTTTCATTATACTTGCACTGCGCATACTATCCATTGTTGGTCCTAAAAGCATACTAGCACCAGAATTCACATTTTTTAAATCATTTATAAATTCTTGAGAAGCACAAATAACACCACCTACAGTGTCACTACTTCCGTTAATGTATTTTGTAAGAGAATGAATAACAATATCAGCACCTAATTGTATTGGAGAAACTGATAAAGGGGAGAAAGTATTATCTACAACTAGTTTTAAATTATGCTTTTTTGCAATTTTTGATAGACTTTCTAAATCTGCAACTTCTAATAAAGGATTACTAACAGTTTCACAATATATGACTTTAGTATTTGGAGTTATGGCTGCTTCAACTACATCTATTTTGGTAATATCAACAAATGAAGTTTGAATACCCATTCTAGGAGCAAAATTTTTCAAAAAAGCATAAGTTCCTCCATAGATTGTTCTACTTGAGACAATGTGATCTCCATTGCTACATAGTTGTAACAGAGTAGGAGTAATAGCACCCATTCCAGAAGCTGCAACATTTGCAGTTTCGGTACCTTCCATTGCAGCTAATGCTTTGTCTAAATAAAGATTGCTTGGAGAAGAATGTCTAGAATAAAGATAACAACCTTCTGCATTTCCTTCAAAAGTATCGAACATGGTTTTTGCGGAAAGAAATGTATAGGTTGAACTGTCAGATATAGATGGATTTACTCCTCCAAATTCTCCAAAATATTGTAAGTCTTGGATGTTGTCTGCTGGGTTGAATGAGTTCATAGTTTCTTTTTTAAAATTTTTATCAAAGTTGTTTAAACTTAATTTAATTTTCAATAGAAACTGCTTTATTTAGAATAAGTAACTATAAAACTATTTTTATATAGTTTTATATTCTATAATTTGTTATTTTTGATTAAAAATAAATAAAATGAAACTAGATAATATTGATAAGAAATTATTAGAGTTATTACAAGCTGACACAAAAAAGACAACTAAAGAATTGTCTATGAAATTAAATTTATCTGTTACAGCTGTTTACGAACGAATTAAAAAATTAGAACGTGAACATGTTATACAAAAATATGTTGCATTACTAGATAAATCAAAGATAGAGAAAAATTTTGTGGTTTTTTGCCATATAAAACTAATACAACATAATATAGATCTGATTGCTCAATTTGAAAAAGAAGTAGTTAAGTTAGATGAAGTTTTAGAGTGTTTTCATGTAAGTGGTGATTATGATTATATTTTAAAAATTTTTGTAAAAGACATGGAAGCATATAGAGAGTTTATGGTTACTAAATTAACTACTATTCAGCATATTGGTAGTACACATAGCACTTTTATGATTGGAGAAGTAAAAAACACAACTATTTTTAGATTAAATAATAATTGATTTTTGTATATTAGCTACTTAAACAAATAAATAATTTTAATCATGAAAAGTAAGTTTTTAAACATTAAAGGAGTTGAAGTTCTTTCTAAAGAAAATCAAAAAAATATTTTAGGAGGAGTTAGTGGTCCTTACGATTTATCTAAATGTGGATGTTCTTGCAGTGGTTCTGTAACTGGTCCATTTTATTGTGTTCAATTTATTGCATGCCCGCAAGTATATACTTGTAAAGAAGAAATTTAATTCATTTTGTGAATAAATATGAAAAGTCTGTCATTGTTTGGCAGACTTTTTTACTTTAATAATATTGAAATTATATCGAAAAAGGATTTATATTTCCTAATTTTGTGCTTTAAAACAAATCAAAGATAATATATTATGAGTCAATTTGATGTAACCATTATAGGGTCTGGTCCAGGTGGATATGTATCAGCTATAAGATGTGCCCAATTAGGATTTAAAACTGCGATTATTGAAAAATATGCTTCTCTTGGAGGTACGTGTTTAAACGTTGGTTGTATTCCTTCTAAGGCTTTACTAGCTTCTTCTCATCATTATGAAGAATTACAACATTTTGCAGATCATGGAATTGAAGTTTCTGGGGATGTAAAAATTAATTTAGAGAAAATGATTGCTCGTAAACAAGCAGTTGTGGATCAAACTTCAGGTGGAGTTAAATATTTAATGGATAAAAATAAGATTACGGTTTTTGAAGGATTAGGTTCTTTTGAAGATGCTACACATGTGAAAGTATCTAAAAAAGATGGTTCTTCCGAAGTAATTGAATCTAAATATATTATTATTGCTACAGGTTCAAAACCGTCTAATTTACCATTCATTAAATTAGATAAAGAAAGAGTAATTACTTCTACAGAGGCTTTAAAGTTGCCTGAAGTTCCTAAACATTTAGTGATTATTGGAGGAGGAGTTATTGGTATAGAATTAGGTCAGGTATATTTACGATTAGGAGCACAGGTTTCTGTTGTAGAATACATGGATAGAATTGTTCCAGGAATGGATAGTTCTTTGTCTAAAGAATTGACGAAAGTATTAAAGAAACAAGGAATGAAATTCTATGTTTCTCATAAAGTACAATC